>Ga0097621_100000327_pt1 | contig 32250 bp, 30 predicted proteins | sample KBSMisM72_FD_73165 | JGI IMG/M metagenome (GOLD analysis project Ga0097621, IMG submission 73165) | Miscanthus rhizosphere microbial communities from Kellogg Biological Station, Michigan, USA - KBS Miscanthus M7-2 (version 2) (version 2) | ecosystem: Host-associated > Plants > Roots >... | reverse complement strand
GCGCTTGTCGAAGGTCCCGCCGGTAGTGAAGATTGCGATGGGGGTCATCTCAGGTTCCTTGTTTCAGGTTCCACGTTCCAGGTTCGGGGTTCCTGGTTCATGGTTCCTGGTTCGGGGTTCCTGGTCGAACCTTGAACCCGGAAGCATCGAACCTGGAACCTGGAACTGGGAACCACGAACCTTCTCCCTTCTCGTCCAGTAAAGCAAAGTAGACGACATGCCTGGCGAGCCAGACGGCGACGTGCTCCGGAGGTTCGCGGGCGGCGACGAGCGCGCGTTCGAGCAATTGTTCCGGCAGTTCGAGGCGGCCGTCTATAGCTGGATTCTTCGCATCGTCCGCGATCGAGCTGGCGCGGAGGATGTGCTGGTGGAGGCGTTCTGGCGCGCCTATCGCGGCCGCGCCACGTTCGACCAGGCTCGGAGCTTCGGCGCCTGGATGCGGCGCATCGCGACGAACGCGGCGCTCGATTACCTGCGCGCGGCACGGACCGAGCGGGCGTCGAGGCCGGCCGATGACACGCTGCCGGCACCGCGCGGCCGCGACGCCGACACGAACCAGGCGATTGCGATCGCGTTCCGCCACCTTCCGCCGGACCTGCAGATTGTCGCGGCACTGGCCCTGCTCGAAGAGGAGCCGTATGCGCACATCGCCGACGCACTCGGGATTCCGGAAGGCACGGTGAAGTCGCGCGTGTTTCGGGCGACGCGAATGTTGAGAGAGGAACTCGCGCGGCTCGGCGTGCGGCCGTAGCGGAGAGCCGATGATGCAGACCGACGACGACCTGCTTCGAGCGTTGCTGAAGGCGGCACTGCCGCCCGTGCATCCGGATCACGCGCCACGCGACGTGTGGCCGCGCGTCATCGCACGCACGTCCGCGGGGCCCACGTGGACGCTTGCCGACTGGAGCGCCGCCGCTGTCGTCGTTGGTGCGCTGCTGCTGTTTCCGAAGTGGTTCTGGTTTCTCGCGTATCACCTGTGAGGTGACCGTATGCGATCGCATCCTTACCTTCGCGCGTACATGGCGGGTTGCATGGTGCCGACAATCGCGCTGCTGCTCATCATGGGCATCGACGCCTATCACCGGTTCTACCTCGAAGTGCCGAGTCAGTTCGTGTTCGGCCTCCCGGCACAGCCGCTCGAGCGCACGATTCTGTTTCCGATGGCCGTTGTGCCGAACATGTGGGGCGCTTGGAACATGCTGTGGGTGGCGACGCGGGGACGGACGCATCTGTCGATTGGCGCCCATGGCTCCGCGATTCCGGCGATTCTCGTTCCGGCCGGAATCCTGCTCGCGCGAACCACCGATGTGTTCCGTCTGCAGATGGGATACGCGCTGCTCGCGATCCCCGTCGGCATGGCGATGTACTACCTCGCGTGGAAGTTTCTCGTGGGATCGCTGAATTCTGAAATCGGGATCGCGTAAGCTGGAGGTGTGACAGAAGCAGAAGACAACGACCGCCTGGTGGTCGTCGGCGATTTCCTGAATCGCATCGACGCGGACGTCGCGCGCAGCGCGCTTGAAGCGTCGGGCATCGAGTCCTTCGTGTCAGCAGACGATGCCGGTGGCGTGCAGCCGGGCTTGTGGATGGAGGGTGTGCGGTTGCTGGTGCTCGAAGCCGACGCCGACCGTGCTCGCGCGGTCCTGAACGAAGAACCTCAGGAACCCCACGACCCTTAAACGTCGAGTTCTTCGGCTTCGTCCGCGCGATCCATGATGAAACGGAAACGCGCCGACGCGTCCTTGCCCATCAGCTCGTTGATCACGCGGTCGGTCACGATGTGGTCGGTCACATCGACGCGCAGCAGGCGCCGCGTCTTCGGGTTCAGCGTGGTCTCCCACAACACCTTCGGCATCATCTCGCCGAGGCCCTTGAACCGGGTGATCTCCGGCGTGCCGCGGCCGTTCTTCGTGTTCGCCTTCAAAATCGCGTCGCGCTGCGCGTCGTCCAGCGCCCAGTGCGTTTCCTTGCCGATGTCGATGCGATAGAGCGGCGGCTGCGCGAGATAAACCTTGCCGTTGTGAATCAGCTGCGGAAGGTGGCGATAGATGAACGTCAGCAGCAGCGTCGCGATGTGGTTGCCGTCCGAATCGGCGTCCGCAAGGATGATGATCTTCCCGTAGCGCAGCCGCGGCAGCTCGAAATTCTTTCCGAACCCGCAACCCAGAGCGGTCACGAGATCCGCGAGTTCTTTGTTCTCGAGCACCTTCGCGAGCGACGCGCTTTCCGTGTTGAGCACCTTGCCGCGCAGCGGCAGAATCGCCTGACGCGCGCGATCGCGGCCCTGCTTGGCTGAGCCGCCGGCCGAATCGCCCTCGACGATGAAGATCTCACTGCCGTCGCTCGTGGGATTCGTGCAGTCGCTGAGTTTGCCGGGAAGGTTCAGCCGGCCCGACGTCGCGCTCTTCCGCGAGACTTCGGCCTGCGCGGCGCGGCTCGCTTCGCGCGCGCGAGCGGCAAGGATGATCCGCGCGACGATCGCTTCCGCGACGCTGATGTTGTGATTCAGCCAGTGCTCGAGCGCCGGCCGCACGACGCCGTCGATCTGCGAGGTGAGCTCGGGGTTGTTGAGGCGGTCCTTCGTTTGCCCCTGGAACTGCGGTTCCTGCACGAATACGCTGAGGACGCCGGTCATGCCTTCGCGGATGTCCTCCGCCACCAGCGTCACGCCCTTCGGAGACAAGTTGTGCGTGTCGATGAAATTCCGGATCGCCTTGCCGATGCCGAGGCGCAGTCCGTTTTCATGCGTGCCGCCAGAGGCCGTCGGGATGCCGTTGACGTACGACCGGATGTGTTCGTCCGTTGCTTCGGTCCACTGCAGCACGAGATCGATGCGCGGTCCGTCTTCCTTGTTGAAGATGAACGTCGTTTCGTGGACCGGCTTCGCGTTGCGTTCGGCGACGATCTTCTTGAGGTATTCGACGATGCCCTCGTCGTGCTCGAACGTCGTCTTGGTCTTCGTCGTCTCGTCATCGAACACGACCTTGACGCCTTTGTGCAGGTAGCTCGCCACCTCGAGGCGCTCGCGGATCACGGCGGGATCGAATTCGATCTTCGGGAAGATCGCCGGATCGGGCTTGAAGTACACGGTCGTTCCGGAGCCGCGCGCCGGCCCGAGCTTTTTCAAGCCCGACACCGGCTTGCCCTGCTTGAAGCGCATCTCCCACTGCGCGCCGTCGCGTTTCACGGTGGCGACGAGCTCCTTCGACAGCGCATTGACGACGCTCGCGCCGACGCCGTGCAGGCCGCCCGCCGTCTTGTAGCTGCCGTGCTCGAATTTGCCGCCAGCGTGCAGCACGGTGAAGATCGTTTCGAGCGCGCTCTTTTTCGTCTGCGGATGCTTGTCGACCGGCGCGCCGCGGCCGTCGTCTTCGACCGTCACCGACGCGCCGTCCGAGTGCAAAGTCACCGTGATGTTCGAGGCGTGCCCGTTCATCGCCTCGTCGACGGCGTTGTCGACGATTTCCCACACGAGGTGATGCAGGCCGGCGGAGCCGACGCCGCCGATGTACATGCCGGGGCGCTTGCGCACCGGCTCGAGTCCCTCGAGGACGGTGATGTCTTTCGCGGTGTAGTTGGCCATCCCCTACTGGTTGCCGATGTTGTCGTCGTCGGACGGCGCGGACTTCTTCGATCGCGACGGCCGCTTGGCGGCAGCCGCGCGCTTCCGTTTGCCGCCGCCTGCCGGCGCGGCTTTCGCGCGCGGACGCCTCGGCTTCGCGCGTCCGAGCAACTCGGCCGTCGTGTCGACCGGCTGGGCGTCGGCATCGATGATCGGTTCGGCTTCGACGGGAATCAGCGGCGTCTCGTACGTCGGCTCCCCTGGAGCGGTGTCGATGGTCTGCTCGTCCTGTTCGAGGTCGGCCTGCAGTCCGGCCGGCACGGCAGCGCGCTGCAACGCGCCGCCCGGGAACACGCGCAGCCCGCCGCGCCGATCGCGTTCCATGCGAATCAGGCTGTCGCGCTGGCAGGCGCGGAGAAGGTCCATCAGCCCGCCGAATCCGTACTTCCGCTCGTCGAAACTCGCGTCCGCGGCTCGAATGATCTGCTTCACGTTGCGCACGTACATCGGCCAGCGCGCGTTGGTGGCCTTGCGCAGGGCGTCGCCGACCAGCCTCACGCCGTCAGCCTGATTGCCCGCTGACGTTTCCGGCGGGGCCGGCGGGAAGGCCTGGACGACGTTGGTGCGCTCAACGGTCTCAACGTCGGCAGGCCTGAAGGGCTGCACGACATCCGCGTCTGTTGTCGTGCCGACCTTCTGGTCGGCCGTTTCGGTTTCGACGAAATCCGGATTCAACTCCACCATCACGCTGCGGCCGGAGGTCTTCAGCGACACGAGGCCCGCCTGCGACAGCTTCTCGGCGAAATCGAGGAATGACGGCGAGCCGTAGTTGCGTTCCGAGAACGTCGAGTCGAGTTGCAGCAGCGTGCTCTTGAGCAGGCCCGTCTGCGGCGAGACCTCTCGTTCGGCCAGCACCTTCAGCGCGCGTTTCACCAACGGAAACGCCTGCGCGATCGGCTGCGCGGCCAGCGACGACGGCGGCTGCGAGGTGCGCGTGTCCTTTGCGGCGGCGCGGCGGACACCGGAGAGGTTCTCGTACGCGATGAATTCGTGGCAGTTCTTCTGGAGGATGGCGCTCGTGAACGCCCGGCCGCCCACGATGAACACCTTCTTGTCGTACTGCTTCAGCTTTTCGACGAGCGACAGGAAGTCGCTGTCGCCGCCGACGATGACGTAGGCGTTGATGTGCTGGTGGGTGAACGCCATTTCGAGCGCGTCCAGCGCCATGTTGATGTCGGCGCCGTTCTTGTCGCCGCCGGGCGTGAGATTGCGCTGCACCAGGCGGACGGCGTGCTGGGTGAGGTGGCGGCTGTAGTCGCCCGCGCGCGTCCAGTCGGCGTACGCGATCTTGCTGACGATTTCGCCGCGTTCCTTGATGGCCTCGAGGACGGTGCCGACGTCGAAGCTCTGACGGAGGGTGTTCTTGACGCCGATCTCGATGTTGTCGAAGTCGATGAAAACGGCGATGTTCAATCGTTCTTGTTGAAAAGCCAAAACGGATCCTTTGTGGTCCAGCCTACAGCCGGACGCTACGTGGTGAGCGGCGCCGGTGCGTCAGGCGTCGGCCACAACACGCGTGTGAACTGGCCACGTTGCAGCAACTCGCGTCCCTTGCCGCCGCGTCCAGTGATTTCATATTTCGCGGTACTGATCGTCTGTTCAGCACCACGGCTCGTTTCGACCGTGAGCAGGTCGCGGTCGCCGTTCGACGCGATGAAGCCGAGCACCTTGTCGTCCTTGCCGAGCTTGATGAGCAACACGCCTTTGCCGGGGCCGGACAGATAATTCACTTCCTCGGCCTTCGACAGGATGCCGCGACCCTCGGCCGTGGCCGCGATGAGGATTTCCGGTCCAGTGTAGCGCGCCACGCCGACGATCGCCGAGTCTTTCGAGGGCCGGGCAAAACGGCGCCCTGACCGCGTGCTCGGCTCGATCAGGCCCTCGAGGCCGAAGCGGAGGGCGTAGCCGTCGCTGCTGACGGCGACGCCATGCACCGGCGCCGGGTCGCCTTCTTTCTTCGGCGTGATCTTGCCGATGGCGCGGGGATCGAGGCTCAGCGCGCCCACGATCCGTTCTCCATCCTTGAGCTTGAACTGCTTCTGAATCGGCTCGCCGTACCCGGTCGACGCCGGCACGTCGACAATACGGCAGGTGTAGGCGACGCCGAAGTTGCTGAAGAACACGCACGTCGCTCTCGTGCTGCCGGCGAACGCCGCCAGCACTGAATCGCCTTCGCGGAGTCTGGTTGTCGCCAGATCCTTCACTTCCCTCTGGCGCTTCACCCATCCGTCGCGCGACGCGATGACGACGTTGTCTTCTTCGACGATGAAGTCGTCGGCCGTGTATTCCTGCTCGCCGGTGTCGCTGGCGATGGTGGTGCGGCGCTTGTCACCGTACTTCTTCGAGATCTCGTCGAGCTCCGCGCGCACCATTTTCCACCGGCTGTCTTCGTCCTTCAACAGCGCGTTGATCTGCCGCGAGCGCTTGCGCTTTTCCTCGAGCTCGTTGCGGATGATCAGGATCTCGAGGCGCGCCAGACGGTAGATCTTGAGCTCGAGGATCGCGTCGGTCTGGTCGGCGTCGAGCTCGAACCGCTTCATGATCTTCTCGGCCGCGTCGGCCTTGCCGTCCGACTTCCGGATGATCTTGATGATCTCGTCGAGCGCGTCGAAGACCGTCTCGAAGCCTTCGAGGATGTGGATGCGTTTCTTGAGCGCGGCGAGTTCGTGCTCGAGGCGCTTGGTGACGACCTCCAGGCGGAAGTGGAGGAAGTGCCAGAGGATCTGCTTCAGGTCGAGCCGTTCGGGCCGGCCGACTTCAGGATTCTCGGTCGGCAGCAGACAGGTGAGATTCACCGCGAAGTTGATCTGGAGCGGCGTGTGTTTGAAGAGGTACGCCATGATCATCTTCTCGTCGGCGTCCTTCTTCATCTCGAGCGCGATGCGGACGTCTTCGGTCGACAGATCCTTCACGTCGAGCAGCTGGGGCAGTTTCCGGGCGATGACGACTTCGGCGATCCGCTCGACGAGCTGCGCCTTGTTCACCGTGTACGGCACGCTGTCGATGTAGATCGTCCTCGTCGATCGCGTTTCCGGTCCGATGTCCCATGTGCCGCGAAGCCGAATGCTGCCGCTGCCGGTCCGGTAAATCGCTTTGAGTTCGTCGGCGGAGTTCAGGATCTGCCCGCCCGTGGGGAAGTCCGGTCCCTTGATGTACTTGTTCAGCTGCGCGTTGCCGATGTCTTCGTTGTCGAGCAGCTTGACGAGCGCCGTGCAGACTTCGCCGAGGTTGTGCGGCGGGATGTTCGTCGCCATGCCGACGGCGATGCCCGTGGCTCCGTTGACGAGGAGATTCGGGATCCGCGCTGGAAGAACGACCGGCTCGGTTTTCGTGCCGTCGTAGTTCGGACGGAACGGAACCGTGTCCTGTTCGATCTCGGTCAGCATCTCGTCGCTGATGCGCGCGAGGCGGCACTCCGTGTAGCGCATCGCCGCGGCGCTGTCGCCGTCGAGCGAACCGAAGTTGCCAGAGCCGTCGACGAGCGTGTAGCGCAGCGAGAACGACTGCGCCATGCGGACGAGCGTCTCGTACAGCGCAGCGTCGCCGTGCGGGTGATAACTGCCCATCACGTCGCCGACCACCTTCGCGCATTTGCGGTGCTTCGTGTCGGCCGTGAGGTTCTGCTGCCACATCGTGTAGAGGATGCGGCGCTGGACTGGCTTCAAGCCGTCGCGGACGTCCGGCAGCGCGCGCGACGTAATGACGGATAGCGCGTAGTTCAGGTAGCGCGACTGCGCCGCCTCGTGGAGAGGGACGACGCTGGTGCCGCCAGCGCCGTTGCCTCCGCTCCCGACTGGTGCGGCGTCAGTGTTGTCGATGTTGTCGAACAGCGTTTGGTTCGAGGGCTTTTTTCGCTTCGCCACAGGCGGGGTGATTGTACCAAGCGGGAGAGGGCAGGTGGGGCGGGTAGGGCAGGTGAGGCAGGTGGGGCGGGGAAGAAGAAGGCGCCGCGCTCTTCTGCGGCGCCTCGTCTAGAACCGTTCGAACCTATCGACCCGCCGACTCTTTCGAACCTTTACTTGATGAATAGCATTTCGCGGTAGGTGGCGAGCGGCCACAACTCGTGCGGGGTCATGCTCTCGAGCTCGTCGCCGAGTTCGCGAAGCGCCGTCATGCTCGGAATCACTGCGTCGCGGAAATGCTTCGCGTGCTTCTCCGCCGACGGCGATTCGTGATCAAGCGAGTTCTCCAGCTTGTCCGCCTGGACCTTGAACTTGTCCACGAGCTTGGTGAGCCTGTCGAGCGTCTTCTTGCCTTCGACCGACTTGCTGCCCGCCGACTTGACCGCCGCGACGCTCGACGCGACCTGCCGCTGGTACTCGAGCACGGCCGGCAGGATGTAGCGGTTCGCCATCAGCACCATCAGCTGGCCTTCGATGTTCACGGTCTTGTTGTACTGCTCGACCATGATCTCGTAGCGCGCGTGCAGCTCGCGCTCGTTCAGTACCTTGTACTTCTCGAACAGGCCGACGACTTCTTTCGTCACGAGCTGCGGCAGCGCGTCGACTGTGTTCTTGAGGTTCAGAAGACCGCGCTTGCCGGCTTCCTTTTCCCACTCGGCGGAGTAGTTGTTGCCGTTGAACACGATCCGCTTGTTTTCCTTGATCACCTTCTGCAGCAGGTCGCTGACCGCGGCTTCGAGCTTCTTTCCGCCTTTCGTGGCTTTCTCGAGTTCGGTCGCCATGTAGTCGAGCGACTCGGTAACCGCCATGTTGAGCGCGATGTTTGGATACGCGATGCTTTGCCCGGACGAGACGGCGCGGAACTCGAACTTGTTGCCGGTGAACGCGAAGGGGCTCGTGCGGTTGCGGTCGCCCGCGTCGCGCGGCAGCTTCGGCAGCACCGTGACGCCCGTGTCCATCGTCCCGCCGTGCTTGGTCGACTTCGCGCCGCCCTTTTCAATCTGTTCGATGATGTCCGTCAGCATGTCGCCGAGAAAGATGGACAGAATCGCCGGCGGCGCTTCGTTCGCGCCCAGACGGTGATCGTTGCCGGCGCTCGCGATGCTCGCGCGGAGCAGACCTTGCCACTTGTTGACGGCGCGCAGCACAGCCGTGCAGAACACGAGGAACTGCATGTTGTCATGCGTGTTCGCGCCGGGCGACAACAGGTTGTGCCCCTCGTCGTCGCTCATCGACCAGTTCAGGTGCTTGCCCGACCCGTTGACGCCGGCGAACGGCTTCTCGTGCAGCAGGCACGCGAGACCGTACTTCGGCGCGATGCGGCGCATCGTCTCCATGACGATCATCTGGTGATCGGTGGCGACGTTGGCGTTCTCGAACACCGGCGCGATCTCGTATTGGCTCGGCGCGACTTCGTTGTGGCGCGTCTTCACCGGCACGCCAACCTTGTACAGCTCAGCCTCAGATTCGTTCATGAAGGCCATCACGCGATCGGGAATCGATCCGAAGTACTGATCCTCGAGCTCCTGGCCTTTTGGCGGCTTGGCGCCGAACAGCGTCCGGCCCGCGTTGATGAGGTCGGGACGCGACAGGTAAAAGTACCGATCAATCAGGAAGTATTCCTGCTCTGGACCGCAGGTCGTGACGACACGCTCCGCCGTCGAACCGAACAGCTTCAGCACCCGCACCGCCTGCTTGGACAGCGCTTCCATCGACCGAAGAAGGGGCGTTTTCTTGTCGAGCGTTTCGCCCGTCCAGCTGACGAATGCCGTCGGGATGACGAGCGTGACGGCGCCGCCGCTGTACAGAAGCCACGGAGAGCTCGTCGGATCCCACGCGGTGTAACCGCGGGCTTCGAAGGTTGACCGCATGCCGCCCGACGGAAAGCTCGACGCATCGGGCTCGCCCTTGATCAATTCCTTGCCGCTGAATTCCGCCACGGCCTTGCCGTCGCTCGACGGCGACAGAAACGAATCGTGCTTTTCCGCCGTGATGCCGGTGAGGGGCTGGAACCAGTGGGTGTAGTGCGTCGCCCCGTGTTCGATCGCCCATTCCTTCATCGCCTTCGCGACGCCGTCGGCAACTGAGTGGTCGAGCGCATCGCCGTGCGTGATCGTCCGCCGCAACGCCTGATACACCGGCTTGGGCAAGCGGGCCTGCTGCACCGAGTCGTTGAACACCAAGCTGCCGAAGCTCTCGGCGGAGCCGGGCGTCACGCCCTTGAAGTCTGACGTCGACCACGCGCGAATCGCAGCGATCGCTTCACCAAGGACAGCAGAACCCATAAACCTTCGCCCCCTTTACGCTCGTTGATTAAGAGTATGTCGTCGCTGGATTTGTAAGAGCAGTCCGCGAAACCTGCATTATTGGCTGATCGTTGCGGCTTTTGCAACGAAGCTTTTCTAATGATTTTCGCCGCCCTGCCGGATCTGCGAGTAAGACGCGTCAATGCTTTCGCGGCGCGAGCTCAACTAGCGCGTCCATCCGACGAGCGACAGAAACTCGGCGAGTACCATCGCCGTCGCTCCCCATATTTCTTCGCCGGCGACACAGAATGCGGGCGCGACGATCCCGTGCCCATCTCGTTCTCGCGTCGTATCTGCCACGCAGCCAGGCGCCATCAAGTCGTCGAGCGCCACGTCGAGAATGCGGGCGACTTCTCCGTCTGCGGGGGTGAGCGCGGGACGCGAGTCCGCGAGACCGACGATGGGATGCAGACGAAAGCCACTGACGGGAATGTCGATCGGCGTGAGCGCGCCGGCGACGCGCACCAACCGCCGGTCGAGGGCGATTTCTTCGTGCGCCTCCCGCAGCGCAGCGTGCGCGTACGATTCGCCAGGTTCGATCACACCGCCTGGCAGCGATACCTGTCCGCTGTGACGGCCAAGCGTATCTGCACGGACGGTCAGCACGAGATGCGGACGATCGTCCGGGTCCGGAAAAACCAGGACAAGTCCAGCGGCGTCGCGCACGTGCGCGCCTTGTGGCCACACACGTCGAGGCTCTGGCGCCATCAGCGCGTGCGCGCCGCTACCAGGCAGCGGTTTTGCGAGTGCAGAAATCAGATTGTCGGCAAGCTCGGCAAACGAGCGGGTAGTTGGTTGCACGGCTTCACGGAAAACGTAACTGTTAACGTGGAGCGTAAGAACGCCGCTTCCATTTTACGCGTCCGGCGATCCTTAAATTTGGAGCATCGAGCTCAGCCAACCAAATGTTTCACTCCGGACACCGATGAAGCGAGTGGCCCATCAGTAGAATGACGACGATCGACGCCGATGCTCACGCGCTGCGCGCAATGAAGTTGCGAATTCTCGCCGAGACGGCGCGCGCGATGGCGACTGGGGTGACAAATGTCGCCTTGGGCCGCGCCTCTACCGGTGACGTCACATTGCGTACAGGCGATCGTGCACCGGAATTCTCGGTGCACGCGTCTGATGGGGTAACGTACCGTCTCGCCGATTTTCTCGGACGCAAACCCGTTGTCATCGCGTGGTTTCCGAAGGCGTTCACGAGCGGGTGCACCGCGGAGTGCCGTTCGCTGGCGGCGCATGGCGCGGCGCTGGCGCACACCAACGTGCAGTGCTTCGCGGCAAGTTGCGACACGCCGCAGGTAAACGCCGAGTTCGCCGCGGCACTCGGGCTGACCTATCCGATCCTGAGCGATCCGGATCGCACGATGGCCCGGGCATACGGCGTCCTTGGCGCGAGCGGCTTTGCAAACCGCTGGACGTTTTACATCGCGGCAGATGGACACATCGTTCATATCGACAAGCAAGTGCGCGCCTCGTCGCACGGGCGCGACGTCGCCGCACGGCTGGTGGAACTCGGTATCTCATGACATTGCTTGATCGTTTTCGCACGCAACCGCAAAATCACCCGGATCCGGCGGTCCGTCTGGCCTACCTGGCCGAACTGCCGATCACCGAGCGCGATCAAATCGTCGCGGCCGCGCGGGAAGACGCCGATCCGCGGGTTCGGAAGGCGGCGGTTGCCAAAATCCTCGACCCTCAAGTGCTCGCCGGCATCGCGCGCGACGAATCGGACGGGTCGGTCCGCGAAGCCGCGTTGGCGATGCTGCGCGACATCGCGCTCGACGCGTTCGAGGGCGTCGACGAAGCGGGCAGCCTCGCGGCCGTGGAGACGGTGGACGACGTCCGGACGCTGGCGCAGATCGCCAAGACGTCGCTGCGTGAGTCGGTCGCACGACGTGCGCTCGAGCGCATGGTGCAGACGCCTGGCGGCAATGCCAGTCAGATGATGCTGTCGGTCGCACGGCAGGCAGAACTCGAGCCCATTCGGCTCGCCGCGTTCGAACACCTCTCGAGCCGCGACGACTTTCTGGCCCTTGCGCTCCTTTGCGATTTCAAGGACACCGCTGTCGCGGCGGTCGATCGACTGAGCGATCGCGACGACCTCGAGCAGGTCGCCGAACGTGCGAAGAACAAGCCGGCGTCAAAACGCGCGCGCCAGATTTTGCGGGAGCGCGACGAAACCGTGGCGCGCGCCGCCGCAGAAGACGCCAAAGCGGCCCAAGAAGCGGCAGACGCCGCGAATGCAGCGAAGGCCGCCGCCGAACAGGCCGCTCGCGAAGCGGCAGAGCAGACCGAAGCGGAGCTCCGCGTGACAGCCGAAGCCGAAACGGCCCAGCAGGCGAAAGAGCGCGAGGAGGCGGAAGCGCAGGCGGCCGCCGAACGGCAGGCGCGCGACGACGCCGAACGTCCAGCTCGTGAAGCGGCGGCACTCGCGGCGCAGGAAGCCTCCAATCGCGAAGCCGAACGCCGCCGCATCAACGAAGAAGCCGAAGCGCGCACGCGCCGCGACGCCCTCAATCGCATGAATCAGCTGATCGGCCGCGTCGACGCGCTGATGCAGAAGGAAGATCTGTCGCTGAAGGCCGCCGACCGCGCGCTGCGCGACATGCGTGCGGCGCTGGCAGACATCCCGCCGCTGCCGTCGCGGCAGGACTTCGAGCATGTGAGCACGAAGCTGAAACTGGCGCAGGAGGCGCTCGCGCCGCGCGTTCGCGATCTTCGCGAAGTGGCCGAGTGGCAACGCTGGGCCAACGTCGGCCTCCAGGAACAACTCTGCGAGAAGATGGAAGCGCTGCGCAGCGAAACCGATCCGGATGCCATCGCGCGGCGGATTCACGAGCTGCAGCAGCAGTGGCGGCTGGCGGCGGACGTGCCGCGCCCGCAGGGCGAGACGCTGTGGCGCCGGTTCAAAGCCGCGCACGACGAGTTGTGGGCGCGCTGCGAGGCGCATTTCGCGAGCCAGTCGGAGGCGCGCGCCGAGAACCTCACGAAGAAGTCGCAGCTCTGCGAGCGCGCCGAAGCGCTGTCGGTATCCAGCAACTGGCTGCAGACGGCCGAGGAAATCAAGGCGCTGCAGGGACAGTGGAAGGCGATTGGCCCGGTCACACGCGGACAGGAAAAAGCGATCTGGGAACGCTTCCGCGCCGCGTGCGACACCTTCTTCACGCGCCGCCAGGAAGATCTCTCCAAGCGCAAAGTGCTGTGGTCGGAGAACTTCGCGAAGAAGGAAGCGCTGTGCGTCAAGGCGGAGGCGCTGGCCGACTCGACCGACTGGGAAGCGGCCGCCGCGGAAATGCGGCGCCTCCAAGCCGAGTGGAAGACGATCGGCGCGGTCAAGAAGAGCCGATCGGACGCGATCTGGCAACGGTTCCGCGCAGCATGCGACAAGTTCTTCGCGCGCTACGCATTGCGCCACGACGTCGCGAAAGCCGAACGCGTGGCAGCGCGCGAAGCGATCATCGCGGAACTCGAGCAGCTCGCGGCTGAAGAGGGCGAACAGCCCGTCGAGCTCGCGGCGACAGTCCGTGGGCTGCGCAACCGATGGCAGCAGGAGCTCGCCGCGCGCGGCGTCGATCGCGATCAGGCGGCGACGCTCGACCGGCGCTACGCCGACGCGTGCCGCGGGATCATCGCGCGGTGGCCAGCCGCCTTCGCCGGCACGGATCTCGATCCGGAAGCCAACCGCAAGCGGATGGAAGCGATCGTCAAGCGCATGGAAGAACTCGCGGCGTCCTTGAAAGGTCCAGCCGATCAGGCGGAGCTCTCGCCCACCGAGAAGCTCGCAAGCATGCTGAAAGAAGCGCTGGCGGCGAACACGATCGGCGGCAAAGTCGACGTCGAAAGCCGCCGCCGCGCCGCGCAGGACGACGTCCGTCAAGCGCAGTCGAGCTGGTCGCGGATCGGGCCTGTTCCCGACGACGCACGCCGCGACCTGGCGGATCGGTTCCAGCGCGCCCTCCGCGACATCTCCCGCACGTAATCGGAATGGCGGCCGGGCTACTCCCGACCGCCACACAATCGCCGACGGTCAGGCGGGCTTCCGGCTCGCGCCCGATGACGATGTTGCTTCGGTTTCTCGCACTTGTGCACGCGACCGCCGTCGCGTCGCGATGGTGATGTTGTTCTGAGCATCGTTCACGTTCGGGACTGCCCAGACAATTTCTCCGGCGTCGCGTTTCAGACGTTTGTGCGGCACCGTTCCCGTGAGCGTTACCCGTCCGTTCTCGCAGCGCACTTCGATGTCGTTGCCCCCGGGCAGCAAGTCGAGTGCGTCGTAGACGAAGTCTTCCACATCCTGATCGTTTGAAGGTCCGCCCGGCTGACCGCGGCGCATCGCGACCGTGGCGAGCAGCGCTTGCGGAGTGATGCCAGTGTTGAAGTCGAACGCGGGCGACATCGTTGGATTGACCTGCATCGACGATGGATCTTGCCCCGATCCCTGGACGAGGATCGCGGGGCGGTTTGCCGGGAACGTCGCCGGATGTCCGACGCCCGGCACCGGCAGAGCGGGCCACAGCTGGGGTCCCGTCCCAAAAAGCAGTTCAGCCATTCGTTGTTCTCCTTGTCAACGTTGTCGAATGAACCCGCGGCCCCGTGGACCGCGGGACCGTCGCGTTACATCAAATAGCCCGCTTGCGGGCCGAGGACCTGAGGCGACGTGCTCCACAGCGGAAGCGTCGAGATGCCCGTCGATCCGAACTGCTGTTGCGCCTGCTGGGACATCTGAAGCGCCTGCTGCAGCTGCGCAAGCTGCGCTGGAATGAACTGCAGCACTTGCTGAAGCTGCTGCAGCTGGTGCTGTTGTTGGATTGCGAGCTGCCACAACTGTTGCAGCTGTTGCGGGACGATCTGCACGAGCTGCTGGATCTGCTGCAGCGGTTGTGGGGCTTGCGGCACGAGGAACGGGTTGACGCTGAGCCCGCTGTACGGCGAAAGCCCCAGCGGCATGAGGTTAGGCGTTGTCGTTGCAGCCATCGATTTCCTCCAGATAAATGTTGTGTCAATGGGATGGACGTGCGTGCACGCGCCACGCGTTACGCGGGAAAGCAAGAAGTGGGTGTATACCCTCGGCGTTGTGAACGCATCGCGGTCTTTGTTACCCGGCCGTCGCGTGTTGGCGTGAACGAGGAAGACCGAGCAACGGAGGTACCAACGACAAACTGGACTACGAATGCGGGCGGGATTTGCGCGGCGCCCGCGAAAGGGCACCGCGCACGAAGACGAGAGAGCGTTCGCGGAAGAGAAAGATCTACACCACGCGCATGTCAAAGATGCCGCGGGCGTGCCGATTTTTCACGCTACTTGAAATCGATCAGCTCGATGTCGAACACAAGCATGCCGTAGGGAGCCGACTGGCCTTTGTACGCGAGGTCCTGCGGAATCCAGAAGCGGGCTTTCTCGCCCTGCATCATCAGCTGCACGCCTTCTGTCCACCCCTTGATGACACCGCCGAGTTCGAAGGAAATTGGCATGCCGCGCGTGATCGAGCTGTCGAACATCTTTCCGTCAGTGGTCCAGCCCGTGTAATGCACCGTGACGTTGCTCGCAGCCGTCGGATGACGCGTGCCGGTGCCAGGTTTGATCATCTTGTAGGCCAGCCCACTCGGTGTTTTTTTTGCGTCCGCCGGCGGACCCTTGACGTCGGCAGGAGCCGTGAGGCTGACAAACGAGAGGAGCTCGACGTCGAACACGAGATTCCCCTTCGGCTCGCGCTGTCCTTTGTACGCGAGCGATTCGGGAATCCACAAACGTCGTTTCTCGCCTTCAACCATCAACTGCACGCCCTCGGTCCAGCCCGCGATCACGCGATTGAGCTGAAACGTCCGCGGCTTGCCGGCCAGCACGGAACTGTCGAACATCGACCCGTCGGGTTTCCAGCCGGTATAGTGCACGGTGACGTAGTCTGCCGGACTCGGATGCGCTTTTCCGGTGCCTGGCGTGATCACTTTCGACGCGAGCCCGGACGGCGTCTTCTGAGCGTCCGCGGGAGGCGCTTGGACATCGGGTGGAGCGACGGCGACTGAGGTCCTTTGTTCCTGCGCGACCAGCGGAGTGGCCGCGAGTACTGCAAGAGCGACGAACGAGAAAATGCGCATCAATCAGGTTCCTTTCGCTTCGCATTCTACCTGTGTTATCTTCGCCCCCGTACCTAGCGGGTCCCGCCGATCGCAGAAAGGGTCCCTACCTGCAGAGTTGCTCTCGCCGGCACTGCGGACGTAGGAGCAGCGAGCACACATGAAAGGTGTGCCATGACCCTCACTCAAACGTTCAGCAAACTCACGCCGAATCTGCTCGTGGACGACGTGGAGCGCAGTCTTCGCTTCTACGAAGACGTGCTCGGGTTCACGCGTGGGTTCACAGTGCCCGAAGCCCGTCCGTTCGTGTTCGGCTCGGTCGTCAGCGGGCCGGTCGAAATCTTCTTCAACGAAAAGAACACCGCGGTGAAGGAGTACCCAGGGTTTGCGGGCAAGCCCCTCGGCATCACAGGGACGCTCTACATCGAGCTCCAAGGGTCGGGCCACATCGAAGGACTCCACGATCGTCTGAAACCGCTCGCCGCGATCGTGATGCCGATGGTGACGCAGTTTTACGGCGTGAAGGAGTTCGCGATCGCCGATCCGGACGGCTACGTGATCACGTTCGCGGAGCGTATCGCGGGCTAAATCTTGATCCCCGCTCTGCACGTGTCGTCGATTCGATGCAGCAACGGCTTGGAGTCGATCGTGGCCACGTATTCGTCGACGGCTTTGCGCGCCCCTTTCCACCAGCCGTAGTCGTCGATGATGAACGGTCCGCCGACGACGAGCCTGGGATACAGGTGCGTCAACTCGTGCAGAGTGGATTCATACCAATCCGTGTCAAGCCTCAGAAGCGCGATGCGCTCTGGGGCTTGTTTCGGCACCGTCTCTTCGACTTTTCCCTTGATGAAGTGGATTTTGCTCTCCGGGTAGCCGGTCGAGAGCATGTTGTGGCGGACCGTTTCGATTGGCGAGTACGCCCAGTACGCATCCTCGGTCGTTTTCTGCCGGCTTGCGAGGAGCTCGCTTGCAGGCCGGTCGTCGTATTGGACGTCCACAGCCCCCGGCGTCGGGTTGCCTTCGAATGTGTCGTAGAGGCGCAGCTCGCGCGACGTGTCGCCCAGCTGCAACAGCGTCAACGCCACGGCCATCATGCTGCCGCCCTTCCACACGCCGCACTCCACGAAGGAACCAGGCAGATCGTTCGCGACGACGTATTCAACCGCCATGATCAGGTGATAGATGCGCTCCACACCCGTCATCGTGTACGGCCTCACCTTTTCAATGGTCGGCGTTTTCGATCGATCGAAATCTGACGGAATGGGAGTGACGTACGGCGTGGACCGGCGAAGGCGCCGGAACCTGTCGATGATGCTCATCAGTCGATTATCTCCGCTGGGCGCGCTGCAGCTGATCCAGCTTCTGCTTGAGCGCTTCCAATCGCTGGCCCGCCTCGCCGAGCTTGCCTTCCGCCGTCAGCCGCTGATAATCGGCGAGGTCGCGGGCAGCGTCTCGAATAAGCACGTCGAGCGCGTTTGCGTCGGGCGCCGCCGGCTGGGCGGGCTGACGCGCTGATTCGATCGCAGGCGCCGGTGCGGCCTGGCCGAACAACCCGGCCATCGCGGCTTCGAACGTCGGCGCGTACGCCAAGCGATCCTGCAGCGCGAGCACGACGATGCGCAGCTCCGGCATCGGGCTGCGCTCCGATTGCAGATAGATTGGCTCGGCGTAGAGCAGTCCGCGGCCCATCGGAATCACGAGCAGGCTGCCGCGCACGACGCGCGATCCCTGCTGATTCCAGAGCGTGAGCTGTCCCGAGAGCTGGGAGTTCTGGTCGATACGCGCCTCGACCTGCAGCGGCCCGTCGACGAGCTTGTTCTTGGGGAAGTTGTACGCGATGAGCGTGCCGTAGTTTTCGCCGTCGCTGCGTCCGGCAATCCAGCCGATCAGGTTGTTCCGGTTGTTCGGGGTGAACGGCAGGATCTCGACGAACTCGGTGCCTGTTTCGCCCGGCAGCGTCATCAGCACGAAATTCGGCATCATCGGCTGCGCCGCCTGTTCCTGGTTGTTCGATCGCACTTCGCTCGCGACCGTCCAGAGATCCTCGCGGTTGTAGAACACGCCGGGATCCGTCATGTGGTAGAGGCCGTAGACGGCCGCCTGCAGCTCGAGCTGCAGCTCCGGGTAGCGCACGTGTTTTCGAAGGCCGTCGGGCATCGCGGACGCGTCTTTGAACAAGGCGGGGAAAATCGCGCGATACGCGTTGATGATCGGATCGGTCGCATCGAAGACGTAGAACGTCGTCGTGCCGTCGTACGCGTCGATGACCGCCTTGACGCTGTTGCGGATGTAGTTGACCCGGCGGCGCCCGAGCCGATAGTGCCGCGAGTAGGGATACGACTCCGACGTCGTGAACGCGTCCATGATCCACTGCAGGCGGCCGTCGTCTCCGACGACCATGTACGGGTCTTCGTCGAACGTGAGGAAGTCGCCCGTGAGCGCCTGGACGCGTTCCCGCACGTTGCGGCGCATGAGCAGCCGGCTCTCCGGCGTCACGTCGTCACTGAACGGGAGCTTGCTGACGTCGCCGCGATCGACCGCGATGAGAAGGCGCCGCAGAAAGCCGCCGAGCACGATGCCGCCGGTGCCTTCGTACGACGTCACGCTGTTGGTGTCGCCCTGCGGGTAGTTGAACTCCTGCTGCCGCGTCTTGACATAGACGTCGTCGTTTGTCAGCTCGCCGAAGTAGATCTCCGGCCGCGTCACTTTGATGGTCGGCGAGGCGCTCTGCACCGGCATGTTGCTGAGGATGAACGTCGGCAACCCCTCCGTCGTGAATCCGGTGACCGGGTTCATCGTCACGCCGTAACCGTGCGTGTAAATCAGCTTTTCGTTGATCCAGTTCCGGCTGCTGCCCGGCAGCTTCTCGATGCTCAACTCGCGCGTGCCGATCATGACCTGGCGAACTTTGCCGTCGATCACATAGCGATCGATGTCGATGTCGGGGAAATCGTAGTACGTCCGGATTTCCTGGATTTGCCGGAGCGTGTCCTGCAGCGCCCGCCAGTCCCAGAGCCGGATGTTGTCGATCGTCTCGCGGTTGTTCGCGATGTCGACGGCGTCGACGCCGGAGTCGGCCGGAAACGGACGCTGCACGATGCGGTTGAGCCCGAAGGCTTCGCGCGTGAACTGGATGTTGTTGGCGATGTAGGGCCGCTCGCGAACGAGCTCGTTCGGCTTGACGATGAAGCTGTTGACGTACCACCCGAGGATGGCGACGAAGACGTACGAGACGGCCGCAGGGACCAGAGCCGCCGCCAGCCATCGAAGCTTGGGTGCAGACACGGCGTTCACGAACGCGATGAGTGCGCCGAGCACGAGCGCGCCGGCGACGACGGTCAACCCGGTCAACGTGATGTGCGCGTCCGTATAACCAACGCCCGTGAAGATGGTCTGGTCGTCGAACAGCCGGTCGAATCGGCCCAGCCACACCCGCACGGCGATCGCGAGGAGCAACACGCCGACGGCGCACGACAAGCCTCGCCAGGGCACTTCGCTATCGAGCGTTCGTCCGCGCAGCCTGTTGATGGCCTTGGTGCCGCCGCCGACGATCACGAAGAACACGGCGATGCCGCAGGCGATCACCGCGAGCGTCAGGATCCATCCGGAAATGAGATCCCACGCGGGGAGCGTGAACAGATAGAACGCCAACGGCCGCCCGAAAATCGGATCCGTCGCCGTTTGACCGGCTGCGCTGCCGCCGTACCACGCGAGCGCCAGCGTCGGCCAGTCTTCCATCATGCCCGCGCCGGTGATGAGCGAAATCACCGCCGTGACGACGAGCACGATGATTCGGAGGGCGGGCTCCATCGGCAGTCTGACCGGCTGGCCGTTGATGAGGATCGTGTTGCCTGATGTGAGATTGCTGAGGCTCGCTGGCTTGAAGACGAGAAACGCGCCGTAGATCGCCGCGAAGGTGATCAGGGCAAAGGCGACGAACGCCGCGCCCTGAAAGTTGAGCGTCGTCCAGAAAACCTGCGAGTAGCCGAGCGATCCAAACCACAACGCGTCGACGTAGTACGAGAGCGCCGCGCTCGCGCTGATCAGCAGGACGACCGCGAGGGCGAAGATGGCGAAGCGCATTCGCCGTCGTGGCGACGTCCGCCTGGGCGGCCAATCGATCGGGTCGGCCATTGGTGATGCTGCTTACGGCACCAGGACGATTTTTCCGTGAGCGCCGCCCGCCATCACCGCGTCTTGCGCTTTGGCGGCGTCGGCGAGCGGAAATTCTTGACCCACGACCGGCCTCAGGGTGCCGTTCTGGAGGCCGGCCATCATGTACGCGTTGATCGACGCCATATCCGCGTCGCTGATGTTGAACAGCGTCATGCCGAGAATCGCGGCATCCTTCGCCATCGTTTGACGCGCGTCGATCTCGACACGTCCCCGGTTGCCGATGACGACGACACGTCCGCGGTTCGCGAGGAGGCCGAGATCCTTGTCGAGGTTGACGTGCGTCGCCATCTCGAGCACGACGTCCACGCCGCGGCCTCCGGTCGCCTTCATGATCTCGTCGAGATACCCGGCCTGGGTGTGATTGAACACCGCGTCCGCGCCGCTCGCACGAACCGACTGAAGTCCGGCGTCGGTGCCGCCGGTGCCGAGCACGGTGATGCCGTGTGCGTGCGCGATTTGCGTGGCGGCGATGCCGACGCCGCCCGTCGCGCCGTGAATCAGCACCGTCTCGCCCGGCTTGGTTTGCGCGCGATGAAACAGCGCGCGGTACGCCGTCGCGTACGGCACGCCCATCGCCGCGCCTTGCGCGAGTGAGACGTTCGCGGGAAGGCGATACACGTACTCGAGATTGCAGACGGCTTTCTGCGCGTATGCGCCGCCGTAGTGCCCGTGCGTGTGATCGGCGGCGGTGCCGTGGATGAACACGCGATCGCCGGGCTTGTACTTCTTGACGCCGGCGCCGACCGACTCGATTTCGCCCCCGGCATCGGATCCGGGGATGAAGGGGAGCGCCGGCTTGCGCGCGTACGCGCCCGTGCGAATGTACACGTCCACGGGATTCACGCCGACGGCTCCCAGTCGAACGACAACTTGATCGGCGTTCGGTCTTGGATCTGGAAGATCTTCGAGCTTCAAGACCTCGGGTCCGCCGTGCTCGCGGACGACAATCGCCTTCATGGCGCGATGCTATCATGAGAAGTTGTCCCTCACATGAGTCTCGTCAGGCTGCACAAGACCGTCGGCGTGAACGTCGGCGACGGCGCGCGAACCTCACGCGTTCAGGTGGGCGGCGGCGCGCCCGTCGTCGTCCAGTCGATGACGATGACCGACACGGCGGATGCGAAGGCGACGGCGCAGCAATGCGTCGAGCTCGCGGAAGCGGGATCCGAAATGGTGCGGGTCACGGTGAACGTGCCGGAAGCCGCCGCGGCCGTGCCCGAGATCAAGCAGCGCATGCTCGACGCCGGCTGTACGGCGCCCCTGATCGGCGACTTCCATTACAACGGCCACCTGCTGCTCACGAAGTATCCCGGTTGCGCGACCGCGCTCGACAAGTACCGCATCAACCCCGGCAACGTCGGCACCGGCAAACGCCGCGACGAACAGTTCACGACGATTTGCAGAGTGGCCGTCGACCACGCGAAGCCAGTGCGCATCGGCGTCAACGGCGGCTCGCTCAATCAGGAGCTCGTCGTCGCGAAGATGCAGGAGAACACCGATCGCGATCTCGGGAAGACGTCGGAAGAGATCATCAACGAGTGCATGGTGCTGTCGGCCGTGGAGTCAACGGCGCTCGCGATCGAGTCGGGGCTTCGAAGAGATCAGATCATCATCTCGTGCAAGACTTCGCGGCCTCGCGATTTGATTGGCGTCTATCGCGCGCTCGCCAGGCAGACCGATCAGCCGCTGCATCTAGGATTGACCGAAGCCGGCATGGGCCTGAAGGGCCTCGTCTGGTCGGCGTCGGCGATGGGCGTGCTGCTGAACGAAGGCATCGGCGACACGATTCGCGTGTCGCTCACGCCGAAGCCCGGCGGAGACCGGCGTGAAGAAGTCTACGCCGCATGCGAGTTGCTCCAAGCGCTGGGGCTCCGCTCGTTCTCGCCGAGCGTCACGGCCTGTCCGGGCTGCGGACGCACCACGAGCTCGACGTTCCAGGAACTGGCCGAACGAATCCAGGACTATGTGCGAGAGAAGATGCCGGTCTGGAAAACTGAGTATGACGGCGTCGAGTCGATGACGCTGGCCGTGATGGGCTGCGTGGTCAACGGCCCGGGCGAGTCAAAGGCGGCGAATATCGGGATTAGCCTGCCGGGAACGGGAGAGGCGCCGAACTGTCCCATCTACATTGACGGCCGGCATGTCACCACGCTTCGAGGATCGTACGAAGAGCTAGCCGCGGAGTTTCAGCGGCTTGTCGACGAGTACGTCGCGGCGAAGTACCCGATCAAACACCGGTAAGGCCGTCCAGACGAATTTGGAACGTGCGCTAGACATCGGTTCCTCCGAACTTGGGGACGTGCGCGTTATCGGAGGGAGGCAAGCCCGGCTTTACGGGTGCCTTAGTGGACAGTGTAGGGTTCGTGCAGCGCAAACGGTGCAATTTCGACGTCGAAGTGGTCCCCGTCCTCTGTGACCATCTGGTAAGTCCCGCGCATGACGCCCGTCGACGTCGACAGCTCGCAGTTCGACGTGTACTGAAACGACTCACCGGGGTGAAGCAGCGGCTGTTCGCCGACGACGCCAGGACCGCGGACTTCCTGCGTGTGTCCCGTCGCGTCGGTGATGATCCAGTGGCGGCTGATTAGCTGGACGTTGTCGTCGCCTTCGTTGGTGATGCGCACCGTGTACATGAAGTGCCAGAGCTGTTCGAATGGCTGCGACCGGTCGGGCACGAACTGCGATTCGACTTCGACCCGAACGTTGTTCGTGATGGCCTCGGATGCTGAGGCATGCAGCGGCTGGTCCTTGGATTCCATCGGCACCTCTGGCCTTCCTTCATGATATCAATAGATTTTTTCTCTGCACAGAACGACATCAGCGAGAACGTCACCGGTAGTGTCCGGCTTTAGCCGGACCTGGATGGTCCGCCTCAAGGCGGACACTGCCTACGGAGGACGCATGGCCGAGTGGGACAGCGAACGGGCGGTCGCGGCGAAGATCGGTGTGCCGGTCGCGCGGCGACATATCTTTCTCTGCGCCGATCAGACGACGCCGAAGTGCTGCGACAAGGAACGCGGCGTCGCCGCGTGGGACTACCTCAAGAAGCGTCTGAAGGATCTCGGCCTGTCGGACCAGGGCGGCATTCTCCGGACGAAAGCCAACTGTCTACGGATTTGCGAGGGCGGGCCGATCGCCGTGGTTTATCCCGAAGGCACCTGGTATGGACGCTGCGATCCGCCGGTGCTCGAGCGGATCATTCAGGAGCATCTCGTCGGCGGAACGCCCGTTCAGGAGTTCCTCATCACCTCGCACCCGCTGTGATCCACGCCTCGATGTGTGTCTGGATGTCGGCGAAGATCGCGGACTGCCGAGCCGGGTCTTTCCTGGACAATTTGAACGAGTGATCCCCGCCGTCGACGACGTGCATTGTCGGTGACGGCGACAGGCGGGAGAGAATCGGCGCGAGCTCATCGGGCGTGCCGAATGCATCGCGGCTTCCCTGCACGAACAGCATCGGCCGGCGTACCGCCGGCAGGTGCGCGTCGCGGAGCTTCTGCGGCTGCCCCGGTGGATGGAGCGGGTAACCGAGCAGCACGAGTCCCGCCACTGGCAATGCCGCGTCGGCGGCCGCGACCTGCGTCGCGATGCGGCCCCCCATCGATTTGCCGCCGATGAACAACCCGCGGCGCGCGCTCTCCAGATGATCGCGCACCGACGCGATGACCGCCCGATAGCACTCTTCCAGCGCGGGCGCGCGATCCGGCACTTTCCGCTGCTGCTCTGTGTAGAGAAAGTTGAACGTCACGACGTCGAGGCCGAGATCCGCGAGCGCACTCGCGAAATCGACCATGAACGCGCTCTGCTGATTGGCGCCGGCGCCGTGGCCGAGGATGAGCGACGCGCCCGCGCGCCGCTCGGCCGTGTAGGCGAGCGCCGTGGTGCCGGCGCCCGTCCCGACGGGGACGCCGATCTTAGAAGGACTTTTCAAGCGCGTCTTTCGCTTCGGCGTCCGTCTTGAGGTTGTTCTTCACCGACATCACGCCGAACTGGTTCGACGCGATGCTCTTCGCGATAATCCGGTCCGCGTCGTTCAACACGACGCCTTCCAGCGTGACGTGGCTGTGGTCCACCACGATGTGAATCGGCGGGTTCGGTCCGATCGCGTAGTTCCAGAAATTCGGGTTGCTGTAGATCGCCCGAGCAATTCGATACCGCAGCTGATCGTCGAACTGCGACACCGGCAGCACGGTGATCTTCGAATTCACCTGTTTCACGCCGTCGACGTCGGCCACTCGCTTCTCGATGTCGTCACGCTTGTACGGCATCGTGACCTGTCCAGTCAACGTGACGACGCCGTTCTTCACGCTGGCGTCGACGTTGTCGAACACCGTGAAATGTACATAGCGCGTGACGGCTTTCGAGATGTCGTTGAATACCTGAAGATCCTTTCGGTCGCCGACGTCCGCGGAGGCGACACTTGCCACAAGCGCGAACCCAGCCATTAACGTCAGCAGTCGCTTCGCCATAGGTCCTCCCTGAATTACTCCTTCATTGGGGCAAGCGAAATGCCAATCTGAATCCCAAAGATTGCGGGCAAATCGGCGGATCCGTCATCGCGGCAGAGATTCTGTCCTCAACCGTGGACGCGCGGCCGTTATCAGTCGAGTGTGCGGCCTGCGCCGGTGGAGAGCCGGCCTGCGCCAGTGAACAGGGAACCTGCGCCGGCGGGCAGTGAACCTGCGCGGGCCGAGAGTGAACCTGCGGGGGTGGAGAGTCAGCCTGCGCCGGTGGAGAGCAGACCTGCAACGGTCGAGAGTGAGCGTGCGCCCGTCGAGCGCGAGCCTGCGCCAGTCGAGAGTGAGGCTGCGCCGGATGACTGTGAGGCTGCGCCGGAAGACAGTTAGGCTGCGCCGGAGGACAGTGAGGCTGCGCCCGGCGGTACTACCTCATTGAGGTGTCCCGTGGCCCGCAAACGCCAGCCCGAGGCCGTACGTGATTGCCGCTTCGAGGATCCCGACCATCGTCATCTCCAACCCACTCGCCCACCACGACCGCGTCGTGACGAGCGCCTTGGACGCACCGACGACGAAGTGCGCGATCGTGCTGATGACGAACGACGCGATCACCGCCGGCATGCCGACGGTGAAGAAGAACGGGATGATGGGGATGAACCCGCCGATGGCCGTCGACACGCTTGCCGAGAGCGTCGAACGCCATGGGTTGGGAAACGTCTCTTCGGACAACCCGAGCTCTTCCTGTACGAGCGCGCGAAGGAACTGCTTCGGCCTCTTCGCAATCTGCTCGGCCATCATCCGCGATTCCTGCGCGCTGAAGCCCTTCAGCTGATAGAACAACTCGAGTTCGAGGATTTCTTCCTGGGGGTCCGATTCGATTTCGGCGCGCTCGCGCGCGACTTCCGATTCGTACACCTCCCGCTGCGATTTCGACGAGAGGTACGCCCCGGCGCCCATGGACAACGCGCTCGCGAGCGTGCCCGCCAGCCCGGCGGCCAGCACGACCTCGCTGCCGCCTGTGTAGCCGGCCATCCCCGACACGATGCCGAAGACAGCGCCAAGCCCGTCGTTGACGCCGTAAATCGCGTCGCCAATCCATCCGGTGCCGCGGCGATGCCACCGTTCCCGATGAAGAATCGTATCGAGTGTCGATCGCGGCGTCGGAATCTTCCCGCCGGCGAGCGTGCGCAAGATGACGGCGTGATCGCGCTCCTCGAGCATCGCTTCTTCCGCGATCTTCTTGTCCGCCGGATCGCTCAGCCTCGCCATCAACTCGCCGTATTCGGCGTCGGCCTTCGTTTCTTCCTGTTCCAGCCGATTCAGCACGACGGTGGGATCGCTGATCTTCTGGAACCACGTCAGGCCGCGTTCGACCTCCTTCGGATCCGGAACACGGCCGGTCGTGGCATGAATCCGTTCCGACCATCGAGCGGCATGCTTGTCTTCCTGTTCGGCGAGCCGCAGCAGGATGCCGCGGCGCTTGGGATCGCTCTCCCGCTCGGCGAGCAGCTTGTAGGTCTGCGCCGCTTCGACCTCGCGGCGCCACATTTTCTCGACGGTCGCGAGGTTGACTTCGTCTATCGCCATGGCTATCCGATCAGCTTCTCGAAGACGACGATGGTGAGGATGCCCGCGGCGATCAGAACCACTTGTCTCACGGCGTTTGCGTCGATCTGGCCGCGATGAAGATCGGGAATCAGATCGGACATCGCGATGTAGAGCAAGCTCGCGGAGGAGAACGCCAGGATGAACGGACGCACGCCTGGCACGAAGCCGACGGCGATCCATGCCACCAGCGCGCCGATGATGCCCGATCCGCCCGACACGACGTTCAACATCAGCGCGCCGCCGCGGCTGTATCCGGCCGCCAGCATGATCGCGACGTCGCCGACTTCCTGCGGGATTTCGTGCGCCGCCACGGCGATGGCGGTATTGATGCCGAGCGGAATCGACGTCATGACGGCCGTCGAGATGATCGCGCCGTCAATGAAGTTGTGAAACGCATCTCCGATGACGACGAGCGGGACGGTGGCGCCGTGCACCTGGCATTCGTCAGTGTGGCAGTGGCGGAGCAGCACGAGCTTCTCGAGCACGAAAAACGTGAGGATCCCGACGAGCAGCGTGCCGAAGACGGTCGTCGGACGCAATTCGTCGAGCGCCTCGGGGAGCAGCGCGAGCAGCGCGACGCCGAGCAGCGCGCCGACGGCGTAGCTCACGAGCCACGGGATGAGGCGCGTCCGAATGCGCTGCGTAAAAAGGAGCAGTGAACTGGCGACGAGCAGACCGCCGCAGCTGCCAAGCAGGCTGAGGCCGATCGCGGTCGCGAGCAAAGGCACGCGACATTCTATCTCTACGAGTCGGTCGGGAATCTCTCACGAGTCACTGGGATTCTCCCGCGAGTCACTGGGACTCAGAGCGGGTCCGACTCGTCTCGACCCGTGTCAGTTGGCGACGTAGCCACGTCGCGCGCGCACGCGATAGTTGCGGCCCTTCACCTCGACGCGGATGGTGTGCCAGCGGCCGTCCTTCTTCTCGGGCGACGGATACCCGATGTAGTACTGCTTGCTCAGCTCGTCGGCGATGGCGGCGGTCGCCGGATCGAGGTCGCGAGCCGTATGGATGATTTCCGTGCGGCCGCCGCTGTCGTCCGTCATGTCGCGCAGTGCCGCCACGTTCACGCGATCGGAAAATGCCGACGCCGGGAAGCTGCCGCCGCCCGATCCTCCGCTGCCGCCGATTGGCGGGAATGGCGCCGACGGCGGAATGCCGATGCCGCCGCGCCCGCCCGGCAGGCGTGGAATTGGCATCGGCGTGCGCGGCGGAGGCGACACGGGCGCGCGCCGAACGACTTCGTCGCCGTCCGCGTCGATGCCGACGGCGTACACGAGGACTTCGCTCTGTCGAATCTGCTCCTTGAGATCGCGAACCTCCGTCCGGCTCGATGTGTCGTTGCCGTCCGAGATCACGACGAGCGCCCGCTTTCGGTTCTGTCCCTGCTGGGCGAGCGGAATCGCGCGGGCCACGCAGTCGTACATCGCCGTCGCGCCGTTCGGCTGCAGCCGGTCGAGCGGCTCGAGCAGCTCACGGCGATCGCGCGTCCATCCCTGCACGAGCACCGGGTAATTACTGAAGCGATAGAGAAACAGCTCGTCGTTGCGATCGAGCAGATCGTACACAAACCGCCGAATCGCGGCCCGCGCGGCGTCCATGCGCTCGCCGGCCATGCTGCCGCTGGTGTCGAGCGCGATGCCAAGGCTGACGGGAACGCGCTCGGCGCTGAAGTGAGTGACGCCGACGGGCCTGTCGTCTTCGTAGACGACGAAGTCGTCCTGCGTGAGATTCGACACGAAACGGCCGTCCGCGTCCGACACCGTCGCCGTGACGTTGACCAGCTCGACTCCGCTGCGGAAGCGGAATTGGGAGAGATCGCGGTCTTGCGCGTTGAGCGACATCACGGCCACCGCGATGACAACCGAGACGAAAGCGAGACGGACAGTGGTCATGGGTCGACTTCCTTCGCAATGTCCCCGCGCGGGCGCCGGTCGACGTGTGTGACGACGCGGGTGCCCGTCTGGAAACTTACTCGAAAACGATCGATGGCATCGGCGCCGGCGACATCCACCACAAACGGCGTCGTCACACCCGGCGCAAGTTTCGCGGCGAGCACCGATGCGCGTCCGGACGCGAGAAGGTCGCCGGTTCGGCTGTAGGCGAGGACGACGGCCGTGAGCCCGTCGCGTGCGGCGCCGGTCGCGGGATTGCGGACCAGACCGCGAACCACCAATCGGTTGCCGTCGCGCTCGTGTTCCAGTGTCAGGAGTTCCAGAGAGGTATCGAAAGGCTTGTGGGCCGGGCTGCCAAGGTTATGGGACGGGTTCTTTTGGTTCGTCACTTGGGCGACCCTGGAAGGGTCGCCCCACGAGTACGGCCCGCCCCACATGAATACCGCGACCGCCACTGTCACAGCTGCGCCGATCGCGATCACACCGTACCGACTCGCTGGCATGGATGGCGCAATCGGCGCTTCGGCGCTGTCATCGTCGCCATAGATCTCTTTCGAGAGCGCCGACACGCGCGAGTCCGATTGACGTCGCGCGTCACGCGTCACGCGCCATGCCAGCGACCACGCGATGGCCGTGAGCAGGAGTGACACTCCCGTGATGGCAAGAAGCAGCGCGTTCATCGCAGCTTGAACTCCATGCCGACTTCCACGACGACGTCGACGGGAATCCCTTGTCGTTCGGCCGGCGTGAACCGCCACTGACGAACCGCGACAATCGCGCGCTCGTCGAGTCCAAGTCCGAGACCCTGCAGGAGCCGCACAGGCCCGACGGAGCCGTCGCGGAGTACGACGACTTCCATCACCACTTCGCCCGTAATCCCTCGTCGTCTGGCTTCTTCGGTGTAGTCGCCCTTCACCTCGCGCACGACACGCGGCGGCGTGATGCCGCTGCCGGCGCGGTAGGGGCCGCCGCCAAATCCGCCGCCGGTCCCTGGGCCGACACCTGAGCCGGTTCCCTCGCCGATGCCGGCGCCGACACCTGTTCCCGCGCCGCCGCCGCGGCCTGATCCCTGGCTGTCGTCCCGTGACGACACTTCCGACAGCACGCCGCGTCGATCGCGATCGTCGTTTGGCGCGCTGGCAATGGGCGCGACGATTGCCGTCGCCGCGATTGGTTCCGGGCGCGGCTCCTCAAGCGTTGGTGCCGGCGGCGGCGGAGGCAAGGGACTGGCAATCGCGTGACGGCCTTTGAGCAGTGCTTTCGGCGGCGGCGCGTTGTGCATGTTGCCGCCTCCACCGCCTCCGCCTCCCGGCCCAGGAGTCACGACGAACACAAGGCGCGCGGGCGGACGGTCGTCTGTGGTGGCGCTTGTTGCGACCGTCGCGTGAAAGCCGAGCGCGAAGACAACCGTCGCGAGCAGCGCGACGTGGAGCGAGCCTGACACGGCCAGCGGGACGCCGCCAGAGTCTAAGAACCACGCTGGCGACGTGCGAGAAAACAACGGGGGTTCGATCGCGATCGTGACGGCACGACGTCGGTCGACCAGAGCGCGGCCCAGACGCACCGCATCAGGCCCGGAGAACCATTCGTCGGCGCCGGCGAACGCGCGCGCCTGAGCTTCGGTGACCCCGGCGGCGCGGGCGACCTCGTCGAGCGAATACACGCCGGGCAAGCCCATGGAGATCTTCAATGCGAGGCAAAAGCCTTGCCTGTCGGTTTCCGTGGGTTTTCAGGAAAAACGCGGTCCCGCTGTGCTCAGGGCGTGACAGGTGTCCTCGGCTTGAGTCCTTCTACAAACACCAGGCCCTCGCGCTCGGCGAGCGTACGGACGATGCCGAAGCCGCTTTGTTCCAGCAGGGCGTTGGCCTGGCCCGTGACAACCAGCGGAGAGGCGGGCGCCTTCGCGATCAGCTTGACGAGTCCGGTCGGTTCTGCACCGCCGATTACTAACAGCCGGCCGCCAGGCCGCAGCACGCGTGCCACCTCGCGCGCGACGACGCGGCGATTCGCGTCGCTCAAGCGTTCGAGCAGTGCGCCGGTGTCGTCGAGCACGGCGATGTCGAATTCGCCGTCGCCAAAGGGCAGGCGCGCCGCATCGGCGACCTGCGTCTCGACAAGCACGCCCAGGTTGGCCGCAGCTCTGTTCACACGTGCGTCGGCATTGTCGTCCGGCACGACGGCAACCGCGCGTCCCGAGAGGCCGACCTTGGCGGCAATTGCGGCGATTCGTGCCGCGTTGGGCACGCCGACAAACGCGACGCGATCGCCGAGTCTCACGCCGGTCATGCTGACGGAGAGCAGGTGCGGATCGGATCCGCGACGAGCGAAGGGATTCAAAGACAACGAAAGTAGTTTAGTGGTCTCCAGTCTCCAGTCTCCAGGCAGTCGACTGGTGACCGGGGGACTGGTGACTGGGGACTATGGGCTGGTATAGTTCACGTTTGTGCCTACACCAATTGACATAGCTCCTGCGCGCGGCAAACTCGGGGTACTGCTCGTCGGCCTTGGCGCCGTCAGCACCACGACCATTGCCGGCGTGCTTGCGATTCGTAAAGGGTTGTCGTCGCCGATCGGCTCGCTCACGCAGATGGGAACGATCCGTCTCGGCAAGCGGACCGACGGCCGCTCGCCGAAGATCAACGAGGTCGTGCCGCTCGTCGGTCTCGACGATCTCGTCTTCGGCGGCTGGGACATCTTCCAGGAAGACTGCTACAGCGCGGCGAAGACCGCCGGCGTCCTCGAGCAATCGCTGCTCGAGAAGGTCCGTCCGGAACTCGAGAAGATCCGCCCGTGGCCGGCCGTGTTCGATCAGCATTACGTGAAGCGGCTCGACGGTCCGAATGTCAAGAAAGGCAAGAACAAGCGCGACCTCGCCGAACAGGTGATGGCCGACATCCAGAAATTCAAGAAGGACAACAACCTCGATCGTCTCGTGATGGTCTGGTGCGGCAGCACCGAGATTTTCATGACCGAGAGCGAAGTGCACCAGTCGCTCAAGAATTTCGAGCGCGGTCTCGAGGAAAACGATCCGGCGATTCCGTCGAGCATGATCTACGCCTATGCGGCGATTCGCGAAGGCATTCCGTACGCGAATGCGGCGCCGAATCTGAGCGCCGACATTCCCGCGCTCGTCGAATTGGCGCAGCACACGAAGGCGCCGCTCGCCGGCAAGGACATGAAGACGGGGCAGACGCTGATCAAGACGATCATCGCGCCCGGCCTCAAGGCGCGCCTCATCGGCGTCAACGGCTGGTACTCGACGAACATCCTCGGCAACCGCGACGGCGAGGTCCTCGACGATCCCGAGTCGTTCAAGACCAAGGAAGAGACGAAGAAGTCGTCGCTCGATTACATCTTCCAGCCCCACCTCTATCCCGAGCTGTACGGCAACCTGACGCACATGGTGCGGATCAACTACTATCCGCCGCGCGGCGACAACAAAGAAGGCTGGGACAACATCGACATCTTCGGGTGGCTGGGCTACCCGATGCAGCTCAAAATCAATTTCCTCTGCCGGGACAGCATCCTCGCCGCGCCGATCGTGCTCGACGTCGCGCTCTTCCTGGATCTGGCGAAGCGTGCGAATATGAGCGGCATTCAGGAGTGGCTGTCGTTCTATTTCAAGGCGCCGATCCACGCGCCGGGCCTCTATCCGGAGCACGATCTGTTCATTCAGCTCATGAAACTGAAGAACACCCTGCGCTACCTCAAGGGCGAGGAGCTGATTACACACCTTGGGCGTGAGTACTACGATTAGATATCAGCCGGTGCTGGTGGGCGCCCTCGTCATGGGCGTCCTTTCGGCGCTGCCGCTCATTTCGGTCGGGAACATCTGCTGCTGTCTGTGGGTGATCAGCGGCGGCGTGGCCGCGGCGTATGTTCTCCAGCAGGGCCAGCCCGATCCCATCGCACCGGCCGACGGCGCCTTCGTCGGGTTCCTCTCCGGTCTTGCCGGCGCCGTGGTGTACCTCGTGATCTCGCTGCCTGTCGAGATCGTGCTCGGACCGATGGAACGCGAGATGATGCGCCGCTTCGTGGAAGGCATGAGCGGCGTGGAAAACTTCCGCGACTACGCCAGTCGCGCCGAGCTCGTCGGGACGCCGGTGCGCGTCTTTCTCGGGTTCATGACGATGCTTTTCGTGGGGGCCGTGTTCTCCACGATCGGCGGCGTCCTCGGCGCGCTCATGTTCAAGAAGCCGCC
>Ga0097621_100000325_pt1 | contig 32304 bp, 25 predicted proteins | sample KBSMisM72_FD_73165 | JGI IMG/M metagenome (GOLD analysis project Ga0097621, IMG submission 73165) | Miscanthus rhizosphere microbial communities from Kellogg Biological Station, Michigan, USA - KBS Miscanthus M7-2 (version 2) (version 2) | ecosystem: Host-associated > Plants > Roots >... | reverse complement strand
GCCGGCGCCTCGCAATGCGGCTGTGGAGAAAGGTTATGCATCGTCTCGACCCCTGCCGGGATGAGACTGGTGATGTCATAAGCGGTGAGAACGGGCCAACCCTGGCACCTGCGAATTCCTCTATCGATTGGCAGCATGGTGGAACCTGAGCTGACCCGAGCCCCGGTTCTGGAGTATAGTGTCGGCACTCCTTTATTTATGTGTTTGGCAATTCCAGGCAAGATTCTTTCCGCGGAAGACAACGATGGACTGCGTGTCGGGCGAGTCCAGTTCGGAGGAATCGTCCGTTCGGCGCGCCTGGACTTCGTTCCTGAGGCAGGTATTGGCGACTATGTGATGGTGCACGTGGGATTTGCAATCAGCAAAGTGGATGAAACCGAAGCGCAACGGACATACGCGCTGCTCCAGGAGATGGGGGCTCTGGAGGCTGAGCTTCCTCCTGAAGAGAACGAGTCGGCATGAAGTACCTTGACGAGTATCGCGATGGCAAGATCGCCCGCACCCTAGCGGTAGAAATTGCCGCCGTTGCGAAAAGGCGCTGGGTGTTGATGGAAATTTGTGGCGGCCAGACCCACACCATCATGCGATATGGACTCGACGAGCTTTTGCCGTCAAATGTCGAACTTGTGCATGGGCCCGGATGCCCGGTTTGTGTAACTCCCCTTGAAACAATCGACAAAGCCATTGCGCTCGCCTTGCGCCATGATGTGATTCTGGTTTCCTACGGCGACATGCTGCGGGTCCCAGGATCAAATTCGGACTTGTTCTACGTGAAAGCCCAGGGAGGAGATGTTCGAATTGCATACTCGCCCGTAGAAGCCTTGAAAATTGCCCGCGCCAACCCGGATCGCAGAGTCGTATTTCTGGCGATTGGTTTTGAAACTACGGCACCTGCGAATGCGATGGCCGCATACCAGGCTAAACGGGAGGATTTGGCGAACTTCTCCATGTTGGTGTCGCACGTCTTAGTTCCGCCAGCGATTTGTACCTTGCTCTCTTCGCCGCACAACCTGGTCCAAGGGTTCATTGCGCCCGGACATGTTTGCACAGTCATGGGCTACCAGGAATATGGAGATATAGTTCGCGACTTCAATGTTCCAATCGTGGTCGGGGGTTTCGAGCCTGTGGATCTGCTGGAGGCAATCCTCATGCTGGTGCGACAATTGGAAAATGGCGATAGGCGAGTCGAAAATCAGTACGTTCGATCCGTCACCTATCAAGGCAATTCCGCCGCGCAGCAGATTCTAAAGGACGTCTTTGAGATCACCGACCAGAAGTGGCGCGGGATTGGGACGATTCCCCGAAGCGGATTGCGCCTCCGTGAAGAATACGCAGCCTACGATGCAGACAGAATCTTCAATCTTGAACTGATCACGGCTGACGAGCCGGCAGAGTGCATCAGTGCACAAGTCCTGCAGGGCTTGAAGAAGCCAACCGATTGCGCAGCTTTTTCCATCCGTTGCACGCCTGAAAATCCTTTGGGAGCGCCGATGGTTTCCGCCGAGGGGGCGTGCGCTGCTTACTATCACTATCGGCGTCGTGCGATCGCGAGCTGAGGGGGCTTATCACGGAAACAAACACAATGGCCGCACTGACCTGCCCCACTCCTTCCACGCGCCGAGAGACGATTGTTCTCGGACACGGCAGCGGCGGCAAGCTAAGCGCCGAACTGGTCCGCGACATTTTCCTGCCTGCCTTCGGCAATGCTGTACTTTCCAAACTCAATGATCAAGCAATTGTCAACGTGAATGACTCACGTATTGCGGTGACCACGGATTCGTTCGTTGTGAAGCCGCTCTTCTTTCCGGGAGGCAACATCGGCTCACTCGCCGTACATGGCACGGTCAACGACCTTGCCGTGGGCGGAGCACAGCCTTTGTTCTTGAGCGCAGGCTTCATTATCGAGGAAGGACTTTCCATCGAGATTCTGCGAAAGGTTGTTGCCTCAATGCAAGAGGCAGCCAGGTCGGCTGGTGTTCAGATCGTTACGGGCGACACGAAGGTAGTAGAAAAGGGCAAGGGAGACGGTGTTTTTATCAATACAACTGGAATCGGGCTGGTTCCAAACGGCCTCCAGCTATCCGCCGAGCTAGCCCAACCTGGCGACAAGGTACTACTCAGCGGACCAATTGGCGATCACGGCATTGCCATCCTAGGACAACGAGAAGGGTTGGAATTTGAAAGCGCGATTGCGAGCGACAGTGCTCCTCTGCATACGCTCGTGGCGCAGATTCTCAGCGTCACGGCAGGAATTCGTTGTATGCGCGACCCGACCCGAGGCGGACTATCGAGCGCGCTCAACGAAATCGCCGCGCAATCGCATGTGGGAATTGAGTTGGACGAAGTCTGTATTCCAGTGCGTGACGAAGTAAAAGGCGCTTGCGAGATGTTGGGACTTGATCCACTCTACGTCGCCAATGAAGGCAAGCTCGTCGCGGTTGTCGATCCGAGCGCTGCGCAGGCTGCGCTTGCCGCAATGCGCAGCCACTCCCAGGGCTCCGAGGCGCAAATCGTAGGCACGGTTTTGAGCTCGAACCCCGGCATGGTTACGATGCGGACTCAGCTGGGAACAATCCGCATCGTGGATATGCTGGCTGGGGATCAACTACCGAGGATCTGCTGATCTCTGATATGCACGAAATGGGAATAGCCAACTCGATCCTGGATACGGTTCGGGCGGAAACCGATCGAAGGCCGGGCTCCCTACCCCGCAAAGTTGGAGTGAGGATCGGGGAGCTCTCGGGAGTAAATCCTGACGCTTTGCGCTTCTCCTTCGAGATCTTGAGGCGTGAAAGCGACTTCCCGGAAATACAACTTGAAATCCAAGTGTGTCCGCGCCGGCAGCTCTGCGCGGAATGCAATCTGGAGTTTTCGATGATCGAGCTCGATTCACATTGCCCGCGCTGCGGCCGCGAGACGGCGCAGTGCGTCAGCGGAGATGAACTAGACGTTGTGTACCTCGAAATGGAGGCATATGAATCGAGTACCCATTGAAAAGAGAATTCTTAGCGAGAACGATCGCATCGCAGCGACCCTGAGAGCGCGCTTTCAGCAAAACGGGACTCTTTGTTTGAACCTGATCAGCTCGCCGGGCTCAGGCAAAACCGCGCTTCTAGAGAAGACGCTCGAGTCGTTTGCGCCAAGCCGGCGGGTAGCTGTGCTCACAGGAGACATCCAAACCGAAGCCGATGCCGATCGTCTGAAGCGATTTGGTTTTCCGGTGAGGCAGATCACGACCGGGGGAGTCTGTCATTTGGACGCTCGCATGATCGACCTGCAACTGGCTGATCTGCCCCTTGATCGAATCGAGCTTCTGTTCGTTGAGAACGTCGGGAATTTGGTCTGTCCGTCGAGCTATGATCTCGGGGAAGCCGCCAAGGTCGTCCTGCTGAGCGTGACCGAGGGCGAAGATAAGCCACTCAAGTATCCATCGATTTTCTTTAAGGCTGAACTGGTGGTGATTACTAAGACCGATCTGCTCCCTTACGTTCCTTTTCGACTTGACATTGCTGAAGAGAACGCCCGCCGAGTACATCCTGGAGTTGAAATCGTAAGGCTTTCTTGCATTGCCGGTGATGGGATGGAAGGGTGGTTGGCCTGGGTGGAAAAAGCGCAATCCCGCGAGAGCCGCAGCCCTGGTTTAGGCGCATGAACATCCGGCGTCACATCGATGTCAAGGGGATCGTGCAAGGTGTCGGATTCCGTCCATACATCTATCGGCTAGCGACCGAGCGTGGACTCGCCGGCACTATTCACAATACGTCATCAGGTGTGAGTGTCGAGATTGAAGGGCCATCTGATTGCGTTGAGGACTTCGTTGCACACCTCCGAACCGGGGCGCCACCGCTGGCGTATGTCACCGACATCACGGTTCACAATGTGCCTTGCGGTGGCGAAGAGGAATTCCGCATCATCGCTACACGTAAGGGCGAAGCAGTTCGTACCCTGATTTCCCCCGATGTCGCCACTTGTAGCGATTGCCTGCGGGAATTGTTCGATCCCGCGGACCGCCGGTATCGTTATCCCTTTACCAACTGCACCAATTGCGGGCCTCGATTCACGATTACACGCAATATTCCTTATGATCGCCCGAGCACGTCCATGTTGACGTTCGCCATGTGCTCGGCATGCCAGGCTGAATACGGTGATCCTCTGAATCGGCGCTTCCACGCGCAGCCGAACGCATGTTGGGATTGTGGGCCGAGACTGCAGCTTTGGGACAGGAGTGGGGTGGAGACCAGAGACGACGATCCTCTTGTGGGTGCGGTGTCGGCACTCAAAGCTGGTCACATCGTCGCGATTAAGGGGTTAGGCGGCTTTCATTTGGCCGCCGATGCAACCAATGCGGAAGCCGTTGCCATGCTGCGAGAACGTAAGCGGCGCGGGGAAAAGCCTTTTGCCATCATGGTTCCGGGGCTTCGTCAGGCTGGAGAACACTGTGAAGTAGGCGTGACAGAAGCGGAAGCTCTAGAGTCCATCCAGCACCCGATTGTGTTGCTACGCCGAAAAAACACCTGCCTGATTCAGGACCAGGTCGCACCGTGCAATCGTGATCTCGGAATTTTTCTGCCATACACTCCGTTGCATCACCTTTTGCTCGCCGAGGGTGAATTCAAAGCGCTAGTCATGACGAGCGGAAATCTCAGCGAAGAGCCGATTGCCATCGGCAATGATGAAGCCCAAGAACGTCTGAGTCGCCTCGCAGATTACTTCCTTGTCCACAACCGCGAAATCCTGTTGCGTTGCGATGACTCGGTGGTGCGGGTCTTGAGAACGCATTCGCTTCCGAAGCCAAGTCGTTCTGTTTTGTCTCGATCCAACCTTCTCGATGGGGAGAATCTCGAAGATCGTGCCAAAAATGTAGAGGAAATACAACATCTCAGGCGTTCTCGGGGGTTTGTCCCCGTTCCCATTTTTCTCGAGAAGGACGTGCCTTCCATTCTGGCGGTAGGTGGGGAGCTGAAGAATACGGTCTGCCTAACCAAGAACAACCACGCATTCCTGAGCCAGCATATCGGCGACCTCGAAAATCTTGAGACCTACGGATTCTTTGAAGAAGCCATCAGGCATCTTCAGAAAATTCTTGAAATCACACCTGAGACGGTCGCACACGATCTACACCCCGACTACTTTTCGACCAAGTGGGCTCTGCGACAAAGGTATGTGAAACAGGTCGGCGTACAACATCACCATGCCCACGTCGCCAGTTGCATGGCAGAAAATCATTTGGGAGGTGATGTCATTGGGATAGCTCTTGACGGCACCGGGTATGGCACCGACGGCAATATTTGGGGCGGAGAGGTGCTGATTGCGAATTTTCAGACCTTCAAACGTGCAGCACACCTCGAATACGTCTCCATGCCCGGCGGAGACGCAGCAATCCGCGAGCCCTGGCGCATGGCCTTGAGTTACCTCGCCCATCACTTCGGCCCTGACCTCTCTGGGCTTCCTCTATCTTCACTTGGCCCGGTCGGCCCCGGCAAAATCAGGCTCGTGATGCAAATGATCGATCGCAAGGTGAATTCTCCACTCACCTCGAGTTGCGGACGTCTGTTCGACGCGGTGGCTGCTTTGGCGGGAATTCGTCAAACAGTGAGCTATGAGGCTCAGGCTGCCATCGAGTTGCAGATGGCCATCGCGGATCCATCTGTCGAGGATGCGTATCCGTTCGATGTGCTGCTCGAGCATGATACGCACATCATCAGCACCCGCCCGATGTTTGCGGCTCTCTTGAGGGATCTCAGCATGAAAGTACAGCCAGGAATAATCAGCGCACGCTTTCACAACGGGCTGTTAGAGTTGTTCCTGGGACTCGCCAATACCCTCCGCAAGCGTACGACACTGAATCGAGTTTGCCTTTGCGGGGGAACATTCAATAACGCATACTTGACGGAAAATCTTTGTCGGCGACTACGCGCGGACAAATTCCAAGTATTCACGCAAAGCCAAGTACCCTGTGGTGATGGAGGACTCAGTCTCGGGCAAGCGCTGGTTGCGGCACACGCAAGCTGAGGCCACTATTGGCGGCATACTCTCTACCCAGCCAGGCCTAAAGAACGGTAGGCGAGACTTGGCGCGTCGTGTCCTGGCGGTTACGTCCCGCCACCAAAAGGGCTCCTAGCTACGGATCGTCAGCACCGGGCAATTCGCGCCGACTACGATCTTGTGCGCGACCGAGCCACCGAAGTGGGTGGCAATTGCCAATCTTTCGGCTACAGGCCGGGCACCCAAGATGATCAGGTCTGCTTCGCATTCGCCTGCTGTCTGAAGTATTAGCTCAGAGGGGGAACCGTATTCCGCCACGAAGTCTGGGCGGTTACGCAGGCCGGCTTGGGCCGGTACGAGTTGTTCCAACTTACGCAGGGAAGTGTCGATCGGTCCCGGATGCCCGTGAAGATAATCGCCGAAGTCCTCAATCACGTGTAGCAGGGTGAATCTAGACTGGAATTCACGAGCCAGGGAAACCGCATAAGATGCGCTTCTTGCACCATCTGGACTGAAATCGGTGGCACAGAGAATGTGCTGAAAGTTAATCTGGACTGGCGGAAGTTCGTGATCGCGACGAGACTCTGTCCCATGCGCCGCGGAGACTTTGGGGCCTACGGTCAGTACAGGACACATCGTTCCTCTAAAAAGTTCTTCCGCGACGGATCCCAAGATCAGCTTCCCAAGCCCTGTTCGCCCGTGCGTCCCAAGGACAAGCAGGTCGATTTCCTGCTCACGAATGATGTCTGCGATCACATCCAGTACTTCTCCGTGTCGTACGTGGGTTTTGTGAGGATAACCCTTGAGCCGCTGCCCCAAGTGGTACATTTTTTCCTGGGCTGCGCTGTGAACATCTTCGTAAATAGAGCCCACAATGGAGGGGTCGGGAGCGCCGGGCCTTAACAAAGCGGCATTTGGGACCACATGCGCGATATGAACGGTGCCGCCGTAGCGTAAGCTCAGGGCTGCCACATAAGGCAACGCTGACTCAGATACGGCTGAAAAATCTGTCGCGAAAAGAATGTTCTTGATCGCAACGGCGCTTTCAATTTCTTGAAGTAGGTTCACGTGGCACCTCCTGTGCCTCTAGTCTGTTATCTTGTACAGCACGAGGCGGTGTACATTGTCACGGTCTTGTGTGATTGAGGTCACGGGAGCATTCCCTGATAATGCCCTACGCTAAAGTGCTAATCGATCTTGTTGCGGAACGATGGCCGTGACGACCCGTGCAAAGCCCGCACCCCCAACTGAAGACAAGCGATGGCGCCTTGTCGACGCGACAATGCGCCGTACCGGGCAGGATTCCCATAGTCTGATCGAGACTTTGCATGCAGTGCAAGAGGCTTTCGGATACCTGGACGAAAATGCGCTGCGATATGTAGCCATGTCGCTCAGGGTGCCGTTCAGTCGCGTTTACGGGGTCGCGACTTTTTATCACTTCTTCACGCTCAGGCCCGCCGGAAAACACGCCTGCATCGTCTGCACTGGCACTTCCTGTCATATCAAGGGCTCTGCGGCGCTGTTCGTGACGGCCAAAGAGGTGCTCGCAACTCAATCGGATCAGGCCTTCCCTGAGACTACCCCCATTTCTCTGGTGGGCGAACGTTGCATTGGGCCGTGCGCATTGGGGCCCGTAGTGGTCTATGACGGCGAAGTCCAAGCCGCAGAAAATACAACGGCTTTAGCGCAGCGACTGAAAGAGTGGATCTCCCAATGACTTCCGAAACACTAATAGACATCGCTGAGGCAGAGCGCGAAGCTCAATCCCAGTTGACAGATGTTGTGAACGTCTGTGTGGCCAGCGGATGCCTTGCTTCCAATAGCGACTCCCTGAAGCGAAATCTAGAAAAGGAAGTAGTTGATCGCCAGTTGAGCAGGCGGTGCCAAGTTAAGGGCGTCGGTTGTTTGGGTTTGTGCTCGGAAGGCCCTCTGGTGTCCACTCGTTCTGGCCTACTTTATAACCGGCTCAAGATGTCCGATGTAGCGGAGATTGTGGGCCATATTGGGCGTGAGCCGGTGTCCCGAATATGTCTGCCAACGAATATCCCCTTTTTTCAGAAGCAGAAGAAGATCGTGCTGGAGAACTCAGGTGTCGTTGACCCTGAGCGGATCGAGGATTACATCGCCGTAGGAGGCTATTCGCCTCTGCTACATGTTTTGCAAGAGATGACCCCTACCCAGGTGATTCAGGAAGTGACAAGGAGTGGCCTACGAGGGCGAGGCGGAGCCGGCTACCCCACCGGCTTGAAATGGGGCACGGTGGCGAAAGGCGTCGGTACCCAGAAGTTTGTAGTCTGTAATGCCGACGAAGGCGATCCAGGCGCTTTCATGGACCGCAGTGTACTCGAAAGCGATCCCCATCGAGTCATAGAAGGCATGATCATTGCAGCCTTCGCCGTTGGTGCCGCGGAAGGCTACATTTACATACGAGCTGAATATCCGCTGGCCACTCGCCGGTTACGGGCCGCGATATTCCAAGCTGAGCAGCTTGGAATATTAGGCGCGAACATCGGCGGCACACCCTTTAGCTTCCGAGTCCAGATCCGAGTGGGAGCTGGCGCATATGTCTGCGGCGAAGAAACGGCGTTGATAGCGTCTATCGAGGGAAAACGTGGCACTCCGCGTCCCCGCCCTCCGTATCCTGCCATGGAGGGCCTGCTGGGACAACCGACCTTGATCAACAATGTCGAGACTTATGCCAATATTCCCCCGATCATTCGCCGAGGGGGGGCGTGGTACGCAGGGATCGGCACTGACACGAGCAAGGGCACAAAAGTATTCTCGCTCACTGGTCAGATTCGCAACACAGGTGTGGTGGAAGTCCCCATGGGGATTTCTCTCCGTGACATGGTTTTTGAAATCGGTGGCGGTATTCCCAACGGAGGACAATTCAAGGCTGTGCAGACCGGGGGGCCATCAGGAGGATGCATCCCAGCAGAATTTCTCGACACTCCAGTAGATTATGAGTCACTGGCAACCCTGGGTTCCATCATGGGATCGGGGGGTATGGTGGTGATGGATCAAAGTTCTTGTATGGTCGACGTCGCCAAATACTTCATGGATTTCTGCATGTCAGAATCCTGCGGGAAGTGCGTTCCATGCCGGGTCGGAACTTACCAGATGCACCGCATCCTTAGCGCGATCACAAGCATGACTGCTACATCACAAGACTTGAGGTTGCTCGAAGAACTCTGCGACCTGCTCAAGAACACTAGCCTGTGTGGGCTGGGGCAATCTGCGCCCAATCCTGTCGTCAGCACGTTGAAGTCCTTCGCCCAGGAATATCAGGCGCACATTGAGGAACACAAGTGCCCGGCTGGAGTCTGCGCTCCGAACCAACAAGGAGTGCTCGCATGAATCCGACGACAGAGGTCAAGACCTTCAAGATTGACGGCCGCGACTTCAGCGCTCGTCCAGATGAAACGATCCTTGAAGTGGCTCGCGAAAACAAGATTTTCATTCCACGAATGTGCGAATTGGAGGGTTTGTCCGCCCTTGGAGCCTGCCGATTGTGCCTGGTCGAAGTGAAGGGTTCAAACAAGTTGCTGCCATCCTGTGTGACGCGAGTCGAAGAAGGCATGGAGGTTACGACCAGCTCTGACCGGCTGCAGACCTACCGCAGGATGATCGTGGAGTTGCTGTTTAGCGAGCGCAACCACATTTGCTCTGTCTGTGTTTCAAACGGCCATTGTGAACTGCAGACGATGGCTCAGAGGCTCGGCATTACCCATATTCACTTTCCCTATCGCTATCCGAAAGAGCGAGTCGATGCCACGCATGACCGGTTTGTCATTGATCACAATCGCTGCATCCTTTGCACTCGTTGCGTACGCGTGTGTGACGAGATCGAAGGCGCGCATACCTGGGACGTGATGGGTCGCGGCATCGGGTCGCACGTCGTTACCGATTTGAACGAAATGTGGGGTTCGTCCGAAACTTGTACCGGTTGTGGCAAATGTGTACACGTGTGCCCAACCGGCGCGTTGTTTGAAAAAGGCCGGTCAGTGGCCGAAATGGAGAAACGACGAGACTTTCTGCCATATCTGACCCTGATGCGCAAGGACCACGAATGAACAAGAAGACGCTGGCAACGGTTTGGCTTGACGGCTGCTCTGGCTGCCACATGTCATTTCTTGACTTGGATGAACGGCTGATCGAGTTGGCCGGAAAAGTTGATCTTGTGTACAGCCCTCTCGTGGATACAAAGGAATTCCCCGCAAACGTCGATATTGCATTGATCGAGGGCGCTGTCAGCAGTGAAGAGGACTTACACAAAATACAGATCATTCGTGATCGTACAAAGACACTAGTCTCATTCGGCGATTGCGCTGTCACAGCCAATGTGCCAGCAATGCGCAATCCATTCACCGTTCAATCGGTATACGACCGTGCTTACCGCGAAAATGCAACATTGGAACCGCAAACTCCCAGCCTGGAGATCCCGCGTTTGCTGAGGTATGCGCGGCCTGTGCACGAAGTTGTACCAATTGAGCTATTCATTCCCGGTTGTCCACCATCGGCGGATGTGATCTATTACGCGCTGACGGAATTGCTGGAAGGGAGGCAGCCGGAGCTGAGTTCCAGAACTCGTTTTGGAGCCTAGGAGACTTTGTGGCAGAGCGAAAGACAATCGTCATTGATCCCGTCACGCGCATCGAGGGCCACTCGAAAATCACCTTGCACCTCGACGAGCATGGCCGGGTGGAAGACGCGCGATTCCATGTAACCCAATTCCGGGGATTCGAGAAGTTTTGTGAGGGGCGGCCATTCTCGGAGATGCCATCGCTGATGGCGCGCATCTGTGGCATCTGCCCAGTGAGCCATTTGATCGCTTCGGCGAAAGCCTGCGACACATTGTTGGCCGTCCAAATCCCGCCCACAGCGGACAAGCTTCGCCGAATTTTCGGAATGGCTCAGGTGATTCAGTCCCACGCTCTGAGCCTCTTTCATCTCTCCTCGCCCGACCTATTGTTGGGCATGGACGCAGATCCTGCCCAGAGTAACCTGTTTGGCGTCTTAGAAAAGCATCCCCAACTTGCCCGGGACGGAATTGCTTTGCGCAAGTTCGGTCAGCAGATTATTGAACGGCTGGGAGGGAAGCGGATTCATCCTTCTTGGGTGGTTCCCGGTGGTGTGAGCGATCCGCTAAGAGGGGAAGATCGGGATGCCATTCTAAAGGCGATCCCTGATGCCTTAGACATTGCCTTGCGTACACTGGCTTGGCTTAAGGGCACGATGGAAAAATTTCGCGATGAGATCGCTTCATTTGGAAACTTCCCATCGCTGTTCATGGGCACAGTGAGAGAAGACGGAAGATTGACATTTTACGATGGCAAACTGCGCATCGTTGACGCAAAAGGAGATCTCGTCGCAGATGGATTGGACCCGTTGCGCTACCCCGAATTCCTCGGTGAAAAAGTCGAGGCGTGGAGCTACCTAAAATCCGCATATTACAGGCCAAAAGGCTTCCCCGACGGCATCTATCGTGTAGGCCCACTAGCGCGATTGAACGTTTCGGACCGCTGCGGTACACCAGGCGCTGATCAAGAATTAGCGGAGTTTCACGAGCTGCAACGGACCGCGGTGCTCAGCTCGTTTCACTACCACCAGGCCCGGCTGATCGAAATTCTGTATTGCGTCGAGCGGCTCGAGCAACTACTCAACGATCCTGAAATTCTTTCCAAACACGTTCGCGCATTTGCGCGCCCCAACGCTCTTGAGGGAGTTGGTGCCGCCGAAGCCCCGCGTGGCACGCTCTTTCACCATTACAAGATTGACGAGCAAGGCCTGATTCTCTGGTGCAATCTCATCATTGCGACCGGCCAAAATAATCTCGCGATGAACCGTAGTGTCCTGCAAGTTGCGCAACGGTATGTACAAGGCGAGAGACTCACGCACGGGATGCTCAATCGGGTAGAGGCTGTCATTCGCGCCTATGATCCGTGCTTAAGCTGCTCGACTCATGCAGTGGGCCAGATGGCCTTGAAGATTGAATTGCTTGGGCCAGAAGGGACCCTGCTCGATGAAGTTGCTCGGTGACTCGCGGAAGAAGTAATGACACGCGTCCTGGTGATCGCTTACGGCAATCCGCTTCGCTCTGATGATGGTATCGCTTGGCACGTGGCCGATAAGCTTAGTAGTCAACTACCCTCAACGGCGCAAATAATGCGTGTTCACCAACTCACGCCGGAGCTGGCCGAGGACATGAGTCGTGCTGAACTAGTCGTTTTCTTAGATGCATCTGCCCGTGGTCAACCGGGAGATGTGAGCTGCGAGGCGGTCTCGGTCGAGTCGGGCAAAAGCAATTTTTCGCACTACCTCGCGCCTCAGGAAATTCTCGGAGTTTGCGAACGACTTTACGCGGCCAAACCCAACGCATTCCTTATCTCCGTGTCCGGGGAGATTTTCGATCATGGGCCGGAGTGTTCTGTGTCCGCGGTGCGCGCTGTCCCGCTCGTCCTCGAGAAAGTGTCCGGGCTAATGAGACAACTGGAGCAGGAATCTGAAATGCATGCACCCCTTGCATGCAACATTGCCGAACAGCCACGCTCAGGACCGGTAACAACCTGCGGAGTCGACTCTCCTTGCCCATGGTCGTGATGGCCAATCTGTATCTTTCCCTTGAAGGCGGAGGATTTGACAAAGGCTTCTTCGTTCACACAGTCTATTTCTGGAGCCCAGCGGTGCGACGTGCCGCGAGATTTGGCTGGGACTCAAGACAGCTGGATTTTTTGTATTTGGGGTTCACTCGGACAGCCACGGGATGAGACATAGTCTTCCGGGTGCCAAAATCCGATCGATGGATATTCATGAGCGCGCCCAAACATCAACGCATATACCTCGACTTCAACGCCAGCACGCCGCTCGCACCCGAAGTTGGAGATGCCATGCAGCAACTGCTCCAGGGGACGTTCGGTAACCCTTCCAGCGACCACTGGGCCGGTCAGCAAGCACGAGAGACAGTTGAAAAGGCGCGATGTCAGGTAGCTGCTCTTTTGGGCTGCCAGCCCGAGGAGATCGTCTTCACGAGCGGAGGCAGCGAATCCAACAATCAGGCACTCAAAGGTGTGTTCTTTGCCGCTGGAAAGGACGGCGTGCATATCATTACCTCGCAAGTGGAGCACCCTGCCGTCATCAATCCATGCCGGTTTTTAGAACGCCTAGGCGCAGAAGTGACCTATCTCCCCGTCGATGGGTTCGGGCGGATCGATCCTGACGAGGTCCGACGCGCGATCAAGTCGCGCACGACATTGATTTCCATCATGCATGCCAACAACGAGGTTGGCACTATTCAGCCGATCACTGACGTTGCCCGGATTGCCCACGAACATGAAGTTCTGTTCCATACGGATGCGGCGCAATCGGTGGGGAAAATTAGCACTCGTGTGGATGAACTTGGTGTCGGCCTGCTGTCGGTTGCAGGCCATAAGATGTATGGGCCGAAAGGAATCGGCGCACTCTATGTCCGCAACGGTGTCCGGTTGGAACCGCTCATTCACGGAGCTGGGCATGAGCGTGGGCGGCGCGCGGGCACCGAGAATATCCTGCTTGACGCTGGACTCGGCGTGGCTTGTGCCCTGGCTGAGAGTTGGGTAGGGATGGAGTCAGCCCGCCACCTGCGTGACCTGTTGTGGCAACTGATAGAAGATCGTTTTAGGAGCGCCGCCGTGCTCAATGGCCATCCTGTCGAGCGGTTGCCTAACACGCTCAACGTCAGCTTCGTAGGCAAAGTGGGATCAGAGATCTTGGCGCGGATGGAAGATGTTGCCGCTTCTACGGGATCTGCTTGCCATTCGGGCTCAGTGGAACTGTCTCCGGTTCTGACGGCGATGAAGATCCCAGCGGAGATAGGTATGGGAGCCATTCGCTTCAGCCTAGGACGGGCCACCTCGCGGGAAGAAGTCGAAGCCACAGCGTCCAGGCTGACAGCCGCCGTCCTCGGGCTCTCGTAGGAGGGCCCGGCGGTCTCGTTCCCCCAGCTGATGCTCGTTCCTAGCCTCCCTGATCCAAGCTTAGACAAACTCAACTCTTTTCCATCCCTGTCCTATTCGCCCGGTTTCCCGCGCAGAGTTCCACGTCGTAGCGAACGTTCCTTCATCAGCACAAAGAACACTGGAACCAGGATCAGCACATGAATGGTTGAGGTAATCATTCCGCCAACAATAGGAGCAGCAATCGGCTTCATGACGTCGGAACCGATGCCGGTTGCCCAAAGGATCGGAATGAGGCTGGCTAAGACCGCACTCACGGTCATGAGTTTTGGACGAAGCCTCTGTACTGCTCCTTCAATCGCCGCTTCGTGAATGTCGGCATCGGTGAGAACGCGGCCCGATACCATCCGCTTATCGAGGGATTCATGAAGATAGACGACCATCACGACGCCGGTTTCTACGGCTATTCCGAACAATGCGATGTAACCGACCCAGACGGCTACACTGAAGTTGTAGTCGAGAAACCATTGCAAGATCAGGCCGCCGGTCATGGCGTAAAAGGTGGGAAATATCAGCACCAACGCCTCTGTTACCGAGTGAAAAATCATATAAAGGAGCATGAAGATGACAAAGAAGACGACGGGAAGAATGATCTTCAGACGCTCCTTCGCACGTAGCTGAAATTCATACTCGCCCGACCACTGGTACGTGTAGCCCGCAGGCAATTGCAGTTTCTCTCGAAGCATTCGGGTGGCTTGGTTCACAAATCCGCTGTAGTCGGTGGTGTTAAGGTCAAGGTAGATGTAGCCGGTCAGCTGCCCGTCTTCATCGCGGATCATCGCCGGACCGCGCGAGAATGAAATCTTCGCCACTTCAGAGATTGGAATCTGCGCGCCAGATGGGGTGGCAATCAATACGCGACTGAGTTCTTCCGGGTTGTCGCGGAAATCGCGCTGATAACGCACATTCATTGGATAGCGACGGCGTCCTTCGATGTTCTCCGCGACGTTCATGCCGCCGATCCCGGACTCGACCGCCTGTTGTACGTCAGCGATGGTCAATCCGTACTTTGCCGCTTCTGGCCGGTTCACGTCCACATTGACATAAAAGCCTTGCGAGACTCGCTCGGCAAACACCGAACGGACTTGCGGTAGCCCAGAAAGGATCTGTTGCACCTGAGCCCCGAACTGCTGAATCTGCTCCAGGCTTGTACCCTGAAGCTTGATTCCTGTGGGCGTCTTGATTCCGGTTAGCGCCATGTCGAGTCGGTTCTGGACCGGCATGGTCCAGGTATTGGTGAGACCGGGAAACTGCAGCTCAGCATCCATTTCGCCGATGAGCTTCTCGTAGGTCATGCCTGGTCGCCACTTCTCGCGGGGCTTGAGCATCACCGTGGTGTCGTACATGTCGAGCGGTGCATTATCGGTTGCGCTGTCCGAGCGACCGACGGTTCCAAAGACCGACTCCACTTCCGGGAAGGATCGAAGGACTCGATCTTGTTCCTGCAAAAGTTGCGAGGCCTGCGTGATGGAGATGCCGGGAAGAGCTGTGGGCATGTAAAGCGAAGAGCCTTCAAATAAAGGAGGCATGAACTGGCTGCCCAGCCGGAAGATCAACGGGAACGTCACCAGCAGGAAAGCCAGGTTGAGCAGCAGAGTCGTCTTGCGGTATTTCAGGGCGAGCCGCAAGATCGGGAGATAGATTGCCTGAGTAACTCTGGAAACTGGATTCTCCGATTCTGGGTGCAGTTTTCCTCGAACGAACATGACCATGAGAATGGGAACTAGGGTGATTGCAAGCAAGGAAGAGAAACCTACTGCCAGGGTTTTCGTCCACGCCAACGGACGAAACATGCGCCCTTCTTGCGCCTCGAGAAGAAAGACGGGGAGGAACGAAACCACAATGATGAGCAGGGAAAAGAACAAGGCCGGACCCACTTGCTTGGCTGCACTAATCAGGATGCGAACCCGCTCCCGCTCAACTGGTTTAGAGGTTCCCCGTACCGCGTGATCCACCCCCGATGAGCCATTCGAGTCGTTTGCTTCGTTTTCGAGCTGGCGCTCGGATAAATGGCGGTAGCCGTTTTCGACCATGACAATTGCGGCGTCCACCAATACCCCAATCGCAAGTGCCAGACCACCGAGCGACATTATGTTGGAACTGACGCCCAGGTAGTACATGGGAATAAACGAGATCACGAGTGCAATGGGCAAAGTGAGAATCGGAATCAATGCCGAACGGAAGTGAAATAGAAAGACAATGATGACGACGGAAACGATGGCAGCTTCTTCGAACAGGTTTCGCTTGAGGGTATTGATGGATTCGCTGATCAGTCCTCCACGGTCGTAGCCGGGAAGAATCTCGACACCCGGAGGAAGCGACGCCTTGATCTGAGCGAGCTTTCTCTTGACACCCTCAATCACGGTCAGCGCATTCAGTCCATATCGCATGACGACAATGCCGCCTACGGTTTCGCCTTCGCCGTTCCACTCCGCAACCCCTTCGCGAGTGTCGGGACCGAAAGTAACTGTCCCCAAGTCTTTAAGCAGAACAGGTGTCCCGTTCTTGGCCATAACCGGAACATTCGCCAAGTCGTCCAGCGACTTGAGGTAGCCGAGGCCCCGGACCATGTAACGTGTTCCGCTCAATTCGAGCACCCGCCCGCCCACTTCGTTGGTGCTCGACTTCACACGATCAATCACGGTGGAGAGCGGGATGCCGTATGCAAGCAGCTTCTCTGGATCGACGTTCACCTGGTACTGACGCACGAACCCGCCAATACTCGCGACTTCCGCTACGCCCGGAACGGTTTCCAGCTGATACCGCAGGTGCCAGTCCTGCAGGCTTCGCAGGTCAGCGAGACTGTGGGTGTGGCTCCGATCAACCAACGCGTATTCATAGACCCAGCCGGCGCCGGTTGCGTCGGGTCCGATCATGGGATGGACGATCGGAGGCAACCTGCCGGCGATGGTTTGCAAATATTCAATGACTCGTGAACGTGCCCAATAGATATCAGTGCCGTCTTCAAAAACAACGAACACGTACGAGTCATTGAACATTGTCTGCGCGCGCACTGCCTTTACCCGGGGTGCGGCCAGTAATGCCGTGACGATTGGGTAAGTAACCTGGTCCTCGATGATACTTGGCGGTTCACCCTCCCAATTGGTATGAATGATCACCTGGACGTCGGATATGTCCGGCAGAGCGTCAAGCGGGATATGGCCCAAGGACCAAATCCCTGCGAGCACAAGTAACGCCACCCCGGTAAATACCAGAAAGCGATTGTGTGCGCACCATTCGATAATTCGGGAGATCACGGCGTACCTCCCGTTGCATTCACTGACATTTGTTTGTTGGCAATCACCTGCCCGTTCTGTTGTGCGCGGATCGTGACTTCCCAAGTGCCTCCTGAGCCAAGATCCCCTTGGCCTTGGTACATTCCCTCGCCTTGGTCGCTGGCCTTGAGGGTCGTTCTCATCGCAGCCATTCCCATGGCGGGCATCGCCGCCATGTAGAAGGTCACGGTCACGTCGGCGCCAGCGATGGGCTTTCCGTCCTGGGTGGTGAGTTTCACGCGCACTATGTTTCCGCCCCTGTGTGGAGGCGTGGGATCCGTTGCCAGCTCGACGTTCGCCTGCGGCAGGGCATTCATCGACGCGGCCTGGCCAGCTCCGGGAGGCGGGGGGGCAAAAGCGCCGGCCGCGGCTTGCAGTTGCGCTTCGGAATCGATTAGGAAATTTGCCGAGGTCACGATCTGTTCACCAGCCTTCAGTCCCTTGCTGACAACGATCTGATCGCCCGCCAGCGGCCCGAACTCAACCTCGCGAGGCTCGATGCTGCCTTCGCCCTGATAGACGAACACCAGATTTCTGGTGCCGGAATGGAACGACGCCGAGGTCGGCACGACGAGTTGATCCCCCAGGGGCAATTCCACGCGAACGTTCACGTACATCCCTGGCCGAAGCTTCATGGCGGAATTGGGAAAAACCAACCGCAGCGGCAACGTGCGGGTGTTCATGTCCAACTGCGGTAGGACGGAATCCACTCGCCCCTTAAAGACCCGGCCGGGGTAGGCGTTCAGGGTGATTTCTGCTGAATCGCCTGGCTTGATTTTGCCCGCATCGCTTTGGAAGACTTGTGCGATTACCCAAACGTCTGAGAGGTCGGCAACCGTGTACAACATCGTCTCCGGTTGCACATACATGTTCGGCAGTGCCTTCTTGTCCAGGATGTAGCCGGAAACGGAAGAAAAGATGGTGAGATCTGTAATCGGTTTTCCCGTACGATCCAACTGTTCTATTTCAGCTGGAGAAATTTCCCACTGGAGTAGCCTCGCCCTTGCGGCTTCCAAGAGCGAAGAAGCACCCGAGGCAACTCCATCGACTGTGCTGGTTTGCAGGGATTCGGAGTTGTGCTTGGCAACTAAGTATTCCTGTTCGGTCGAGACCAAGTCAGGACTGTAAATCGTAAACAAGGGCTGGCCTCTTCTAACGAAGTTGCCTGTCGTGTCGGCATAGACCTTGCGGATCCATCCCGCAAAACGTGTTTGCACATTAGCCAGCCGCCGCTCGTTGACTTCTACATTTCCGTAAAAGCGAAGCTCAGAATGGACCACTTTCGATTCTGCTTTGCCCAGCACAATGCCGATGCTCTGCATCCGTTGCGGCGTCAATCGGATCGGTGCCAGTGGTGTATCTGGCGCGTTGTTGGCGCCGGTTTCGGCCGAGAAGTTTGGGCTGAAGTCAGACCTGTTCGGCGCAGACGATTGTGGCATCGCCATATCTGTCGAAGTGGGGTTGCTATGCGAATCACCGCGGATGCGGCTTAGTTGCCACCACAAGGCTAAGGAAACCAACGCAAGCGCAACGGTTGTGCTCATGGCGATCCAAAACCATCGGCGATAGAGATTCTGTTCTCGAAGGAGCATGGTTGATCCTTTATCTGGGTTTCCTTCGTGCTGATTCATCGGGAAATTGTGCTGGTTCATGGAATCTCGACTCCAGTCAGGCTTTCCAGCTGTGCCAGAGCTGATTCGTGATCTGCAATCTCACTTCGATATTCGAGGTCGAGGTTCAAGACATCCAAGAAAGAGGAGAGCAAACTTCCAAAATCTTGCCGGTTCGATTGATATGCGGCCAGAGCAGAGCGAAAGGTGGCCTGTGATTGCGGCACCAGACCTTCTTCGTAAATCTCCAACCGTTCTTCAGAAGTTTTGGCCTGCACGTATTGTTGCTGCACTTCCGAGAGCACGCGTTGCAGTTCGGAGTCGAGTTCTCGCCGTGCCTGCTGTTGCTTTTGCTGTGCTTCCGCCAACTCGGCTTTCTGCCGTCCCCGATTAGGGAGCCGAATTCCAAACGTCCCCATGTAGTAATCGCGACTTTGACTCCCGGTGCGCTCATAGGTGTAGGCGAGATTGAAATCCGGTCTGGAATTCTTGTGTGCCAGCTCGACTTGCGTGGTCTGCGCTTGAATGGCAGCTTGTTTTGAGCGGACATCGGGATTCTGCTCACGAACTTTCTGCAAAAGATCAGCCGCGCTGTAGGAAAGCCTCCGTCTGGTGAGCGTTTCGGTGTCAATGTCCGCCGAGTCCTGTGCCCGCCCTACCAGCTGCTTGAGTTGGGCCTCTAGCATCCCTTCCTGTTCGTGGTGGTGAGCGATCTCTTGAAGGATCTTCGTATGCTGCAACTGCGCTTTAAGGACATCCTGCTGGTTGCCCTGGCCTACCCGGTAACGTGCTTCAGCCGCCTGCTCCACCTGACGCAGGACGTCATCGTTCCTTTCTAGAACCTCTAAAGTCTGTTGAATGTATGCCAGACGAAAGTAGGTTAACTTGAGGTTGCCGATTAGCGTCCGGCGGACGGAGTCCGTCTGAGCCTCCATTGCATGCGCTTCGTATTGCGCTACTTGGGCGCGTAGTGGACGTTTGCCGGGATAAGGGAAGTCCTGCGAAGCGCCGAAGCCGATGTAGGCGAAGTCGCTGTTGCTGTAACCGGAGAAGGGCCGCGGACTACCGACCGCGAACTGCTGCACGAACACTTGCGTTTCGGGGAGAGCCGAGACCTGCGCAGGAGCATTCCGTGCGGCTTGCCACGCGTGGAATGAAGCCGCAAGTTGCGGGTTTTGTTGCTCGGCTTCTCTTACTAATTCACGCAGAGCGGTCGGAGTCCCAAGATGCGGTGTCGTGGCAGGAGCTTCAGCTCGACCATGCGAGCTCGGGGGATTCGATGGTTGCTGAGCTTGAGCGTTGCTGCCGACAATGAATGCTCCAAGGAGCAGAGCTGTACTGGTTAGCGAATGATGAATACGATCGAAAAACCTTCGGTGCGAGCCAATGCCTTGCATCTTTCCTCCGCAAACTCAAACGAGTGGGCGCATGAATGCGTATGAATACACGGAATGCCTAGTAGCTCTGAGGAGGGATAATCAGATTCTGAGGACAGTTGTCAGGACAGAGGAAGGTCCAGGTGGGCTGTGAGTTGTCGAAGGGTTAATGCCTGCGAGAACCGGAGTCAGCTCAGAAGCGAAGCCTAAGTTGGCAACCTCCGCGTCGAGGTCACCGAAAAAATGGTTCAAGTGGAAAGGCGAAGTCTTCAGGGCATGAAGGTCGTTCGGTGAAGTCCGAATTTGGCAGCATTCATGCGACTTGGCCATGCCAGAATGCCCGCACTGTTCCGGCATGCGCTTGCAGCATTCCCGCTCAGCCGTGGTCATTGTGACGCCTGGCCGCACGCACGCCATCACGGGTAGAGCCGCCAATAACACTGCCAGAATCGCAATGCCGGCTTTGGCTGTATGTCTCACAACCATAAGTCTAGTCCAGGCCATCCTTCGAGGCAATGCAACTGTTCCAGAACGCGGGTGAGACACAATGATGGCTTGGCGGCTCAGCGGGCGAACCGAGGTTGGGTGGATGCCCCGTGAGGTGTCGCATCTTAAAGAATCCCAAGGTACTAGCGCGTGGGCCGGTCAGGTACATGGTACGCCCCCCATGACCGGAGCCCAAGAAGTGTTTGTACTTTTCGAAATTGTTCATGCCGATCGCCATCTTCGGATACTCAGTGCACCATTGCAGAGGTTTCCCCATCCAAGAAATTAGTCGGGGTAACTTCATGGTTAATGTTAGCCCTCGTTCGGCGAAGGGTGCTCGCCTCATCGGAGAGGAGGTGTCGCCTCAGCTCTCAGGACGCCCAACCGTCGAGCAGAGTAGTAGAGCAAGGCGATGGCTGGTTGCTGCCGTTCGACGCTTGCATGAAAAACCTCTGGTCTTTCCGCTTATGGTGAACTTTTTTCGCGTCTTGCAGAATTTGGGGATCAGCATAACTCCAAACCATTTCTATTGGCCGGTCCCCGACGTTTCCGAGTTGGAAAAACGTGATTGGTGCAAGTATCCCCTCCCGGGAGGCGTGTCCCTCAATGAGCAAGATCAATTAGGGCGGGAGTTGGCTGCATTCGCGGCCGAGTGTGATTTCCAGAGTGGGCCATGCGACGATTGTGCTTATCACTACAACAACGGGTATTTTGAGGCAGTTGACGCCGAGGTCGCCTATGGGCTCGTACGACGCTCAAAGCCTATTCGCATCGTGGAAATCGGCACTGGTTACAGCACGCGTGTGTTGGCCGCCGCCCTAGAACGAAACGCCGCCTGTGATGGAGTTGAGGGCAGCCTTGTTTCCATTGATCCTAGCCCGGAACGGCTTCCTGGCGCACATTGGAACGAGCGGCTACAGCAGGTTCCGCGTGCAGTACAAGATGTTGAGCTTGAATTGTTTGATGAGCTCGCAAGTGGAGACATTCTCTTCATTGATTCCAGTCACGTGGTGGCGACGGGAAGCGATGTAACACGGGAATATCTTCAGATTCTTCCGCGGCTTCGCCGCGGCGTATTGGTGCACATTCACGACATTTTCTTGCCGTTCGACTATCCTCGCGACGCAGTGTTGAACAAGCTTTGGTTCTGGTCGGAGCAGTACTTGCTCCAGGCGTTTCTCAGCTTCAATCGAGAATTCGAGGTACTGTGGGCAGCGAGCGCCATGCAAGCGTATCACCCTATGGCGCTCGAGCAATGTTTCCCCAACTGGCGGCACAGCTATCGCAACATGCCGAAATCGAAGCGCCGTTTCGTGCCCACCGCGGACGGCGATCGTGTTTGGCCTTCTAGCTTCTGGATGCGGCGAGTCTAGGCTTCAACCTTTTCAAAATACTCGGCAAGATTCGTGTGCGATTTATGGAGTTGAGGAGTGTCGGACAATTTCACCTTTTGTGTACTACTTGGCCGTTGTGAACTTCATATTCCACGTGGAATGGCCGCTGGGCTGTTCTGCCCTGCCAATGCTCCTCAGCGACGACGCGCTCGACTTGGGCGAGGCGATCAGATGTAGCCGGATGAGATCGGAAATATCCTTTGAGACTCTGGACGGCAAGTTCCGAGAGCTCCTGTTCGGGGTTCTTCGCGTGAATTACATATTCCGCGTGGAGCTCATTGAAGCTTTGGAACAACGTCATGGCGCCATAGGGCGAATACCCGCCCAGTACCGCCAGATGCAATCCTTCCCGATCGGCCTCCAGTTCTTCGTCTTTGCTGTATCCGACCTCCCACGCTTGCAGAGGTATCTGAACCAGTTCGCCGACGATCCCGAGTTTCAGTTTTCTGAACTGCGCTTCTATTTGGACCCGCTCCACGCAATGGTAATGATCAATGTGTTCGATCTCGTGCCCGGCAATGAATGCGAGCTGGTCCTCACTGGACATGAGATCGAGCAGGCCCTCACCAAAAAAAACGTGGCCCCCGGGAAGCGAGAAGGCGTTGACCATGGAGTGATCGGGGATTAGATGGAACTGATAGGGTAGCCGCCGGTGTGCGTGGGAGGAGACCGTTAGGCCAACCTTGGCCACATAGTCTGCGAGGCCCTGCTCTTCGGGACTGAGTTTCTCCTGGAAGGCCGAATATCTCGCGGCGAGTTCATTGCCGATTTTGATTTCCTCCTCATCCGAGATCCGAGTGAAGTGCATGGGGGCGCGCGTGATATCGCGTTGTACATCGGCCGCCACCGCCAGCAAGGCATTGGGCGAGACGGAGCTTTTCTCGCGGCGGCGCTCGCTGACGTAGATCGCAGCCACCGCTATCCCCAGGACGGCGGAAAAAACCACGGCGCGTTTCATAGGAATTGGCGAATGGTATCGCGATATTTGCTGTACAGAAACGATACCGCGATCAGGGCGGCGCCAAGGATCATAAACGTGACATAACGGTCTCTCGGGGAAAGACCCCAAGCATCCATTACCAACACCTTTCCGACGCAGACCAGAAGTAGAATCAAGCCGGTCAGCCGGAAGCTCCTCTCATTCACCGCCATTGCCAGCAAGATAATCAGCATTCCTTCCAAACCCCATGAAACCGTTACCATGCCAGCACGCATCTTCAGGGCGAGCATTAGCGTCAAGAGTAGGATGGGCGCGAAGAACATGACCTGCTCAGGACGAGCAGGAATTGCAGCCAGCCACTTCCTGGAGTTTGCCGGCGGCTGCCATCGCCCACGCAGCCGAAACGCGAAAGGCAAGCACAGCAGGAGAACGGCGACCCCCGAACCAAGCACGACGAACCTGCCGGTCCAGGTTCCCTCGCTAAAGTAGCTGGCTCCGAACAAGTTGTGCATTAGTCCGCGGGCCAACGACCCCACGGTCAACAGCAGTGCCTGATGCAGGAATGTTGCCCGATTCCACCACATCGCCACTGCGAATAGGGCAAGAACCAGGCAGGCCCATACCGTCACAAGCCAATCACTCTGAAATTGGAAATACAAAAGTGCCACGACAGTTCCCGTCCCCAGATATCCGACTAGCGTGTCAGCCCGGAGCCGGGAATCCTCCTCCGAATTCTTTTCCCCAATCTGCGAATAGACGAAGAAGAGAATCAGCGTGATGGGCAGCACCGTGTACAGACGCGGTCCCCAGAGGTCTCCCGGAGTGCCCGCAACCAAATTTACAAAGAAAATACGAGCGAATGCTGCCAACAATGCCACGTACGACTGAAAGCGGAACTGCTTTACCGAGCGCATCAGCCCGTACTCGAACAATACAAGGCCAAACACGGCCCAGCCGATGGCCACCGTGAGCGGTTGCAGTTCATACCACATCAGCACCGCAGACAAGGCTGACGCAGCCCACGAATACACATGATGAAAGCCCTGCTCGCGCCACGAGTCGGGCATGCGACTCAGCTGAGAGAGCGCATAAAGCACAAGCGCAACAATTGCAACCGATAACAGTCGTACGCTGATGCCATGCCACGTGTAGGTAATGGGAAGATTCACCACGACGGCACGAACCAGCCCCAGACCGGCCAAGCCATGAGCTTGCCAGCCGAGATCATGGAAGTCGAAACGCCGATCAACTACAGCTAACGCTAGGGCAAAGACAGCCCACACCGCTGCAAGCCAGCCACTCGGAGCTTCATACCACGCCAGAAGGGAAAGTAGACCCGTCCCGGCGAAGGTGTGCAGGTACGTGATGGCCCGAGCCGACACGGCTTCTTTCTCCACCGCCTTGCGTGAGAGGAAATAGACGCCCGCCGCAACGAGCGATACGGTCACGATTCGCAGCGAGAATCCCGCCCAAAGCTTTTCTTGCAGCGCGTAATTGAAAGTGAAGGTTCGGACAACGGCCGCTGCTACTAATGCGTTTGCTTGCCAGCCAAGATGGCTGTAGCTCAGGCGCCGCATCGCGAACGCAAGGGCGATTGCAAAGGCAATCCATGCCACTGCGATCCATGCTCCCGGCATTGCTTCGAACAGCACCCAAGCCATAAGTCCGGTCCCAGCCCAGGTGTAAGCTGCGCGGCTCACATTTGCCCCTTCTGCGTTCGGCGCTTTCGTTCTTTTGGAGATCCAGTACAATCCGGCAGCCACAGGCAGTGCCGTTACTGCATGGAGCGGGATCGATTGCCACACATGCGTGCTTCCGGGATCGGCGGTGACTGCCGCTGCGATAGCGAGCGCGCTCAGAATGTGAGCATGCCAGATGAACGCGGAATACGGCAGCTTCCGTGAGATTTCGAACAAAACCACCGCGAACGCGATCGCTGCGAGCCCCTGCCAGAACTCCGGCACTTCGAGATAGATCAATGCGGTTATCAGCGCGGTTCCGACAAACGCGAATAAGTCTCGGAACGTGTGCTGTTTCTTGTCGTCGCGGAGCAACGCCCATTTTGCTGTGAAGTAGAACATCGCCGCCAGGATCGGCAACGTGATCAGGCGTGTCTGGACATGTGCAAACCGGACAGCTTCCGTGTGGAGATTAATGATGGCAATGCGATATAACGCAAGACAGCTGATAACGCCGTACTGCGCCTGAAGGTGAGAAGTGTTCAGCGCCGGGAACTTGAGGCCGCGCGCGGTTCCCGCAAGCACGACCATTGCTCCCGCGAATGCCAATGCCGTCCAATCGTTCGAGCATAGTGCCCACGATGCCGAGACGGCCGCAAACGCACCAACGTAGGAATGCAAAGCCAATAATTGCGGATCACGCCACTGGGCGAACAGGCGCCAGCGCTGCGGAACGAACAGGCAATTGAAATAAAAGACTACGGCGCAAAGCGCGAAAGTTATTCCCGCTGTGAGCACGATGGCTTCGCTGCTCTCCCGCGTTTCGACTAGGTGCCGGAAATCGATGGCCGCCAGGTGCCCACCGACCAATAGTCCCGCCAGCAATCCCAATCGCCGGAATACGACTTCATCGAACATCGCTCCAGAAAGTAGCAACGCCTCGGCGCCGATAAGCCACAGAATTGAGACATTGTTGCCGGAGTAGCGGAACGGCACCGCCGACGCCATCAGTGACGTGCCCACAATCGTTAACAACACGAACGCCTTCCTGCGTTTCTTTGTTATCGGGAGCTGCGCAATACTGAACTCGATCGCGCCAATCGCCAGGAGCGCATAGAACGCCAGCTCCGGGTGCACCGACTGGAATTTCATCGCTCCCATCAATAGCAGTGTGTTCAACAGGGCCGCGATGGTCGACATGTTCTCTTCGGCGGACGATTTGATCTTGCGCACGACATACGAGAAACGGAAAGTCGCCCAGTAGAAGAGAAGCAGAGCGCTACTGACGTGATAATCGGAGAAGTCATGCCCTTGTGCTCCGCCTGAACCGAGAATCCGGTACAGCCAGTACAAGTGGTTAAGGTAGCTGGATAGAATTCCAAATACCTCGAGTTCGTACCAGCCCATCTTGAGAACGATCCCGACAAGCCCGATGGCGAGAACCACACCCGCAGACAGGCTGTACACCGTGTCGTGACTCATGGCCACGGTGCTATAGCCGAGCAGGAACGACAGTCCGGTCACCAGCTGCGATCGATAGCGCAACGTGTGAACCACCATGGCAGCGGCGACCATAAGCATGAGCACGAGATCCGGCACTTCGGAGCTGAGCACGCGCATCGCGGGAACGTTGTACAAGGCATAGGTAGTAAAGAAGAGGAGCGCCCAGCCACCGCCGATAAGCGTGTGCCCGAGGATTCGGTAGCGCTCACGCCGGTCGAGGAAGATCCCACCAGCGAGAAGGCCGAGTGCTGCCGCGTAGGAAGCAATGACCTTCCCCAAGGGACCAACCTGCCCCAGTTCATAAATTCCGAAGCTTGCAATTCCAATGACAAGCAGGGTGATTCCGACCTTATTCAGCCAATTCCTGCCCAGTGCCTCTTCAATAGCGAAAACTGACCGGGTACGCTTCTCAGGTTTTTGCGTGGCCGGCACACGCAGCATGGAAGACTGTGGGGGAGCGGGGGTCCGCGCAGAGGTTTGCGGCCCAGCTGGAGGCCTGCTCGGTGGCGGCGTCTCTCGAGGCATCTCTGGTCTTGCAACGCTCGCAATAGAGGGAATGCTCGGCCCAGTTTCACGAGCGGAAGGCAGATGCTCCCGCCTCGAGGCGATCTTCTCGTCGGCAGCCGGAGATTGGGGTTTTGTTTCCGTAGCGCGCCCTGAAAAGGCCGCACCTGGCGGGCACTTCTCAGTCCCGCCGGCGTGTGCGGTTCCGCACCAGCTGCAGAACTTCGTCTCGCTTGCACCTGGAGCCGGTGCTGTCACCTTCGCCGGTTGCTGGACGGCAGGTGGCTTACCTGGAAGTTCAATTTTCCTCGCCGCAAGGGGGACTGGCTCGGATATCCCCGCTTTGTCCGGGATCCGTGGTTGCTCGATTGGTCGTCCTGCCTCGACCCCCTTGTGAGTCGGTCCGGTTCTTTCGATGATTGGAGACTTCTCGACGCCCGGTTGGGTGATTTTCACGTGCCGCTGTGCAGGAGCATCGACCTGCGGCGGAACATCTTGCCCGGCCCGAACGTTTTGTGTGGGTGCAAGCTGCCGCTTCAACTCCAGTAGCTCGCGATGAAATGCGGCGTTTTGCTCGCTCTGGCTTTCAAGAACTTCGTCGAGCGTTAGCCGTAGCCTTCGCTGTCTCGCAAAAAGTATGGCTATAGAGACTGGAACGGCTAAAAGGAGGCCAAAACCTAACAACGCGAACAGCACGGCCAAGTCATCCAATTGGGACTCCGTCGTATGTGCTCGATTTGCTTAAGCCTACATACTAGAACGCGGCACCCTCGTGACCTTGCATTTTATTCCTAATTGCAAGCCCCCTACTAACTTGCGTTCTATCCCAAGGGACTGGAACCAGACTCCTGTCCGTGGCACTATATGCGGGGCTGGACCAGCCCAGTTTATCGAACTCACTTCAATCCTATGAGCCAAGCTGCAGTTGCGGCAAGCGAGCCTGTACTTCCCGATCATCAGAGCAGTCCAACCTCAGGATTACATCCGCGGAGCTCCCGCGGCTTCTGGTTTCTGATCGCCACCCAGTTTCAGGGCGCATTCAACGAGAATGGCCTGAAAAACCTGGTTGTCTTTATTATTCTCGCCACCGTTGCGCACCAGGCGAGCCGGGATCGTCTGGTGCTGATCGTGGGTACCCTCTTCTCGTTGCCATTCATTCTGTTCTCAATGGTAGGAGGCTTTCTCGCCGACCGGTGCAGCAAGCGTACCGTCACCATCTGGACGAAAGTCATCGAGCTCGCGGTCATGCTGCTCGCGATTGTCGGACTCGCCCGTCAGGATCTCGACCTTGAAATGGCCGCCGTCTTTTTGGCTAGTACGCAGGCGGCCCTTTTTGGCCCTTCGAAATATGGGCTCTTACCCGAACTTCTACCCGAGCCGAAGCTCTCCTGGGGCAACGGCATCATTGAATTTGGTACATTCCTGGCCGTCATTGCCGGCGGAGTCTCTGGAGCATTTTTGGCCGATTTCTTTCACGGGAAAGAAGGTTGGGCAGGCGTCCTCTTTCTCGCCCTGTCCGTGTGCGGTCTTTTCCTTAGCTTAGGTATTTCCAAAGTGCCGGCAGCCGATCCAACGAAGGCCTTCCGCGCCAACCCGCTTGGGGATCTGTGGAAGCAACTGCAGCTAATCCACAAGGACCGCGTACTGTGGCTGGCCATTCTGGGCAGTACCTATTTCTGGTTTCTGGGGGCGTTGCTCACCGCCAATATCGTTTTCTACGGTAGCGATGTTCTGCATACCACTTCGACAAATACCGGCATTCTTCAGGCAGCAGTCGCAATCGGCATTGGCTTGGGTAGCCTTGCCGCCGGCTATCTTTCTGGCGGAAAAGTCGAGTATGGTCTCATCCCGCTCGGTTCACTCGGTATGACGGTATTCGGGATTCTACTCTCCGCCCATAACCTTTCCTTCAATCGGGTTTTGATTCTCCTGGCTGCTTTGGGATTTGCCGCTGGATTCTTCGCCGTTCCCGTGAACGCGCTTATCCAACATCGCCCCAATGAAAAAGACAAAGGGGGTGTGATTGCGGCGGCCAATCTGCTCTCCTTTGTAGGAATCGGCGGCGCTGCGGGAATCTACTACGCTCTGCAGCATCTCGCGCATCTTGGGCCGTCAGCGATATTTCTTTCTGTTTCTATCGTGACCATCGCCGCGACTACGTACGTTTTATATTTGCTGCCTGACGCTTTGTTGCGGCTTTTGCTGTGGATTGCGACGCACACTCTTTATCGCATTCACCTGGAAGGACGTGAGAACGTGCCGGTGAAGGGCGGTGCCTTACTCGTCCCGAACCATGTATCGATGGTCGATGCCGTCCTGCTGATCGCATCTATCGATCGGCCGATTCGCTTTCTGATGTTCAAGGGTTCGTACGATCATCCCTTCGTCAAGCCATTCGCAAAAATCATGGGCGTTATTCCGATCTCCTCGCAACTGCGCCCGCGTGAGATGATTCAATCGCTACGCTCCGCCACGCAGGCGCTCAAGGAAGGAGAACTGGTGTGCATCTTCCCCGAAGGGCAGATGACGCGCATCGGTCAGATGCTGCCATTCCGTCGCGGCATGGAACGCATCGTGAAGGGTATCGATGTACCCGTCATTCCTGTAAATCTTGGTGGCGTTTGGGGTTCTGTCTTCAGCTTCGACAGGGGAAGATTCCTGTGGAAGTTCCCCCGCCGCATTCCGTACCCGGTGACGGTCACGTTTGCCAAGCCCATGCCGTCGAGCATCAGCGTGCAGGAGGTCAGGCAAGCCGTGCAGGAACTCGGCGCCGAGGCCTACAAATTCCGCAAGCGCTACATGCGCCCGCTTCACCGCTCCTTTGTCCAGACCGCACGGCGTCACCCGTTTCGATTCGCCATGGCTGACGGCAGCACGCCCAAAGTGAGTTTCGGCGGTGCACTCACTCGCTCGGTTTTTCTAGCCCGTAGACTTCGTTCCAGGTGGCACGACCAGCATATGGTGGGGATCCTTTTGCCGCCATCAGTCCCTGGAGCACTGGTGAATCTGGCTGCTCTGGTGATGGGCAAAGTACCCGTCAATCTGAACTACACAGCCTCAAACGAAATTCTTGCTTCGTGCGCGAAACAATGCCAACTCAAGACAATAGTCACCTCAAAGGCGTTTCTTGAGCGGGTTCACGTGGAACCTCCGGCAAAGGCCATCATGCTCGAAGACCTTGCCGAGTCCCCCCGCCTTGGAGAACGCATTACCGCCGCGTTGATTTCCTGGCTGCTGCCCTCTCGCATGTTGGAGGAAGCGATTGGAGGCAATCGCAAGGTTACGCTCGATGACACTGCAACCATCATTTTTTCCAGCGGCAGCACGGGTGACCCCAAGGGCGTCGTGCTCTCGCACTACAACATCGCAGCTAACGTTGAGCAACTAAACCAAGTCTTCATGCTGGGGCGGCGAGACAAGATCCTCGGCATTCTTCCGTTTTTCCACTCTTTTGGCTTTACCGGAACTTTGTGTCTTCCGATCAGCATTGGCATGGGCGTGGTGTACCATCCGAGCCCCTTGGATGCACGCGCCATCGGGGCTCTGATCGGCCAATACGAAGTCACATTCTTGCTCGCCACTCCCACGTTCCTGCAGACCTACATGCGCCGTTGTTCGGCAGAGGATTTCGGGAGCCTGCAATACGTGATGGCGGGCGCGGAAAAGCTTCCAGACCGAGTTGCGCAGGCCTTCGAAGATTACTTCGGAGTCCGTCCCCTTGAAGGTTACGGCTGCACGGAGTGCGCTCCCGCTGTCACCGTAAACACCCGAGACTTCCGCGCTGCTCAGTTCCGGCAGGTTGGAGCGAAGCGTGCAAGTATCGGTCACCCCCTGCCGGGGATCAGTGTGAGAATCGTTGACCCGGCCACCATGGCACCGCTTGCCGCGGGTGAGAATGGTCTGCTGCTGGTCCGCGGACCTAATGTGATGCAAGGCTATCTAGGGCGTCCGGAAAAGACGGCTGAAGTTCTGCGCGACGGATGGTACAACACCGGCGACATTGCCGCCATGGACGAAGACGGATTCATCCACATCACCGATCGGCTCAGCCGGTTTAGCAAGATTGGCGGTGAGATGGTTCCTCATATCAAGGTGGAGGACAAACTCCATGAGATCGCGGGCGCGACCGAGCAACTGTTTGCCGTTACTGCCATCCCCGATGACAAGAAGGGGGAGCGCCTGGTCGTCGTGCATACCTTGAACCCGGAAAGGCTGCAGGACTGCGTCGCGCAATTGGCGAAATCGGATTTGCCCGCTCTTTGGAAACCTCGTGCCGACCAGTTCTTGCACGTAGACTCACTTCCGTATCTCGGGACTGGCAAGCTTGATTTGCGCCGGCTCAAGGAGATCGCACTGGGGGGAGCCGCATGAGCGGAACCGCTTCGGGACCGGCACTGCAAGAACGCTCGCCTTCTAGATGGCAGTGGAAACCTATTGCAGTTCGCTTCGGCTTAACCGCCCTTGCGCTCGTGATCTGGTTCTGGACGCAATCTCTGATCGGAGGCCGTACCGGATCAAACCTCGCCATTAGCGATGGCAGCCATCAGCTGACCGCGCCCCTGAACCACTACCTTCACCTGCATCCATCCGCAGCAAATGCCCTACTCATCATCAGTTCCGTGATCATCGATCTGCTCGGAGTACTTCTTCTCGGGCGATGGCTCTTTGGCGGGTCGTTGCGGCCATTCCTAGCGTTGATCATTGTTCTTGGTCTGCGACAAATCATGCAAGCGTTAGTCGCCCTGCCAGCCCCGCCCGATTGTATCTGGCACTATCCAGGATTTCCTTCCTTGCTTGTCACATATGGCGTTTCCAACGATTACTTTTTTTCCGGTCATACAGCAATCGCTGTGCTCGGTGCCATCGAACTCACTCGTGTCGGCCGCCGCTGGCTTAAGGCGCTTGGCGTACTGGTGGTATTTTTCGAAGTCACCGCCGTTTTGGTCTTGCGCGCGCACTACACCATGGATGTCTTTACGGGCGGAGTAACGGCATTTTGTGCTGCGCACCTGGCCGATCGCGTGTGTCGAACGAGCACCCCAAATGCGCGTGGCGACAAGTGGCTCTGACAGAGGGCAGAACCTTCCTGACTTCTCATTTGTTTCGGTAACTCAGAGAACCTCGAGAGTGGTTGCGGCAACGCGGTAGAGCCGTGCCGGTCTTTGGCCACCGCGGCGGTATTCTGACGTAGGTTTCAAGATTTTGAGCAGTTCAATCTTCCGCCGGAAATCTCGTTTGTCGAGCTTCTTGTCAAGAATGGCTTCGTAAACGCCTTGCGGTTCGGTCAAGCTGAACTTCTCAGGAGTAACTGAAAGCCCACGGTCGTGTATTCAAGCTTGTTTCTCAGCCGCTCCAAGGCGTAATCCAAAATCTTCCTGTGATCGAATTGCTCCGCAGGCAAAGTTTCAAACTTCACGTTGTATTCCGCGTTTGGGGTCGTCACGATCACCGCCTTAGGACGGGCTGACTCAAACAGCACCCGTTCGAACGCGGCCAAACGCGGCGGGTCAAGGTGCTCAATGTCACGAACCAGGCCAACCGGGTCTACGTGTAGGAGCAAC
>Ga0097621_100000317_pt1 | contig 32745 bp, 24 predicted proteins | sample KBSMisM72_FD_73165 | JGI IMG/M metagenome (GOLD analysis project Ga0097621, IMG submission 73165) | Miscanthus rhizosphere microbial communities from Kellogg Biological Station, Michigan, USA - KBS Miscanthus M7-2 (version 2) (version 2) | ecosystem: Host-associated > Plants > Roots >... | reverse complement strand
GATCGACGCGGTGAATGAGGCGGGCGCAACCCTGCTGCATATTCACCTGCACAAGTTCGAAGACGGCGGCGGCATTTCCGGCGTGGCGGTGCTGGCGGAAAGCCACATCTCCGTCCACACTTGGCCGGAAAAGGGCTTTGCGGCCTTCGACGTCTTCATGTGCGGCGATGCCGAACCCCGCAAGGCGCTTGAGGTTTTCAAGCGCGCTTTCGAGCCGGGCCGGGTCGTGGTCGGCGAGCATAAAAGAGGCGTGATCTAAGCCACTTTCGCGTGAAAGAAATCAGGGCCGGAGCAGCAATGCTCCGGCCCTTTTTCTTTGGCGGAACTGAAACTCCATTGTCATCCCCGGCCGAGCATTGCCTCAGCAATGCGAGGGGAAGGGGACCCAGGCATTTTCAACCAAACAGGTTTTCAACGCATTTCCGCTATTCTTCGATGGCCGTCTATCGGCAACAGCCTGGGTCCCCTTCCCTCGTACTCGCTATCGCTCGTACTCGCCGGGGATGACAGCCGAGATGTTGATGAGCAGCGACGCTCCGGCCCTTTTTCTTTGGCGATTGACAGACCCGAGCTCAATCCTTGAATTTTCGCTCAGGAAAGGCCTCTACGATCTTGAGCCCGACCTTGGGAAAATCGACGAACCAAATATCGAGATGAAATCCGAGGTGAGGATCGTCAGCTGTTGGGTCCCATGCGTGCCACATCTCTAAACGATGCTGATCAAGTCCGGCTTCCTCGATTACTTCGTACCGTACGCTCAATGTGTCCAATAAAGCCGTCACTTGGGTAATTTTCTGTTTCGACCATAGACCGAAGTAGGTTGTTGGGGGATTAGGGCCGGGCATGGGTCACTACCTGACTTAATTTTTGGGCTTCCACCGCTTCACTGCACGCCCGCTTTTATCTCCGTCCAGGCGCCGACGATCTTTTCCTTGTTCGGCAGGGGCCGCTGGAAGATGCCGCTTTTGAGAAAGCTTTCCAGGTCGCGCGGCACGCCCAGGGTCTGGAACACGCTGTCCGGCACGGTCTTCATCGCCTCGATATTGGCGGGCTCGTCGCCGATGGTGGTGATCATGTAAACGGCGGCCGAGTCGGCCAGGCCGGAATCGATCAACGCCAGGGCCTTTTCCTCATTCGACGGGTCTTTGTGCATCACCAACCCGCAGACATAGGTGAACATGCCGCCCGGGGGGTTCAGATAGGCCACTGGCTTGTGCTCGCGGTTCAGCGCCGCAAAGGTGGTGCGCCAACTCATCGCCGCCACGATCTCGCCCGAGGCCAGGCCTTGGGCCAGGGCGGTATTGTCCGCCGAGACAAAGCGCAGCTGCGGCACCAGTTGGCGCAGCTTGGCCTGAACCTTCTGCCAGCCGGCTTCGTCCATGCTGTAGGCGTCCACCCCGATCATATGGGCGATAAAGGGCACCACATCATCGGCGCCGTCCAGCACCGACACCCGGCCCTTGTATTTGGGGTCGAACAGAATGTCCCAGCTTTGCGACTTGGCATATTCCGGCGCCAGGTCGGTGCGGATGGTCAGCGAGGTGTTGCCCCAATAATGTGGCACAAACCACACCTTGCCGGGGCCGGCCGAAATGCCCGGCAGCTCGCGCAGGGCGGCCGGCAGCTTGTTCCAGTTCTTGAGCTTGGCGGTATCGATGGGCTGAAGCAGTCCGGCTTCCTTCCAGCGCGGCAGGCTGTAGAGACAGGGCCCCATCACATCCGGCTTGAAGCCGGCGCGCATTTTCGAAAAGGCTTCGTCTTCATCGGCGAAAATGCTGGTGGCGGGCTTCTCGCCATAGGTCTTTTCATAGTCGGCATAGAAAGCGGGGGCGACATAGTCCTGCCATTGAAACAGGCTGGCGGGCCCGCTTGAGCTTTTGCCGCAGCCGCTGGCGGTCAGGAGAAGAGCAGCGGCGATGCCGCCCCATTTCAAAAAGCCCATTTTCATTGCCGTCACCCCGCAGCCGCGGACTTCAGGTTAAACGCGCGGCGCGAAAGAAACTAGCGGGCGCTCACTGCGGCGGCTCGCCAACGCTGCCGCGAATTTGTGCAGGCGGGGGTGGCTCCGGCGGCGGGCCGCGGGCAATGATGCGCAGGAAGAAGCCGTCATTTTCGGCATGGGCCAGGAAGGTCACCGGCCTGGGGCTGCGAATGATACCATTGTCGAAATTGACATAGGCCATCGAAATCCATTGCGGCAGCTCGTCCGGCAGGCGCTCGAACAGCGCGCCGTCCACCGGCTGGAGGAAATCGATCGCCAGGGCGTTCTGACTGTCGTCGGCATGAACGCTGCGCAACGGCAGGCCGTGAAAGCGGACTTCCAACCCGTCCGGTCCATAGCTGATCACTTCGTAAGTGGGGTCGGCTTGCGCCGCCACAGGCGCAAGGGTTGCGAACAGCAGCAGGGCCAGTTGCTGTAAAGCAAACTTCATAGCCGGGGCAGCCGCAATTCCATGACCGCGCCCCGAACACTTCCTTTGCCGGTTTCGCCGCTACTGCCGGCCAGCTGCATGGTTCCGCCCATGCGCCGCGCCAGTTCCATGGCGATTGCCAGCCCCAAGCCGGCGCCGGTCACCGTGCCGGGCCGGTCGAAGCGCTGGAACGGCCTGCCCGCCGCGGCAACTTCCCGGCTTGAAAAGCCCATGCCGCTGTCGCTGAGGGTCACAATGCCGGCGCCTTCATCGAAATGGACATCGACCCGCACGATCCCGCCTTCACCGGTATAGGCCAGAGCATTGGCCAGCAGATTGGCGAGAATGCGGCGCACGGCGCTGGAATCGGCGCGCACCTTGCCCGGCTCGCCGAATGCCAGGGACAGGGAGATGCGGCGCGAGAAAGCCCGCCCTTCCTGTTCGTCCACGCAAGACCGCACCAGGTCCGCCAGATCCACCGCTTCCTCGTCGAGAGGATGGCGCCCGGCCTCGATATTGGCGAATTCCAGTATGTCGCCGATCTTGGCGTGGAGGTTGCGGCCCGCCTCGCCTATATCGCGGGCATATTCGCCATATTTGGGATGGCCAGCCGGACCATAGAATTCCTGGGCGATGATTTCGGAAAATCCGATCACCGCATTCAGGGGCGTGCGCAACTCATGGCTCATATGGGCGATGAATTCCGATTTGGAGCGCAGTGCTTCCATCGCGCCGCGCTCGGCATTGGCCAGGCGCACCATCAGCTTGGCTTCGATGGGGCGGGTGGATTTGAGCGCGCGGATGGCGCGGGAGGCCCGCGCATGGCGTTCAAAGGCGCCCACGAACAGGGCCGCCAACCAGCCGCCGACCAGGGCCGGCCCCAGAATGACGAACAGATAAAGCGGCAGGGTCCGGGCCCAGTCCGCCAGCACGTTCTTTTCATCCAGGCTGGTCATCACCGCCAGAGGCCAGCCGGGAACGGGCGCGGAAATGGCGCTGTCGGCGCTCTGCTTGAGGGGCATAAGCGCCGTGCGGTGGGAGCCCAGATCGATGCTTTTGGGGTCGAACAGAACCGCGATAGTCCGGTTGCCGTCGCGGAAGGCCAGCCTGTCCGCGAGACTGATGCGCGATCCGGAAAATTGCGGCCTGGGCCAGGGCGTATTGTCCAGCGCCTGGAAGCGCGACTGGCGATTGCCGGCCGCGTCCCAGACCGCGATGTCGCGGATCGCCGGTTCGGCGCGCGCCAGGTCGGCGCTGCGATATTGCTGGGGCGCGGCGGCGAACACCGCACCCAGCCGCGCATAGCGGTCCAAGGTCCGGCTGGCGGCCTGGGCGACGCTTTGCACCCGCTGGCTTTCGAAGCCGGCCGCCTGGGCCAAGGCATGGTTGCGATCCAGCCGCATCTGCAGAAGAGCGGCGGCGGTGAAACAGCCGCAGATCAGGAGAATGCAAATCGGTATGGTGATGCGGGCATCGCGCACCAGGCGGCGGGCAAGAGGGCGCTGCAGGACGGCGGCGAACGCACCGTCCAGCCTGGTCCAGGGGCGCATTGTCGCCTGGGTCATCATCCCCACCCGCGCGGTGATTCGCGCAAGACTCAGTATGGAAATCGCCAGTTGCGGCGTCACCAAGTTATTAAGGTGTTGGGTTACCAGCCGTACCGAATCGGTGCGCGACTCAGCTCAGCATTTTGCCGGTGACTTCGAACAGGTTGGGCGAAATGCCGGACAGGCCGTTAATGGCCTTCAGCTCGGCCCGCATGAGCTCCTGCCGCGCCGGGTCATAACGCCGCCAGCTTTCAAAGGCGCCCGCCATGCGGGCCGCCACCTGGGGATTCATTCCATCCAGGGTGCGGATGACCTCGCCCACCAGCCGGTAGCCGGAACCATCCGCATTGTGGAAGCGCAGATGGTTGGCGCTGAAGGCGCCCACCAGGGCACGTACTCGATTGGGGTTCTTGATGTCGAAGGCGGGGTGCTTCATCAACTGGCGCACCGCCGTCACCGTGTCGGGCAAGGGCGAACCCGCCTGCAGGCTCATCCACTTGTCCAGCACCAGCGGATCATCCTTGAACCGGTCATGGAAGTGGGTAAAGGCCTGGTCGCGCAAGGGCGACTCCATCCGGGTCAGGGCCGCAAGTCCGGCGATCATATCGGTCATATTGTCGGAGTTACGGTAATGCGCATCGGCCAAGCCCGCCGCAGCCTCGTCATCGGTCGCGGTGAGATAGCGCAGGCAGGCATTGCGCAAGGCGCGCCGGCCGGCCGATTTGGCGTCGGGACTGAAATCGCCGGTATCGCGCATATATTCATAAAGCTGGGCCAGGCGGTTTTGGTGCGCGCGGGCGATTGCGGTGACCAAAGCACGGCGCGCCAAATGAATGGCGAGGGGATCGACCGGGGTTTTCCTGGCCGCCAGTTCGTTTTCGGTGGGCGGCACCAGCATCTGGGCCGCGAAGGAGGGGTCCTCTTCGGCCCGGGCCAGCACATCGCCGATGGCGGCGCTATAATCGCCATTGGCGTCGCCGGTTGCATCCAGCATGATTTCGGCGGCCAGGGTCTGGCCGGCTTCCCAGCGGTTGAAGGCATCACTGTCCTTGCCCATCAGGATGGCGCGTTCGCGCCGGCTGCGCGGCATGCGGAACATAGCAGGGGCGGAGAAATTCCGGCCCAGGGACAGCAGCGGTTCCTCCGCGACGTCGACAAAGACGAAGCGTTGGGCCTTTTCTCTCAGTTCCAACACCCGTGTCAGCGGCCCTGCCTGGTTCTCGCCCTCCAGCGTCAAAGCCAGCATGTTGCCGCTTTTGCCCACCAGCCCGATGCGTACCGGAACATGCATCGGTTTTTTCTCCGCTTGGCCGGGGGTGGGCGCGAGGGATTGGGTCAAGTCCAGCGTGTAGGTGCGCAGCGCCGCGTCGTAACCGCCGCGTGCTTCGATTTGCGGCGTTCCGGCTTGGCTGTACCACAGCCGGAACTGGCTAAGGTCGCGCCCCGATATGTCCTCGAAACATTTGACCCAGTCTTCCACCGTCGCGGCCTGGCCGTCATGCCGGTCGAAATAGGCGTCCGTCGCCTTGCGGTAACCTTCCGCGCCCACCAGGGTCTGGAGCATGCCGATGACCTCGGCGCCCTTGTCGTAGATGGTCGCGGTGTAGAAATTGTTGATCTCGATATAGCTCTGCGGCTGCACCGGATGCGCCAGCGGACCGGCATCCTCCACGAACTGCCGGCCGCGCAGGCCACGCACCTCCTGGATGCGTTGCACGCCATGGCTGCGTTCGTCGCTGGAAAAGCTCTGGTCGCGGAAAACCGTGAGCCCTTCCTTGAGGGATAGCTGGAACCAGTCGCGGCAGGTGATGCGGTTGCCGGTCCAGTTGTGGAAATATTCATGTGCCACCACGCTTTCGATCCGGGCATAATCGTCATCGGTGGCGGTTTCCGGCGTCGCCAGCAACACCTTGTCGTTGAAGATGTTGAGGCCCTTATTCTCCATGGCGCCCATATTGAAGGCGCTAACCGCCACGATCATGAAAATATCGAGGTCATATTCGCGGCCATAGGCCTGCTCGTCCCATCGCATCGCGCGTTTCAGCGCGTCCATGGCATAGCGCGCCCGCGGCTCGTTGCCATGCTCGACATAGATGTCCAGGGCGATGCTGCGCCCGCTCATGGTGATGAAACCGTCACGGATGGAGCCGAGGTCGCCCGCCACCAGCGCGAAGAGATAGGAAGGCTTGGGAAAGGGATCGTGCCACACCGCGAAATGCTTGCCGTCCGGCAGCTCGCCGCTCTGGATGCGGTTGCCGTTGGACAACAGCACGGGATACTGCTCCCTGGCCGCTTCGATCCGTACCGTGAATACCGACAGATTGTCCGGTCGGTCCAGGAAATACGTGATGCGGCGAAAGCCTTCCGGCTCGCACTGGGTGCAGAACATGCCGTTGGAAAGAAACAGCCCCTCCAACTGAGTGTTGGCGGCCGGATCGATCTGACTTTCGATCTCCAGCACCAGCTTGGCGGGTGGATTGGGAAGCGTGAGACTTTTGTCATCCAGCAGAAATTCGCCGGCGCCAAGGGCGCGGCCGTCCAGCGCTACCGAAAGAAGCTTCTGGTTTTCCCCCTGCAGGACCAGGGGGCCGTGGCCCGACAGCCGCTCGATGGTCAACTTCGCGGCGACGCGGGTGGCCTGCGGCTCCAGCGAGAAATTCAGTTCCACGGTCCGAATGCGGAATTCCGGCGCCTGATAGTCTGCCAGATGGATAGCGCGCGGCTCTTCGGTACGCATGGGATTCCCGCAAAAATGCGGGAGGGTTATAGCCTGGTCCTGGAAGCCCAAACAATGCGTTCTGCGCGATCAATAGACGCGCAGAATTGTCACGCCATCGCCGTCGCGTACGGTTTGATAGGTATTCGCATAGCTCTCGAAAGTGCCGTCTGCTTTGTTCCAGCGGAACAGCTCGCCCAGCGGTCGATGCAGCACGATATATTTCACATGCGAGGCGGTCAGCTGCCGCTTCTGTTCCCCAAGGTCGCCGGTTTGCAACCGATCGGCCAGCGTGAAGGCCATGTGGCGCGAGGTTTCGCCCAGCACGATGGCGTGGCCATGACAGGCCGACAGCATCATCGCGGCATTGCTTTCGCTATAGCCGCCCGGCATGTCCAGCACGCCGAAGTCGCCGGTCTCCTTGGCGATGCCGGCCAGCGCCGCGGGACAGATCACCGGGGTGGTGGAGAGATGGACTGGAACGAAATCCAACAGCATCAGGACCGCGATGAGAGCCATTCCGGCGCGCGCGGCTGTGCTGTGATTGCGCAACGCCATCACGCTCGCCTGCGCCAGCGCCAGGCCGAGAAACAGATAGGCGAATACCATGGCGCGGGCCGGGGTGCGGACATTGGCGAAAAGCGGCAGCTTGGCCAGGATCACGCCCGGCAGGTGGAGCGGGGTGACATGGCCGCCGACATGCAGGGCTTCGCCGCCCGCCAGGATGATAAAGAAAACAATGCCGGCCAAGGCATAGTTCAACACCGCTTTGCCGGGCGTCTTGTCCTTTCTGCGGGTCACGGCCCAGGCCAGGAATGCCAGATTGGCCAGGCCCAGATAGACGGCGCCTTCCCAGCTGTTGCTGGTCATCGCGGCATAGATGCCGCTGCCATACTGCGCCAGAAGATGGGTAGGCGGGAAAGCAACCAGCGCCAGCAGGTCGGCGACGAAAGTGTTGTGGCCGGGATAATAGATCGACGATTGCGCTCCCGGCGCCGCCATCGCCGTCAGCCAGGGAGAGAGCAACAGCACGGCCATGCCGATGGACAAAGCGGACGCGGCCAGCGGCCAGCCGCGCGGCCATTGCCCTTCCCGCAGCCTCAACGACAACAGATGAAAGACCATGAAGTAGAGCGTGTAGAAGAAGAAGTACCAGGAGGAGAGGGCGCAGAGGGCCTGCATGGCGGCGGCGGCCACCAGCCAGCCCAGGCTCTTGCGTTCCAGCGCCCATAGGTAAAACAGCACAAACAGCGGCAGGAACTCGATGCCGGATACATGGGCGTGGTGCATTGCTTGGGCGACATGCCAGGGATTGAAGGCAAATACGAAGCCGGCAATGGCCGCGCCAAAATCGCGACCCTGGACGTCACCCAACAGATATCTTGCAAGATAAAACATCGCCGCCGCCGCCAGCGGAAAGGATGCCAGCAAGGTCAGGTTGTGCAGCACCAGGATGGTGGCAAAGTCCCCGCCGAACAGCCGCGACAACACCGCCACGGCCGCTACCTGCGGCCAGGCAAAGGAGTGATAGGCGAGAGAGGTTCCTTCGGGAAAACGGATCTGGCGGGTGAACAGCAGATCCTTCCAGCTTTGCGCATGGGCGGTGTGCCAGCTGTTCCAGAAGTCCTGCATATTGTCTTCCGGCGGCCCGATCAGCGCCGATGACAGATGCGCAAGCCACGGCCAGAAGAAAAGAACGGTGAGAAGGCAGAAGCCGCCCAGTACCACCGCCAGCCGCGGCAAGGCGGGGATGTGAAGACGCCCGATTGTTCTGGTGGGCGTCCCGGGCAGTGTCATCAACCGGTACGCTTGACCTCGGTCAGAACATCCTGCGCCTGGTGCGCCAGTTCCGCCAGCTCGTTGGGCATGTCCTCGCCCGACTTGCGCGCCCAGTTCACCAGGGACGAGGCGAAGGACGCCAGCCTGGGCGCATTTGCGATCAGGCGCGCCTGCTCTTCCATCTTGACCGGATCAAGATCGTATTCGGCGCCGGGCACACGCCAGCCGCCCCAATCGGCATCGCCGGTCACCACCACCGGATAGGTACCCGGTATGGGATGACGGGCGCAGTCCTCATTGGGCTGCCATTTGTTGCGGGCGCGGATCACCCGCCAAGTGTGCGCTTCGCCCACGACCTTGTCACCTACCGGGTCCTCGCTGAGCAATTCCTCGGCGGCGAATTCGCGGCCTAGGCCGACATCATAGTGAATACGGATCGGCTCATCGATGCCCTTGGCCCAATGCGGCACGACATGCTCGATCAGCGCCCAGGTGCCGACCGGCTTCACATAGACCCTCTGGTTCTTGTGGAACTGTGCTTTCGCCATGGGGGATTTTTCCGTAAATACCCCTCCAGCCTAGGCATGCGCTGTTAAACCCCGGTTAAACCGGTTGCCCATTTTGAAACGATCCAATTGAAAAGATTGAGTTTCCTGGCCGAAAACCGCGTAAACAACGACATGGAAAGCCCCTGTATCAAGATTTGCACCTATGACCCGGAAGCGGGCCTGTGCTTGGGCTGCGGGCGCACCCTGGAGGAAATCGGCGCCTGGTTCTCCATGAGCGATGCGGAAAGACGGGCGGTGATGGAAAATCTCCCGGCCAGACTTAAAGACAGGCTTCTCAGGCAAATGCCGCGGCCATCCAGTTGAGTTCTTCCGCCAGCCGCACATTCTCGCCGATCACCAGGATGGCCAAGGTGGGCGCGGTCTCCGCCGCAGCGGGCAGGTTGGCCAGGGTGGTGATGACGACTTTCTGATCCTTGCGCGCGGCATTGGCGATGATGGCGGCTGGTTCATCCGGCCGGCGTCCTGCCGCCAGGAGCGCGGCGGTGATTTCGCCGGCGAATTTGCGCGCCATGTACAGCACCAAAGTGGGGGCGCCGCGCGAAACCGCCGCCCAGTCCAGCTTGGTCAGTTTTCCGTCGATGCCATGACCGGTGATGAAGGTGACGGCGTGATTGGTGTCGCGATGGGTGACGGGAATGCCGGCATAAGCCAGGCCGCCAATGCCTGCCGTGATTCCCGGAACGATGCGAAAATTCACCCCCGCACGGGCCAGCGCCTGGGCTTCCTCGCCGCCACGACCGAACACGAAGGGGTCGCCACCTTTGAGCCGCAGCACACGCTTGCCGTCTTTCGCCAGCGTCACCAGCAGGTCGGAGATTTCGTCCTGCTTGCAGCTTCTTACCCCGGCGCGCTTGCCGGCATAGATTTTCTCGGCGTTCGACAGCGCCAGCAACGCCTCGTCCACCAGCGCGTCATAGAGGATGACATCGGCTTGGGAGAGAGCCTGAAGACCCAGCGCGGTGATAAGGCCGGGATCGCCGGGACCCGCGCCCACCAGCCATACCCACCCTTTTTCCAGTGCGGGCAGGTTGAGTTTTGCCGCGAGTTCCTTATTCATCCGCCGAGTATATCACGCGCATTTGGACGAAAAACAGCGCAGGAACGCGCCTTGAAGCCGCATCGCCAAGGACTCATGGGCCATTGAGATGCATGCTGGGGACCGCTAAAAACATCCCGCATCTCAACAGGCGGATATCATGATCAAGCCCCGTTCCGATCTCATTCCCAACACCGCCGACTATGAAAATCTGCCACTGGTCACCGCCAACGGCTTTCGCGAATATGACGCGCGCTGGCTGTTCGGCAAGGAGATCAATCTTCTGGGCATCCAGGCGCTGGGCCTGGGCTTGGGCACCTATCTGCACGATATCGGCGTGCAGCCGAAAGTCGTCACCGGCCATGACTTCCGCTCTTATTCCCTGTCGATCAAGCAGGCGCTGACCATCGGGCTGCTGCGCGCCGGCTGCGAAGTGCACGATATTGGCCTCGCCTTGTCGCCGGTGGCCTATTTCGCGCAATTCGCGCTGGACTGCCCCGCCGTGGCGATGGTCACCGCCAGCCATAATGAGAATGGCTGGACCGGCGTGAAGATGGGCGCCCAGCGCCCGCTGACCTTCGGGCCGGATGAGATCAATGCCATCAAGAAAATCGTGCTGGAAGGTTTGGCCAAGGAACGCCCGGGCGGTTCCTATGTCGCGGTGCCCGACATGCGCGAGACCTATCTGCAAGCCGTCACCAAGGGCCACAAACTGTCGCGTCCCATCAAGGTGATCGCGGCCTGCGGCAACGGCACGGCAGGGGCCTTCGCGCCGGAAGCGCTGCGCCGCATCGGCGCCGAGGTGATCGGAATGGATACCGATCTGGATTTCACCTTCCCCAAATACAATCCCAATCCCGAAGACATGGAAATGCTGCATGCCATGAGCCATGCGGTGAAAGAGCAGGGCGCCGATCTTTGCCTGGGTTTTGACGGCGATGGCGACCGTTGCGGCGTGGTCGACGATGCGGGGCGCGAGATTTTCGCCGACAAGATCGGGGTGATGCTGGCGCGCGACCTGTCCGCCAAGTTCAAGAACCCGCAATTCGTGGTGGATGTGAAATCCACTGGCCTTTATCTCACCGATCCGGTGCTGAAGGAGCGTGGCGTCAAGACCGATTATTGGAAAACCGGCCATTCCTACATCAAGCGCCGCACCTTCGAGTTGAAAGCGCTGGCGGGTTTTGAAAAGTCCGGCCACTTCTTCTTCAATCCGCCCATCGGCAACGGCTATGACGATGGCATCGTCGCCGGCATCGCGGTGCTGGAGATGCTGGACCGCGCCGGGGGCAAGAAGCTGTCGGCGCTGTATGACGGGCTGCCCAAGACCTGGGGCTCGCCCACCATGGCGCCCTTCTGCCCCGACGACAAAAAATATGCCGTGGTCGAAGCGATGGTGAAGGAATATTCCGGGCTGAAAGACAAGGGCGAAAGTTTGCTGGGCCAGAAGATCGTCAGTGTGGTCACGGTCAATGGCGTGCGGGTGACGCTGGAAGACGGCACCTGGGGCCTGGTGCGGGCTTCGTCCAACAAGCCCTCGCTAGTGGTGGTGGTGGAAAGCCCAGCCTCGGAAGCCAATATGCGGGCCATGTTCAAGGACATCGATACGCGGCTGTCGCAGCATCCCGAAGTGGGCGAATACGATCAGAAAATCTAGCAATGCGCGGTTCTTTTGCGTCGTGAGTTCGTCACGCCGTCGCTCATGTACTAGTCGTACACATCGCTAGGCGCTCCTGCTCACGCCGCAAAATCCCTCGCGCCTTGTTACGCGAAAGCGTAAAGTCCCGAAAAATATCGGGGAGGGATGCTTGGACCGGCGGGAAGCCATTGGGTTTGGCCTGGCAGGCGCGCTGGTTTCCGGCGCGGCACGGGCACAGAACGAGCCTGGTTATCTGCCGGGCGATTCCACGGAATTCGTGGCGCTGTGGCCGGGCACGCCGCCCGGCGGCGACGGCATCAAGCTGGAGCTGAAAGTCACCGATGCGGTGCAGCCGGACGGCTATCACGTTCGCGCCGTCAGTCAGATCCAGACCCCCGGCTTTTTCGTCTATCGTCCGGCGCGGCCCAATGGGCTGGGCCTTCTGGTCATTCCCGGCGGCGGTTACACTTCCGAAGGCGGCGACCGTGGCGGGCGCGAGATCGCGCAGCATTTCTCAAGCCTGGGCATTACCTGTTTTGTCCTGCGCTACCGGCTGCCCGGCGAAGGCTGGCAGAATCGGGAAAAGGTGCCGCTGCAGGATGCCCAGCGCGCCATGCGCCTGATCCGCGCCGGCAATTATGGTGTCAAAAGCCTGGGTGCCATTGGTTTTTCCGCGGGGGGGCATGTGTCGGCGTCGCTGGCGATGCGCTCTACCATGCCGGTTTATGCGCCCGTCGATGCCGCCGACCGGCTGGATGCCAAGCCGGTCGTCGCCGGACACATGTATCCCGTCGTCACCATGGGGCCGGGCGCGCATCCCGGCTCGCTGGAAAAGCTGCTGGGCCCCACGCCTTCGCCGGAAATGGTCGCGGCCTGGTCGCTGGAAAAGCATGCGGCGGCGGACACCGTACCGTCCTTCATCTGCCTGGCCGCCGATGACGATATCGTGCCGCCTTTTCCCAACGGCATCGCTTTGTTCGGCGCGTTGCAGGCGGCGAAGGTCGCGTCAGAGCTACATGTCTTCGAAACAGGCGGTCATGGCTTCAGTCTGCATTGGACGCTGGGGAAACCCAATGCCGCCTGGCCCGGCCTTTTCCTGGCTTGGGCGGGGACTCACGGTTTCAAGGCTTAGGCGGTTTACCGCTTGAGGCCTTCCAGCAGCGCTTTGTGAAACGCTGTGGGGTCTTGAATCTGCGGCGAATGGCCCAGCGCCGGGAAATGCACCAGGTGCGCGTTTGCAATCCGCGCCTTGGCCGCCTCGCTCATGGCCGGGAAGTTGCCCAGGGTCGGTTGCACATCCTTTGGCGCGCGATTGCTGCGTCCGGTGGTGTCCTTGTCGCCGATCAAATACAGCACCGGCATCTTCAGCCGCTCGAGCTCATGCACCACCGGCTGGGTGTAGATCATCTCGGAGGTAAGGGCGGAATTCCACGCCACGATCTGCTTGCCCGGTCCGCGAAACATCCCAACCTGCATCTGGATCCATTTGTCATAGTCCGGCTTCCAGGTCCCGGCGTAATAGACCGTGCGCTGATAGTCGCGGGCGCTTTCGGCGGTGGTGTTCAGCGCGGCCTTGTAACTGTCATCGACACTGGTCCAGGGCACGCCCTTGGCGCGGCCGTCTTCCAGCCCCAACGGGTTGACCGAGACAAGCTGCTCGGTGTCTTCGGGATAGGCCAGCGCATAGCGTGTCGCCAGCATGCCGCCCATGGAATGGCCCATGATGGTGACGCGCGTGATGCCCAAGGATTGCAGCAGGGCATGGGTGTTGGCCGCCAATTGCTCGAAACTATACTGATAGTGCGCCGGCTTGGTGGATTTGCAGAAACCGACCTGGTCGATGGCGATGACGCGATAGCCGGCATCGCGCAAGACATCGATGGTGGCTTCCCAGGTGGCGGCGCAGAAATTCTTGCCATGCAGCAGCGCTATCGCGCGGCCGTTGGGGCGGGCCGGCCTTACATCCATGTAAGCCATTTCCATCGCCTCACCCTGGCTGGTGAAACGGAACAGGCTCACCGGAAAGGGATAGTCAAATCCCTCAAGCCGGGGTCCATACACCGGACCGTCATCGGCAAGCGCGGGCGCCGCCACCAGCAGTAACAGTAAGGTCAGAACAGATTTCATGCAGCGAACAATACGCCTTGCCCGCGAAAGGAAAAGAGTGTGATCCTGCTCCCAATTCGAAGGAGTAAAGGGATGGACCGCCGCACCGCAATTGCCATGGGACTCGCCGCCACGGCTTTTTCGCGGCACGCCCTAGCCGATACCATAGTGCCGGGTGACGGCGTTCTGCCCAGTGATCCCAAAGAGGTGATCACCCTATGGCCGGGCACCCCGCCGGGCGGACAAAGTCTCGGCTTGCCGCCGATCCGGGTCACCAATCATGAGCCGCCGTTCCTGACTCCCAACGACCGCGCCATCGACCAGGTGGGCATTCCGGTCATGAATGTGTTCCGGCCCGACCGCCCCGACGGTTCGGCCATGATCATCGCGCCGGGCGGCGGTTATTCGCGGGAGATGCTGGATTTTGAAGGCGTGGATGTGGCGCGGCGCTTCAATGCCGCCGGTATCACCTGCTTTGTGTTGCGCTATCGGCTGCCCGCAGAGGGTTGGGCCAATCGCAGCGATGTGCCGCTGCAGGATGCGCAGCGCGCCATGCGGCTGGTGCGCGCCAGTGCCGCCAAATACGGCATCGACCCGGTACGGGTTGGCTTCATGGGATTTTCCGCCGGAGGACATCTGGCGGCTTCAATTGCCACCCGGTTCGACGCCAATGTCTACCGAGCGGTGGATGCCGCCGACAAGGAAGATGCCCGTCCGTCTTTCTCGGTGCCGATGTATCCGGTAATCACCTTGGGCGAGGGCGCCCATGTCGGCTCGCGCGACAAATTGCTGGGACCAAATGCGTCTCAGGAGCTGATCGATGCTTATTCCTGCCAGCTTCATGTCCTGGCCGATACGCCTGCCACCTTCATCGCCCTGGCCGCGGACGATACGACGGTGCCGCCGCTGCCCAATGCCGGCGCCTACTATGTCGCGTTGCAGGCTTCCAAGGTGCCTTCCGAGATTCACGTCTTTGAGGCGGGCGGCCATGGCTTTGGCATCGCGCGTACTGTGGGCAAGCCGACAGCGGCCTGGCCGGACCTGTTGCTGCGCTGGGGCGCCAGCCACGGCTTTTTCAAGGGCGTTGGCTGATCAGGCGGCGCGGCGCGCGCGCACGAAATTCAGCGCCTCATGCAGCACGGCAATGCCGGCGCCGTCGCGCACGGCATACTCGCTCAAATGGCGGCGGAACTGCCGCGCACCCGGGCGGCCATTGTAAAGTCCCAGCATCGGCTTGATCAAGGAATGCAGCCGCGCGCCCTGATGCAGCCGGTGCTCGACATGTTCGGCATAAGCCGCCACCGCTGCTTCCAGATCGGTGGGCGTGCCGTCAAAAAAACGAGCATCCACTTCGGTCAGCAGCATGGGGTTCTGATAGGCGGCGCGGCCCAGCATCACACCATCGACATGCCGCAGATGGTCTTTCGCCTGTTCCAAGGTTTCAATTCCGCCATTGACCAGGATGGTCAGAGCCGGACGTTCGCGTTTGACGCGATAGACCAGTTCATAATCCAGCGGCGGGACGTCGCGGTTCTCCTTGGGCGAAAGGCCTTCCAGCCAGGCCTTGCGGGCATGCACCGCGAAAACGCTCACCCCGGCCTGGGCGCAGGCATCGATCAGCACGCGCAGGCTTTCCTCCGGATCCTGGTCGTCCACGCCGATGCGGCATTTGACGGTTACGGGAATGGACACCGCCGCGCGCATCGCCGCCACGCATTCGGCCACCAGCTGCGGCTCGCGCATCAGGCAGGCGCCGAAGCGGCCCGATTGCACCCGGTCGGAGGGACAACCGACATTCAGATTCACTTCGTCATAACCGAAATCGGCGGCGATTCTGGCGGCTTGCGCCAGCTTCACCGGATCGGACCCGCCCAGCTGCAGCGCCAGCGGGTGCTCGAACGCTTCGAAGGCGAGCAGCCGTACCCGGTCGCCGTGCAGGATAGCCTCCGCCGTGACCATTTCGGTATAGAGCAGGGCGTTTTTGGTCAGGCAGCGATGCAGCACCCGGCATGGACTGTCGGTCCAGTCCATCATGGGGGCAACGGAAAATCTATGTGATGGATTTGTAAGCATTATTCCTAGTATGCCATCACACGCTTTGTATCCAAAAATTAGCGGCTCCAAGATCGCGGAATGATTTTGGCCATTTGGCGGACGCCGCGCACAAATAGAGCGGCCGAACGCTCTTTTGATGTCCAGGAACTCGTCGAATCCGCGCCGCTGCCCGCCGCCGCAATAACTGTATAGCATGATACCTTGCATAACATGATAGCAGTCTTTATACTCCCCTTCGGTAACCGAGGGATATCCGAACATGACAGCATCATATGTGCCTACGCGCCGCGACTTCTCGATACTGTTGTCAGGAGGCTTGGCGGCGCCGGCGATGGCAGCCGGCTCCAAACCCCGCCGCTCGGAAGTCGCGCGCCTGCGCAGGTATGCCGAGGCAACCCACCCGCGTGGCTGGATAGCGGCTGCAGACCCGGCTTGGCGATCCGGCTGGGATCGCCTTGCGGCTGAGGCGGACGCCATGACCCCCGCGGCCTATCTCATGGGCCTCATGGCAGGGTTGGCTTGGTTCCACGACGGTCACACGACGATGTACGTTGATGGGCGTGCGGGACCAACGAGTATGATCAAGGCGCCCGGCTTCGACCTCACGCTTCCGATCACCGCCAACCCCTTCTTCGACGGCCTCTACGTCACCGCGGCCAAGGAAGAAGGCGCGCCTCTGCTTGGTGCACGGATCGCGCGTGTGGATGGGGTCGCCATTGAGAAGGTCCTGAGATCCTTCGCGGCCATGTGGCCCGGCAACAACGCCACTCGGGCCCACCATGACGCGGATTTGATTCTGAGACCGGCAGTCCTGCGCGGCGCGCGATTGGCCGCGCCCGCCGGCGTCTCGGCGCCGGTCACCGTCGAGGCCGAGATAGGCGGCTCGCTCGTCAAGGCCGTGCTGATCCCGCGCCCGGACGCGCGCGAGGCGCTAGTCCCGCTTCCCCGAAAGCCGTTTCCGGTCGCAACTTGGCGGCCGGGGCCCGCGCCCAACTTCGTCCACGCAGAAGGCCGTGTTCTGGTCATCGCCTTCGACCGCTTGTTCGCCAGCAAGGACTCGATCCTGGCCTTCGTGCGAGAGGCCTTTGCGGCTATGGAGGACCCCGCGATCGAGCGGGTCGTACTCGACCTGCGCCGCAACGACGGCGGCGACAACCGCATGGGCGAAGGCCTGAGAAAACATCTCGAACGGTCCCGCTTCAACCGGCCTGGCGGGCTCTATGTGCTGATCGGACCTCACACCTTCTCGGCCGCCCAGAACCTGACCTCCAGGATCGAGCGGGAGACCTGGGCCGTGTTCGTGGGCGAGCCCTCCGGCGGCGCGCCCAATCATGAGGGCGACGCCAAGCCCTTTCAGGGCGACGGGTTCAGCGCATTTGTGTCGACCCTGCCCTGGTTCGACTCCCACCCCTACGACAAGCGAATCTGGACCGCGCCCGACGTAATGGTCCCGCTCCGGTTTGCCGATTGGACGGCGGGCCGGGATCAGGCGATGGAAATCGCCTTCGCCCATGTTAACGACCAGCCGCTCGACGACCTGAGCGAGCAGCACACTGCCTATTCCGAGCGGCCGAGCCAGAAGGCGGAGTGGAAGCCGTTCTGGATGTAAGGGAGGCCGCAATCAGGCAACGGAAAAGCCGATGTCGGCCTTGTGTCATGGCCGGGCATTTAGTGCTCGCCGGCACGCGAGGCCAGTGGCCCTGTTCACCAGGTTGACCGAGCCGAAAAGGGCCGCGGATGGCTATGCTTTGGCGGTAAATGCTGCATTGCAAACAGACTTTACTTATCTGCGGTAGTGTTTTGCTCAATTGTCTGAGTAGAGGATAAGATGCCCGGCCGCCGGCGCGTGTGGAGTGCGCTGCCAGAAAGGCGGGCGATAAAAGCGTGCAGGCGTAAGGCCTGGCTGGTACGGCAATTATGGACTTTCCTATGGCTGTTTTACGCGCACTTATGCGCCTCCGTCCGCGGTTCATCTTTCTCTTTGTTTTATTGAGTATTGGCGGCGTTTTCGGTGCGGTGCAGCATCTGGCCGCACAGGGAGCGGCCGACACAGCCGCGTCACTCAATGCCTCCTTCGCCACCACCGCCAAGCCGTTTTTCGAAAAAAACTGCCTGGGTTGTCATAAGGGCGATGCCGCTCCCGCGGCCCTGCGGGTCGACCGGCTGACCGGTGCGATGCAGGAGCAGGAGATGGAAACCTGGGAGCGGGTCTATCGCCGCGTGGCGAATGGAACCATGCCACCGGCCACCGCCCGCCAACCATCGGCTGCCGAGCGCCAGCAAATGACGGCATGGATGGATCATGCCTTTGCCGTCGCGCGCACGCGGCCGACGCCCAAGAACGGTCTGGTGCGCCGTCTGACGGTTGCGCAATATCGCAACACGTTGCATGAGCTGCTCAAGCTGGATGATGACGTCGCCGAGGCGCTTCCGCCCGATGCGCTGTCGAAGGATGGCTTCCTCAACAACCAGGAGCTGCTCGAGATGTCCCCGCAGCTGATGAATTCCTATTTCGAAGTCGCCGATCGCGCGCTCAGCCGCGTGATCGCCGATCCTGGCCAAAAGCCGGTGATCGAGAATTTCCGCGTCGACCTCGGCGCCGGTATCAACGCCAATCCGATCAAGGACCGGCTGATTCTCGGCCCTGCCAACACCCTGTTGGAGCCCGAAAACTTTACCGTGACCCAACTGGTTCCCAAGAAGCCTTTCACTTTCAAGCCATTCGCGATGCAGACCAAGCTGCGTTATGTCGAAGGCTATACCGGCAATGCGACGGTTCGCGGCTGGAAAGAGTTCAACAGCATCTATCATGCGGTGTTTGCCGATCTCCGCGGCAGCAATGGTTACCCCAAGGGCAGGGCGTGGGATGCGGTGCCGGAAGGGCTGTTGCTGCGTCCGGCGATTCCCGCGGAAGAGGCCAACGGTTCGGAGGGGTTCGGTCCCAAAGCGAACTTCAAGATTGCCGTCCGCGAACTGCCGGACGATGGCAACTTCCGCATCACGGTTACCGCGGCCAAATACGATGACGGCCTTTTGCTCGGCCAGGGCGTCAAGACCGCGGCTCAAGCTGCCCCAGGGGCCGTCACGGTCACGCGCGCTAAACCGATTGCAGCCGTCGCTCAGGCTGGCGTCTATCAAGTGGATGTCTACCCGCAGGCTGGCGCGCCCGCGCCGGCGCCGGATAAATCCCGCCTCGCCGATGGGCTGGTCGGCAACTGGACGTTGGACGGGCCCAGCCCCGAATGGAAACTGCTTGGCGAAACCACCCATGTCGCGACGCCCTTCGGCAAAGGCGTTCATTTCAACGTGGAAACCGATGCCGTTGCCATCCCCTATTCCGACAGGCTCGCGGCCGGCACCGGCGCATTCACCATCAGCGGCTGGGTCAAGCAGGGCGGGGGCCGCAGAGGCCTGATCAGCGCCAAGGGTGAGAGCGGCCCGGGTTGGGCGGTCGAGTCGAACAGCTATCGCGGCATTGAGTTCCTGTCTTACGGACCGGATGGCAAGTCCAATGGACAGGTTGTGAGCGACAATGGCGTGTTCAAGAACAGCTGGCAGCACATCGCCATTGCGGTGAGCCGCGGCGCCAACCAGACACGTATCTATGTCGACGGCGTGCTGGTGGGGCGGGGCACCATCGGACCCGCCGATCTCACTTACAAGGGCAACATCCTGATCGGCGCCAGCCCGGGTCAGGAGTCTTATGTCGGCGAGCTGGATGAATTTCGCTATTACAATCGCGCCTTGGGCCATGCCGAGATCCGGGCGCTGTCAGACCCCGGTGTCGAGTTGCCCAAACCCGTCCCCCCGCCAGGGCGCGCACTCGCGCCGACCTTCCCGGAAGTGTATCTCAAGATCGGAAACCGCCAATTTTCCGGCGGGTTGCAGCAACCCGCATTCCTGGTGGCGCGTCTGGAGGCGGGAACCTATCCGGTCGAGGCTGCGATCGGCACGCTGCAACATGCCGCAAAGATCGTGCTGACGCCGCTCGATGCCAAGAACGCCAATTATCAGAGCTTCACGGCCTTCGAGAAGCGCGTGCCGAAGATCGCTTTGTACATGGGCTTCCGGCGCGATTGCGGCGAGACCATGATGTCTGCCGGCAAGCCGCAGGACGTTCCGGGCACCAATCTGCGGCGCTATGTCTTCGAAGGCGCCATGCGGAATTTCCCCAATCCGGAAGTCGGCGTCAAAGATGCCAACTATATCTCCGGCATTCGCCAGATCGGCATACGCAGCGAATATACCGACGGCCGCGATATGCCGCGCCTGTTAATTCGTTCGGTGGAGTTTGAAGGTCCCTATTACGATCAATGGCCCAGCCCGGCTTACAAGAACGTCTTTGGAGCCGTGGCTGCCGGAAACGACGCCGACAGGGCCCGCGAGATCCTTCGCAGTTTTGCGACCCGCGCCTTCCGCCGCCCGGTCACCGCCGCCGAGGAGAATAGGATCTTCGCCGTCTATCGCGCCTCTGCCGCTTCGGGCCGCGGCTTCCGGGACAGCGTCAAGGATGCGTTGACGGTGACCTTGACCATGCCGCAATTCCTGTTCCTGGTCGAAAAGAGTGCTTCTCCGGGCCCTGAACCACTCGACAATTACGAACTGGCGTCGAAACTCTCCTACTTCCTCTGGAATGCGCCGCCCGATCAGCAGACGCTTCGGTTGGCCGCGGCGGGACAGTTGCGCAGCCATCTCGATTCCGAAATCGGGCGCATGGTCGCGAGCCCGAAATTCTCCGGTTTCCTCAAGGAGTTCGTGCCGCAATGGCTGGCCCTGGACAAGTTCCAGGTGCTCGAACCGGACCGGAAGCAATTCCCCGACCTCACGCATGCGATGCGGTCGAACCTGGCGCAGGAACCGACGGAATATGTGCGCTACCTGATCGCCAAGAACCTCCCGGTCAGCAATTTGATCACATCGGATTTCGTCGTGGTGAATGAGCCGGTGGCGGGCTATTACGGTCTGGGCGACAAGGTCAATAGCGGCTTTCAGTTCGTCGCCATCAAGCCGAAACGTGACGATCTGGGCGGCGTCATGACCGAGGCGGCCATCCTTTCCGGTCTGTCGGATGGGCGCGAATCCAATCCGGTCAAGCGCGGCGCCTGGCTCACCCGCAAAATCATTGCCCAGCCGCCGCCAAACCCTCCGCCGAACGTTCCGCCGCTTCAGGAAGATACCAAGGGCCTGACCCTTCGCCAGCGCATCGAGCAACACCGGAGCTCGCCGGTCTGCGGCTCCTGCCATAGCCGAATTGATCCATGGGGCATCGCTTTTGAGGATTATGACGCCAGCGGCCGGCTCAAAAAGGCCAAGGCGGATTCGCAGAGCAAGCTGCCCGACGGGACCGCGATCGAAGGCGTCGATGACCTGAAGCGGTATCTTGCCGGGCCCAAGGTGGATGAGGTCGCCTTCAGTGTTCTAAAACACCTGACCACCTATGCCGCCGGCCGCAGCCTGTCCTACGCCGAGCTGGACTATCTGCGGCGCGACGGCCAGAAGCTGAAGAAGACTCAATATCGCATGCAGGACATGATTCGGTATGTCGCCGAGAGCCCCATGTTCCTGGAGAAATAACGTCGTATCTTGTCCCGGAGGATTTTCCGATGAGCCGATTCCATCTTGACCGCCGCGCCTTTCTTTCCGGTGCCGGGGGCATGGCGCTCGCCTTGCCCACACTTGATGCCATGGGGGAGGAAGTCGCCAAGGACATCCCCAAGCGCTTTTGCGGAATTTATACCGCCAACGGCATGGCGTTGCCCCGCGCGGAGCACGGCATTCCCGAATGGAGCTGGTTTCCGCGGACCGGAGAGAAAGGCGAACTCGTCTATGGCAAGTCCATAGAGCCTTTGCTGCCGCACCGGGACAAGATCAGCTTCTTCGGGGGAATGTATCATCCCAACGGTCCCAAGAACGATCCGCATATCTGTTCCGACATGTGGCTGACGGGCGCGCCGTTGCAGAATCCCAAGCCTGGTACGTTCAACACCACCAGCCTCGACCAGGTGATCGCGGAGCATACCAAGGAAAGCTGCCGCCAACCGTCTCTGGTGGTCTCGATCGATGCCGGCACCGGCTATCAGTCGCGCACCGCCACGCTGTCTTTTGGGCAGGACGGCCACCCGATCAACGCCGAGAACAATCCTCGCCGCATTTTCAACCGGCTGTTCCGCGCCGACGCCAATTCCCGGGATGCCGAGCACGCCGGCCTGCAGCGGCAAATCAAGCTGGTCGATGCCGTCACGGCGTCTGCCAAGGCGCTCGACCAACAGCTCGGCCATACCGACCGGGTTCGCATGGACCAGTATATGACGTCGCTGAATGAAATTGAATCGCGCTTGGCCACCAGCGAGCGTTGGATCGACATTCCCCTCAAGCAGCAGGACTATTCGCACCTGAATCTGGACGCCACCAACGAGGGCGATCCGGCTGAATTCTACAACACGATGTATGAGTTAATCGCGCTGGCCTTCGACGCCGATATCACCCGTACCGTGACCTTCATGTTGAACCGAGAAGACGGCATGGGCATCAGCGACACCTTCCCGATCCGATTGGGGCTTTCCACGACGCACCATCGGCTTTCCCACGCCGTCGACAAGGAGGGCCAGTGGGATTTTGCCAAATACGATCTGTTCCTGAGCCAGCGGCTGGTGCATTTCCTGGACAAGCTGACGGAATATAAGGACCGGAACGGCACCGTGCTCGACAACACGGTCGTGATGTTCGGCAGCGGCGCCAGCACAACGCACTATGTCCACAATCTTCCCACATTGATTGCCGGCGGGGGCAATATGGGCATGAAGCACGGGCAATATTGGAAGGACGGCGACAAGGAAACACGCATGTCCAACTTGCATTATAGCATCCTGAGGACGATGGGCTTCGAAGATGCCTCATTCTCCGACAGCACCGGCACCATCTCGAACTCTGTTTTTCCGGTCTGACGCCGCGACAAGCCGGCAGATGGGCAGCTCAGTTATGCTCCCATGTGATTAGCGTGCCCGTTAATGACCGGCCTTTGTAGGTCTCTGCGAAGCGCGCGGGATGAATGAAATCTTCCCGGAACCAGGGAAACCGAGCCGGATCGAAAGCCCGCACTATCCAATCAATGGTTTTTCGAAGGCGCGCTATCCGCTTGGCGTCCGGTCGATAGGTCAGCCAGATTTCGTGCTTGATCATTTCCCCAAGGTCCAAAGGAACCAGACCGGCGCCGATAGCCTGGACATAGGTGGGAAGGATACCGACACCTGCCCCTCTGGCGATGGACGAGAAATGTGCGGTGCTGACATTGTTGCGAAGCGCCACGATTTCTGAGGGCAAAATGCCGGACAGGGCATTCTGATAGGCGTTTTCCCAACGCCCCCGATCGTCCGTGAGAATGACGAGGCGGTGGTCTTTAAGTTCAGCGGCGGACTTCGGACTGCCATGGGCGTCGATGTAGGACTGCGAGGCAAAAAGCATCATGTGCAGATAGCCAAGCTTCATGACTTTCAGGTCGGGCCCCTTGGGGCGTTCCAATTGCACCGAAATGTCCGCCTCCAGCCGAAGCAGATCGGGCGGCGTTTGCGTGCATCGCAGATTGAGCGTCAGCTTGGGATTGCGACGCAAGAATTCGGGTATTTGGGGTAAAATCCAGGCGGTTCCCAATCCTTCCGTACTGGCCAGCTGCACTTCGCCTTCGACCTGTTTTTCGGAAGGATTGCCGGCCTGCAAAAGCCCGAACGAAACACTCTCCATGCGCAGGGCGGCGTTATAAATCCGGGCGCCTTCCTCCGTCAGCTTGACGCCATTGACATGGCGTATCAGCAGAGGAACGCCCAGATCCTGCTCCAAGGCATCGACCCGGCGCCGCAAGGCGTTGACCGATTGCTGCAATTTTTGCGCGGCGGCCCGAAAACTGCCGCAGCGCGCGACTTCCAGGAAGACATGTGCCGTCTCCCAGTCGGGCACCGTGGGGGACTCCACCAGGGTCCAGTGCTCGCCGCGCGGTTTGTTGTTCTTCTTGGAAGATCGCATGCGGTGACCACGGAGACGCGCTTCGTTCTGGCGGAAGCTGAAGACCGATCCGAACGCAATTATGACGGGCTGGCAAGCACTTCCGGCATGGAATGATAAATTGTCATCCAAGGTTCCGGCATGCCGCGCCCATGCCTATTTGTGGTGCTGCAACTTGGTGTTGATCAGCTGGAAGAAGACCGGCACGAAGAAGATCGCCAAGACCGTGGCGGTCAACATGCCGCCGACAACGCCGGTTCCGATGGCGTTCTGGCTGCCGGCACCGGCGCCATGCGCCAGCGCCAAGGGCATGACGCCCGCGATAAAGGCGATGGACGTCATCAGAATGGGCCGCAGCCGTAGCCGCGCCGCTTCCATCGCGGCCTCGAAGGCGGATGCGCCTTTGCGTTCCGCATCCACCGCGAATTCGACAATCAGGATGGCGTTCTTGGCGGACAGGCCGATAGTGGTCAGAAGGCCGACCTGGAAATAGATGTCGTTGAACAATCCGCGGGCCCAGGTGGCAAACAGCGCGCCGACCACACCCAGCGGGATCACCAGCATCACCGACATCGGAATGGCCCAGCTTTCATACAGGGCCGCCAGGCAAAGATAGATCACCAGGATGGAGAGGGCGTACAGCGCCGGTGCCTGCGAGCCGCTGAGCTCTTCCTGATAGGACAGTCCGGTGGCTGAGATACCGACGTCCTTGGGCAATTGCTGCGCCAGCTTGCGCATTTCGGCCAGCGCCGTGCCGGTGGAAACGCCCGGCGCGCCTTGACCCTGCAGTTCAATGGCAGGCAAGCCGTTATAGCGGGTCAGCGCGGCGGGGCCGATGGTCCAGCGCGAGGTGGCAAAGGACGAGAAAGGCGCCATGGTGCCGTTGGCGCTTCTCACATACCAGCGGTCCAGGTCCTGCGGCGTCATGCGATAAGGCGCGTCGCCCTGCATATAGACACGCTTCACCCGGCCGCGATCGATAAAGTCGTTGATGTAGGACGAGCCCCATGCGGCGCTGAGGGTGGAATTGATGTCGGCCAGCGACACGCCAAGGGCGCTCGCCTTGGCCTGGTCGATATCGACATGCAGCTGGGGGGTGTCATCCAGACTGTTGGGACGCACGCCCAGGAGCAACGGATCGCGCGCCGCCAATCCGAGCAATTGATTGCGGGCGGCGACCAGGCCGACATGCCCGATATTGCCGCGATCTTCCAGTTCCAGGTCGAAACCCGTGGCATTGCCCAATTCCTGCACCGAAGGCGGTGTGATGGCAAAAACCTGCGCGTCCTTTATGCCAAAGAAGGTCATCATGGCGCGGCCGGCGATCGAGGATGCCGTGTTCTTTGCGCCCTTTCTTTCGCTCCAGTCTCTCAGATGGGTGAAGGCCATGCCGGTATTCTGGCCCGATCCCGCATAGGAAAAGCCCGCCACGGCGAAGACGAAATCGACATTGGCCTTTTCCTGGTCGAGATAATGTTGGGCCACATCCTGCGCCACCTTCAAGGTCGCGGGCTGAGTGGCGCCGGCGGGCAAGGTGATCAGGTTGAAGATAAAGCCCTGGTCCTCGTCGGGCAGAAAGCCGCTCGGCAGGCGGATGAACAGCACCACCAGGACTGCGACAATCGCCGCAAAGGCGACCATGGTGCCGCGGGTGCGCCGCAGGCACCAGGCGGTGGCGTTGTGATACCAGTCGCGGAAGGCGTCGAAATTGCGGTTGAACCAGTCGAAGAAGCGGCCGCGCTTGAGATGGCCTTCTCCTTCCACGGGCTTCAGCAAGGTGGCGCACAAGGAAGGCGACAGCACCAAAGCCACCATGATGGACAGCGACATGGCCGAGACGATGGTTATGGAGAATTGGCGGTAGATCACGCCGGTCGAACCGCCGAAGAAAGCCATGGGCAGGAATACCGCGGTCAGCACCAGCCCGATGCCGATCAGGGCGCCGGTGATCTCCTGCATGCTCTTGAGCGTGGCTTCGCGCGGCGGCAGGCGCTCCTCATGCATGATGCGCTCGACATTCTCGACCACCACGATGGCGTCATCGACCAGCAAGCCGATCACCAGCACCAGCGCGAACAGGGTCAGGGTGTTGATCGAATAGCCCGCCGCCGCCAGCACGCCGAAGGTGCCCAGCAGCACCACTGGCACGGCAATCGCCGGAATCAGTGTGGCGCGCCAATTCTGCAGGAACACATACATCACCAGCACCACCAGGGCGATGGCTTCGAGCAAGGTCACCACCACGTCATGAATCGAAAGCCGGATAAAGGTGGTGTTGTCGAGCGGGTAGACCATCTTCATGCCGGGCGGCAGTGAGGCTTTCAGTTCCTCGCATTTGGCCTTGACCGCGTCCACGGTCTTGAGCGCATTGGCGCCGGGCGCCAGCATGATCGGAATACCGGCGGCAGGATAACCGTTGAACAGGCTGGCAATGGCATAGGTTTCCGCCCCCAGTTCGACACGCGCCACATCGCCAAGCCGCACTGTCGCGCCGCCGGGCGCGGTCTTGAGAATGATGGCGCGGAACTGCTCGGCGGTCTGCAGCCGCGACTGGGCGGTGACGGTGGCATTGATCACCGCGCCTTTGACGGTCGGCTGCTGGCCGATCTGGCCGGCGGACACCTGGACATTCTGGGTGCGGACCGCGTTGGCGATATCCGACGGTTGCAGGGAAAAATTCTGCAGCTTGAAGGGATCAAGCCAAAGGCGCATGGCATATTGCGCGCCGAACACGCGGGTGTTGCCGACACCCGGCACCCGGCTTAGCGGATCGCGCAATTGCGACGTGATGTAATCGGAAATATCGACATTGGTGTAACGGCCGGTATCGTCATAGATGCCAACCACCACGATGAAGTTGGGCGTGTTCTTGGCCACCACCACGCCCAACTGCTGCACTGCGCTGGGCAGAAGCGGAACCGCCGCCTGCACCTTGTTCTGCACCTGGACCTGGGCGATGTCGGGATTGGTGCCGGGGGCGAAAGTGGCGGTGATCTGGACCGAGCCATCGGCGGTCGATTGCGACGAGAAGTACAGCAAATTGTCCAGGCCGGTCAGTTGCTGCTCGATCACCTGGGTGACGGAGTTCTGCAAGGACTCGGAGTCCGCGCCGGGATAGGTGGCGGTGATAACCACGGCGGGTGGCGCGATGGTGGGATATTGTTCGATCGGCAGGCTGAAGGCGGCGATGCCGCCCGCCAGCATGATCACGACCGCGATGACCCAGGCAAAAACCGGACGGTCGATGAAGAAGCGGGAAAGAGACATCAGTGCGCCGCCGCCACGGGTTTGGACGCCTGGCCCGCCGGTTGCGGATTGACCGGCATGTCGGGCTGCACCTTGGCCAGGCCTTCGGTGATCAGCCTGTCGCCCGGCTTCAAGCCCTCCAGCACCTGCCAGTTGCCGTCCACGGCACGGCCGGTCTTGATCATGCGCAGCCGCGCAAAATTCTTTGCGTCCACCACCAGGGCCGTGGGCTCGCCCTTGGGGTCGCGGCCCACGGCGTCCTGCGGCACCAGGATGCCTTTTGGATCGATACCCTGGTTGATGGTGGCGCGGACATAGAGCCCAGGCAGCAACAGCCCGTCATGGTTGGGGAAGATGGCGCGCAATTGCACGGCGCCCGTGGCGGGATCGACCGTAACGTCGGTGAATTGCAGCTTGCCCTTCTCGGGATAAAAGCTGCCGTCATCCAGTTTAAGCGAAACTTCCGCCGTGAGCGGGCCGGTTGAATTGACATTGCCGGCCTGGATGGCGCGCTTGAGCGCGACCAGTTCGGCGCTGGACTGTCCGACATCGACATAGATGGGGTCGAGAGTGGAAATAGTGGTGAGCGCGGTGGCCTGTTGCGCGGTCACCAGCGCGCCCTCCGTGACGGTGGACGCGCCGATACGGCCGCTGATCGCCGCCACGATGCGGGTATAATTCAGATTGATGCGCGCGGCATCGGCATTGGCCTTGGCCTGAAGATAGGCGGCGCGGGCGTCGTCGGCGTCCTGGGGCGCGATGGCATTCTCGGACAACAGACGGGCATAGCGTTCCGCCTTGACCTTGGTGGAGGCCAGAGTCGCCATCGCGCTGTCATAGGCGGCGCGATAGGGCGCCGGATCGATCTGGTAAAGCGGCTGGCCCTGCTTAACGGTTGAGCCTTCCACAAACAGGCGCTTTTGAATGATGCCGGAGACCTGAGGACGGATCTCGGACACCGCGAAGGGATTGGTGCGGCCGGGCAATTCGACCATCAGCGGCACCGGCTGTTCCTTCACAACCAGGTAACCGACATTAGCCGGCGGCATCTGCTGCTGTTGCTTGCTGTCGCAAGCCGCCAAAACGAGGCTCATTGCCAGGGCGGACAAAATAAGGCGCGGCATCGATCCCCCGAAAACTGTGACTGACCAGGATGACGGTTGGCGGTATCCGCCGCAGACATCCGAAGACAAATAAAGACCCCCAAAGGCGGGACGTCCCGCCAGGCCCTTACATATGAGCGGATGCGGAAATTGGAAGGGCTGAATTGGGCAAAAGTGCGGCCCAGAGCTCAGTTAGAGCAGATTCCACGCCAGCGGGGCTGTCAATTTGACACAGGCGGGCCTTGGTGGCGCGCCGCAGTCCGGGATCGACAGGACATAATGCCTGTTCGACATACCAGCCCAAATGTTTGCGGAATATTTTCAGCCCTAGCGTATCGCCATAGAAGCGCAGCGTGTCTGTGAAATGTTCAAGCGCAATGCCCAAACGAGAGGCAAGGCTGGGCTCCGACAATATGTCACCGGTATGCAGGGCCTGATCCAGTGCCGCGGCAATCCAGGGCCGGCCATAGGCGCCGCGTCCGATCATCACCGCATCGGCGCCGGACAGTGCCAAGGCATCGCGCGCTGACATTGCGTCAGTGATATCGCCATTGACGATGACCGGCAGGCTGGTGGCTTTCTTGACCTCGGCAACGGCACGCCAGTCGGCGCGGCCGCCATAGAATTGCTGACGGGTTCGGCCATGCACGGTGATGGCTTTGACCCCCAGGCTTTCGGCCAAGGCCGCGATTTGCGGCGCGTTGCGGCTGTTGTCGTCCCAACCCAGCCGCATCTTCAAGGTGACGGGGCGCGAGGTGCCGTTCACCGCGGCCTCGATCAGCCGTGCCGCCAGCTCGGGTTCGCGCATCAGCGCCGATCCCGACAAAGCGCCAGTTACTTCCTTCGCCGGACAGCCCATGTTGAAATCGATGATGTCGGCGCCGGCCTGCTCGGCCAGCCTGGCGCCCTTGGCGATCCATTCCGGTGTACGCCCCACCAGCTGGATCACCATCAAGGGCAAGCCGTCACCGATGGCGGCGCGGCGCACCACATCGGGACGTCCGCGCGCAAAGCTGTCACAGGCCACCATCTCGGTGGCGACATAGGGGGCGCCGCAGCGGCTGGCGATGCGGCGGAAAGGCAGATCGGAAACCCCGGTCATCGGCGCGGTCAGCACCCGCCCGGGGATCGTCACATCGCCGATTTGCAAGCTCTTCGCCATGGCAGGGCGGACATAGTCCCACCCGGCGGATTTGTCGAGCTGACCGCTTTGCGTGAGACTTTAGCCGGCCGGTCCAACCTTATGAATGCGGCCCGACCCGTGCATCTCGGTGTCCAGCGTCTTGGGATTGCTGTGCAGATAGACATTGCCAGAGCCGCTGATTTCGATCTTGGCCTGTTCGCTGGGCGCGATATGGACATCGCCATGGCCGCGGATTTCCACCTCGGCGTTACGCGTCTGCATCTCGCCGAAGTCGGCATTGCCCGAGCCAGCAATCTCGATTTTGATATCATCGATCTTGCCCTTGGCTTTGACGGTGCCGGAGCCATGAATATCGACCGAGGCGTTGTGGGTTTCGACTTGGCTGAGATCGACATGACCGGAGCCGGCAATGTCGACGCCGAGAGAATCGATCTTGCCATTCGCCCTGATATTGCCGGAACCGGCGATCTTCATGTCGGCCTCGCGCACCATAAGCCGGTCCAGATCGGCATCGCCCGAGCCGGAGATCTTGGCCTTGAGGTCGTCAATCCGGCCATTGGCGCTGATCTTGCCCGAACCCGCGATATGGATCTCGGCGCTGGACTGGTTGAGCTTGTCCAACGCCAGCTTGCCGCCGCCGGCGATGGTGAATTTGCGAAATTCCCGTCCCGGCAGGGTGATGGTCAAATCCCGGGCCTGATCGCGCCAGCCCCGGCAATCCATTTCGATCTTGCCATCGCGGACACGCAGATGGGCCAACACCTGGGGATCGCCGCTGGCATGCAGTTTGTTGTCGGTGCCCGGCGTGTAGCTGGCCTGACCCGGGACAGAAAGGGTGACATGATCACCCTCCCAATCCAGGTCGCGGCTGGTGGCGTTGGCGTTGGGGAGCGTCTCACAGCGCTCGCTGCTGTCGAACAGGCCCCCGAAACCATCGTCGAAATTGCTGCCGAAATCGCGGCCGCCAATGGCGGCGGCTGCCCCCATGCACACCGCCGAGGCGGCGAGGCCGATAACAGCGATGGTGACAAGTTTATGCGCCATGATGATCTCCTTGGGTGGCGGCTTTTCAGCCGTTGGGGCCGAGCTTGCGAAGATGGCCTGGACCGGCAATTTCGGTGTCCAGTTCTTTTGGATCGCTGTGCAGATTGACCGTGCTGGGTCCGGCAATCTCGATCTTGGCGGATTCGGTCGGTGCGATATCGGCGCTGCCGACCCCGGCAAGCTCCACCTTGGCGCTGCGGCCCGTGACCTTGCCGAAATCGGCATGCCCGACGCCCGCGACTTCAATCTTGAGATCGTCGATCCTGCCATTGGCCGTAATGGTGCCGGTGCCCGCGATCTTGGCTTTCAGGCTGGACTGGTTCATCCGGTCAAGCTTGAGGTCGCTGCGGCCGGCAATCGCGAATTCGCGAAACTCTCGGCCGGGCAGGACGAGTTTGATCTGGTCGCGGTCACGCCAGCCATGGCAATCCAGGTCGATCTTGCCGTCCCGGATGCGCAGATGCGCCAGCACCTGGGGATCGCCGCTGGCATGGAGTTTCGTGCCGGTGCCCGGAGCATAGCTGGCGTCGCTGAACACCACCAGCTCAACCTTGTCGCTGCCGTCCCACTCCAGGTCGCGGCTGGTCGCGGTGACGCCGTCGGTCCTGGGACAGCGGGGGCCGCGGTCGAACAGGCCCGCGATGCCGTCGTCCAGGCTGCGGCCGCCAATGGCGGCGGCGGCGCCCATGCAGACCGCAGAGGCCACAAGCCCCAGCACGGCAATGGTGACAAGTTTGTTGGCCATGGATATCGCTCCTTAGCCGCCGGAATAGAGGTTGTGAATGCGGCCCGACCCGGCGATATGGGTTTCCAGCCGCTTGGGATTGGCGTGCAGATTGACGTCGCCGCTGCCGGCGATGTGAATCTCGGCCTCCTCGCTGGGGGCGATGTCGGTATTGCCGCTGCCGGCGATATGGACTTCGGTGACCTGCGATTTCACCGCGCCGAGATCGGCGTCGCCCGATCCCGCAATGTGAATTTCGGCATGCTCCACCTTGCCGTCGGCCTTGATATTGCCGCTGCCGGCGATGCTGACTTTCAATTTCTCCTGATCGAGATTGTGCAGCACAAGATTTCCGCTGCCGGCGATACCGAATTTCTTGAATTCCCGCCCCGGCAGGGTGATTTCCAAACTGTCGCTGTCGGAGCCGCCGCTGCAATCGGTTTCGATTCTGCCATCGCGCACGCGCAGGTGCGCCAGAAGCTGGGGATTGCCGCTGGCGTGCACCTTGTCGCCACCACCGGGCGCATAGGTGGCATGGCCGCCCACCGACAGGCTGACATGGTCGCTGCCGTCCCAGTCCAGATCGCGGCTGGTGGCGCTGGCGCCTTGCATCGTTTCGCAGCGCGGACGGCCTCCGAACAGGGAAAAATCGTATCCATCATTGAATTCCTTCCCGCCGATAGCGGCGGCGGCGCCCATGCACACGGCGGAAGCGGAAAGGCCGATAACGGCGATAATGGCGAGCTTGTGGACCATGTGGCCTCTCCTCAGATGGACTTGTTGGCGGTGTCGAACAGGCGGAAATGCAGCCGGGCGTAGCGGATCAACAGCTTGGCGATCACGTCCATCAACAGCAGCAACAAGGCACCGCCGCCGATCGCACCGCTGATCAGGCCCAGTCCTATCAGAAGCTGCATGCCAGGATTTCCCATCACTCCGCCCCAGAGCAGGCTGAACAGCAGGAAGGCACCGCCCACCACGCAGCCCAAGCAAGCGACCGACAGGCCGAAGAAAATGGCCGCGAGTCCGCAGAGCAACGGGAGCAAAATAATGAAGTCGATGGTCGCAAGTCCCAGCAGCGCCAGAACCACGCCCATGAAATTGCCGGCGCTGCGATTTTCCTCCCAGCGGCGAAAGCCGATCTCGGCGCGCAGCTCGCGCGCCAGGCGCACCGGGTCGCCCAGGGCAGCGGCGACTTCTTCCGGGGTGCGGCCGTCGGCGGCGCCATCGGCAAAGTGGCTTTCATAGTCGGCCACGATGTCACTGATGTCGGTGTGGTGCAGGCCGGCCAAGCCGTCGCGAAGCTGCGCCATGAAATGTGCGCGGTTCATGTTACTTCTCCCAGAATCTTCCGCACCGCAGCCTCGAAGGCCTGCCAGTCGGAAATTTGCGACTTCAGCGCCTGCGCGCCGCTCTTGGTCAGTTTGTAATATTTGCGCGGCGGGCCGCTGCCCGATTCCTGCAGATAGGTGGAAACCAGTCCGTCATTCTGCATGCGGCGCATCAGGGGATAGATGGTGCCTTCGCCCATGCCCACCGCCTCGGCCATGCGGCTGGCAATGTCATAGGCATAATTGTCGCCATGGGAGAGCAGCGCCAGCACGCACATCTCCAGGACGCCTTTTTTGAGC
>Ga0097621_100000316_pt1 | contig 32770 bp, 34 predicted proteins | sample KBSMisM72_FD_73165 | JGI IMG/M metagenome (GOLD analysis project Ga0097621, IMG submission 73165) | Miscanthus rhizosphere microbial communities from Kellogg Biological Station, Michigan, USA - KBS Miscanthus M7-2 (version 2) (version 2) | ecosystem: Host-associated > Plants > Roots >... | reverse complement strand
ATGGTGACGCGCGGCACTGGTGGCGTGCGGCGGTCCTCCCACGTGCGAATTTCCATCGACGATCCCCGCGACCGACAGCGTAGATCGAGACGCGAAGAAAAGGCAAATGTCGTCGTATTTATTAAGAGAAACGGTCACTCACGACCAGAATCTGACGCACCGATTTGTGAAGAAGCCAGCAGCGCCGAGAGCCGCCGTCGCGAGCAACAACATGAGTGAACTGGGTTCCGGTGTTGATGCGGGTACCGATGCCGCGAACCGATAGTCGGCGACCATGGCACTGTAAAAAGGATGCGCCTGGTCCGAAACAACTCCACGCACGGTGGCCGTGCCACTCCCCGAGAGATCGACTGAAAATAGGACCGGGGCGTTCGGGTCATTGGTCGCGCGTCCGGCAATCTGTCCGGTTGCGCTAAATGGCGTCGAGAACGCGAACGACGTTCCAGCCACTGCCGGCGGCGGGATCACGAATGGCGTGGTCGTGAACGTCAGGCTGCCGGTAATGAATGCCAGATACGCGGTACCGTGGACGAGCTGTGGGGTGGCAAGCGGAAATGGAATCGTGCTGACCAAGCCGGCTACACCATTCAAGTCCGCGAGTCCGCCAAATGGAGGTGGCGGAACGAAACCCGAGGCGGTGACGCCGGTGAAGCTCGAATCGGAGCTGGTCAACTCGAAACCTTCCCAGTCGGTACCTGAACTGGGAGAGGCCGCGCCGATCCCGCCGCCACTAATGACAACCTGATCGGCCTTGGCCGGAGAAGCGAGCACCGAAAGTAGGACGCCAATGACCAGCGAAGGAATACGCGCGTTCCGCATGTCAGCCTCCCGGCGATGGCGCAGCAAACGGAGTGCCGCCGGACGGCTGATCTGCGATGGAAAGGATCTTTACCGATGGCGAGTGTCTTCGACGGAATCGACGCCGACCTCCAGCAGTGGATCGAGCAACAACATCTGTTCTTCGTCGCAACGGCGCCACTGTCCGCGGCTGGACACGTGAACTGCTCGCCGAAAGGCATGGACACGTTTCGCGTGCTGGGGCCGCGCGACGTCGCCTACGTCGACCTCACCGGCAGCGGCATCGAAACCGTGGCGCACCTCCGAGAGAACGGCCGCATCGTGTTCATGTTCTGCGCCTTCGATGGGCTTCCCAAGATCGTGCGACTGCACGGCACCGGCACGGTCCACGAGCCTGGTTCGCCGGAATTCGAGCGGCTCAAAGATCGCTTCCCGTCCTACCCGAGCGGTCGCGCCATCGTCTCCGCGTCGATCACTCGCGTGAGCGATTCGTGCGGCTATGCGGTGCCCCGCATGGACCACGTGGCGGACCGCGACACGTTGATGAAGTGGGCGGATCGGAAAGGTGCCGTTGGACTGATCGAGTACCGCGCCGAGAAAAATGCGGCGAGCCTCGATGGCCTGCAGGCGCTCGCACCGCGCGCCGTGAGACGCACTTAATCCGGCGTCGGCTTCTCGACATGATCGATCACGAGGACGTCAACGGGTGCGGTTGTGGTCTCCAGCTTCAAACCAAGTTGTTCCTGCACCGCCGTGAAAAGGGAGGGACTGTCAGTGTGCGGGCGCTCTACGCCGGGAGGTGGCGTAGGGAGTCCCGGTAGTCCGTCCGCTGCGAACTCGACTTCCACGCTAAACGCCCCGGTCAGCCCGGTTCGATCCAACACGGCCCGGTCCAGCGCCTTCGAAAACAAGAACGACAAGTCCTTCATGGTCAGTGCCCCGCCCCCAAGGACTCCCGCGATACTGACTCCCGAACTACATGGGTCGAGAACCGCTGGAACGGCGACTGGCGGGTTACTGCTACGGCGGGCTGCGAAGAGTGCCGCACAATCGACGTCGGACCTGCGGAGCTTTGGACCGAACGTCTGGTCACGCCGCGCCAAGACGAGCGCATACACCGGCATCTCCTTCGTCTCGTGATGCAGCGCCAGCTTGAATCGCTCCTCGAGGAGCGTCTGCAACATGACTTGCTTGCGCCGAGTGCCCTCTGCGCCCCGGACAGCATCTCCTGCCGCCTTCGCCTCGATATCGAACCTGTCGGAGTCGAGCCAACTCGGTCCCCCGGAGATTTGGTAGCGGAGCAGCGGTTGGGGGACGAGACCGGACGCACCATATGCCGTCGCAATCAACGCACCGACCGTTTCGTTCGTCGCGATAAACCTGTCGCCGGGAACACCCATCCTGCGGCCGGGAGATGTCGAATTGTTTGGCTTGATCGACGCGACTTCGAAGCTGGGGCGCGTCTCGGTTTGTCCGTAAACGAGTCGAGCGCAGATCGCCAGCGGAAGGGCAAGCGGCAACATGATCCACTTCGCGAACACGCGCATCCTCACCTCTCGCCGTTAGACGCCCCTAGTCTGGCGTTGGCCGTTCGACGTGGTCGACGACGAGCACGTCGGCGGGACGTCGAGTCGCTTCCAGCTTCAGTCCAAGCTGTTCTTCAAGCGCGCCGAAAAGTGACGGCTTGTCTGCCGCGAGCTGATCGGGGGACCACTCCAGATCGATGTCGAATAATCCCTGTAAGACAGTCTCGTCGATTACCGTGCGCCCGGCATTGAGCGAGAGTATGGCGATGAACTGCTCAATGGGCATGGAGTGCGCTGTGATGTGGCCCACAGTGACGCTCGGTCGACACTCCGCTCGACTCTGGTCGCAGGAGGCAGCGCGACTGAACTTCGACCCGAAGGCGTCTTTTCGAACAGCGTGGAGCACGTAAAGCTGAAGTTCGCGAGGTTCACGATGAGCGGCCAGTTTGAATCGTTCTTGCAGCAGCGTTCGCACCAACGCCGGCAGCTTGGCCGACAACTCGAGCGGATCGCTCGCCGCAAGCGCATCGCTCACCTTCGCGGTGATGTCGTAGTGCGCGGTCCTCGTCCAGTCAGGAGCGCCGACAATCTCGGAAGGCGATAGTGCTCGCGGTCCTTGCGCGAAAGACAGTGCGATCAAGCTGAATACGTCAGCATTGACGGCCCGAAACCGCCCGCCCGGTTCAAAGGCCACGCCGGGAAAGCCGTCACCAACACTTGGTTTAATAGAGGCGACTTCGAAATGCGGACAGTGGCTCGAACAAGCAGGCCCATACCGCACCTTCTCCTGTTCTTTGACACCTAGTCCGGCGTCGGCTTCTCGACGTGGTCGATCACGAGCACGTCCACCGGTGCCTTGGTGGATTCGAGCTTCAAGCCGAGTTGCTCCTGAAGGGCTGTGAAGAGTGAAGGACCGTCCGGACGTTCTGGACCGGCAGCCACGCCGTCGGCCGGGCTCCGTAGCATTCGGTCCGGCGTCCATCTCAGATCATAGTCGATTGTTCCCGCGAACCCGGTTCGATCGATTACAGTGCGACCGACGAACACCGACAGACTTACCGCAAGCGCCGGCATTGTTACGCCACGGCTACTCATATTTCCCGGCAGCACTTTGTTGTCGCACCGCGGCGGCCCACTGGCTCGCTGAGTAGTTTGTGGCGAAGCCGGTTGATTCGCTGGTGAATTCACACAATCAGAGGGCGTTCGAAGCTGAGGGCCGAACTTGCCGTCGCTTCGCGCAGCAACGAGCGCATACACCGGAAGTTCCCGTGTCTCGTTGTGGACGACGAGCATGAAGCGCTCGACCAGCAGCGCTCTGAGCATCGACCGCAGTAGTACTTCCTCTGACACATTCATTTCCGCCTTTCCAACCACATCGAATCTGGCCGTGCTCAGCCAAGACGGTCCGTCGATGATCTGAAAGTCCTGAACGCGATACGCCCAACGCATCATCATCTGCAGCGTGGCGTTGGTGATGGTGACTCCGCTAGGTGACGGAATCCTCGCCACGCTGTCATCTCCGGAAGTGTTCGGCTTGACGGACGCGACGTCGAACGCGGGCCGCTTCTGGTCAGGCGACTGCGCCGCAATAGTGGTCGCGAGGATGAGAGGGGCGAGGAGGCGAATGATGACGCGGCTCATGGAGCGCTAATCAGGTGTGGGCTTCTCGACGTGGTCGATGACGAGGACGTCGACAGACCCTTTCGTCGATTCCAGTTTCAATCCGAGTTGTTCTTGGAGCGCAGTGAAGAGCGAGGGCGCATCGCTCGGCGCAGGGGCGTCGGCCCCCGGCGGTCCTGGCGCGCGCTCAGGTGTGAAGATCAACTCGAACTCCCAACTCCCCGTCAGCCCGGTGTGATCCACGACCTGGCGCCCAGCATAGTTCGTCAGCGCTGCAGCGATCTGGGACGACGGCAAGCCTCCAAACTTGATTCGGCTGGGTCCGCCATCAAATCCGCAGAACGGCGCACCCGGCGATGGGACGCCATTATTGCGGCGCTGCGCTTCCGCCGCAGCGGCACAGTCCTGCGTCGACGGCTTGAGGGCCGGACCAACGCTTCCAGGCTTCACGAGCACGAGCGCGTAGACATCAACCTGCTTCGCCTCGCGGTGCATCGTCAGCTTGAACCGATCTGCGAGGAGCGCGCGCATCGCAAGCCGAGCGGGGTCGATGCCGCTTCCCGGTGGCACGACTGGCGGATTGCCTTCTAACTTCGCGACGACGTCGTAACCAACAGAGGTTATCCACGTGGGGCCGCCGACGATTTCCGTTCGCTGCGGCAACGCATACGCATAGGTGATCAGAAAGCGGAGCGGCACGTTCGTCGCGTCCACGCGTCCGCCCGGCGGACGTCTCAAGATGCTGTTGCTGTCGGCCGACGTGTTTTCTTTGATCGTCGCAACTTCAAACGCGACCGGCTTCTCGTCGGACGTTGGCGGGACTTGAGCGTGCAGCAGAACGGGCGTGCCGACTGCGGCAAGGAGGAGCAGGATCAGCCAACGGCGCATATCGAGCCTCGCAGGCTCGATGCTACACCGGCAACCTTCGTTGTGGCCGCGATTCTCGTGCGCCGCTAATGCAGGTCCACACTTGAGTTGATAAAGTTGGTGCCAATGCGAAAACAGTACTACTTCCGCCAGTCGCCGCGTGGCTTGCTGGCGTGGGATGTGGACCGGCTGATAGCGCTGTCCAAGGATCTACCTCGTCGCCGCGTGCCGCTCGATGAAATTCGAGAACTCGATCAGGAATGGTTTGGTGATGACGAACGCCCGACATGGCGCGCGCTGGTCGCGCATCTGCGGCTGATTCACGAGGCCGACCTTGGCTTTCCAATCATCTTGTCGGCTGACGGCGCGGTTATGGACGGCAGGCATCGAGTCGCCAAAGCGCTCCTCGAAACACGCGACCACATCGAGGCGGTTCAATTCGACCGCGATCCAGAAGAGGACCACGTCGGCAAACGACCAGCCGATCTGCCCTACGAAACGCTTCGTATTGACAACTACGAAGATCCTCGTAGATGATCGGCGCATGACCCTCCGCCGCCGCAAGCCGACCGACGCCGAACTGGACATCCTGACCGTCTTGTGGGAGCGCGGGCCGAGCACGGTGCGCGAGGTGGCTGAAGTCCTCGGCCGCGAGAACGCCTACACGACCGTACTCAAACTGCTGCAAATCATGGCCGAGAAACGGCTGGTCACCCGCCGCGAATCCGGCCGCCTGCACATCTACGCCGCCGCGTCGTCGCGCGATCAGATGCAGCAGCACCTGGTACGCGATTTACTGCGGCGTGCCTTTGATGGGTCGGCCGCGCAACTCGTGGTGCAGGCGTTGACCGCCGGAAAAGCCACGCGCGAGGAACTTGACGAGATTCGGCGGTTGCTCGACCAGCATCGGAGACGTCGGTCATGACCACGTGGATCACGATCACGGGGTGGACCCTGCTCCACTTTGTGTGGCAGGGTGCGGCGATTGCCGCGATGGCCGCGTGCGGTTTCGCCTTCGTGGGCAAGGCGTATCCGCGCCGACGCTACATCCTCGCAACCGGCGCGCTCGCGGTGATGCTTCTCGCCCCAATGGTGACGGCCACATGGATCGCCGCCTCGGAAAGGCCCCGACTCGTCGAGGCAACCACTGCGAATACCGCGCAGCCGATCCAGCCAGCAACGGCGCGCCCGTTTACGTTTGACACGTTGCCAACCACGACGAACTCGGGCGCTACCTCGCGCGTCACGCGGGTCTTTCCCGTCATCGTCGCGCTCTGGTTGACTGGCGTCGCCCTGCTGCTCGTTCGACTCGCCAGTGGATGGTGGCGTGTGCGCCGTCTCCACCGTACGGCGCTCGGTGCACCGCCGTCGCGATGGCAGGTCGCCGCGAACCGGCTGGCGGCACGACTGCGAATTCGACGCCCGATTCACGTGCGCGACTCCGTCGCGACGAACAGCCCTATGGTCATTGGGTGGTGGCGACCAGTCGTACTCCTTCCCGTCACCGCGTTTGCCGGACTGACGCCGACGCAGGCCGAGGCCGTGATCGCGCATGAACTCGCGCATGTCCTGCGGCACGACTACGCCGTCAATCTGCTACAGCACGTGGTCGAGACGGTCTTGTTCTATCACCCGGCCGTCTGGTGGCTGTCTCACCGCATGCGCATCGAACGGGAATTGTGCTGCGATGCCATCGCTGTCGCGTGCGGGCACGATGCGTGGGACTACGCGAGCGCCCTCACGTCGCTCGAAGAGGCGCGAACCACCGATGCGACGTTGGCGGTCGCCGCGGCCAGCGGCGCACTGCTCGACCGAGTTCGCCGCATTCTCAATCCACCGCCCGAGCCGCACCGCTCGGTGGCGAACGCAGTTGTGACGACGCTGATCGTGGCGTTGCTCGTCGCTGGCGTCGGCGGCGGCTACCAATGGTCGACGCGTACGGTGCAGGCCCAAGCTCGAGGCGTCGTCGCCATCATCAACGGCGAGGCCGTCACTGATGCGGATCTCGATCACTTCCGGCCGCTACATGGCCTACCGGCCGAGACACCGCTGCCGCGCATCCTGGTGGCCTTGGTGGATGAGCGGCTCATCGTGCAACGCGGTCGACAGATCGGTTCCACGGTGGATTCCTTCGAAATGAAACGGACACTGGCGGGGGCCAAGGAGCAAAACGGCCTCCACTCCGATGCCGAATTGCAGGCTGTGCTCGCCAAGCAGCATCTGACGCTCGACGATCTGATTCAACATCTTCAGCGATCCCGCATGGTCTTTCATGTAGGCTTCGCGGAAGGCGGACGAGATCTCGTGATCCCCGATGACGAAGCCAAACAGTACTTCGACAGCCACGTCGATGAGTTTCCGCTCCAGACCTTCGATCTTGCCAGGCCCGCACTGCTCGAACGTCTGCGACTCATGAAGATGGGTCGAGGCGTGCTGCCGGAACCGTACCTGCAGTCGCTGCGAGCCGCCGCCAGCATCGAATGGCGCCGTCCTGATCTGCAGCGCGCCTATACCGATGGCCTTGCGCAGCGCACGTCGTCGCTGCCGCGTTGATGGTCTTGCGCAAATCTCTTTTGGACGGCGAGTTCCTGTCCTTCAACGGCACATGCTGGACGACAGAGCCGATGCCGCCGCTGGACACGCCTTTTTAGGCGTCAGACGGTTCGGCGCATCCATCGGGCCGCGTGCGCAGTTGCGGCGTTCGCAATTCGGCTCGAATCACTCGAGTCGGTTTCAGCCGTCACACCATAGCCTTCACAACTTCTGCATCGCGATGCGCCTCGACGTTTGCGCACGTGTCAGCGACGGACCTACACTTGCTGTTTACGAGTGGAGGCCCATGTCATTGCATGACGTCATCAATGGACTTCGGCACGAGGAAGAACGGCTCGGAGCGCAGCTCTCGAAGATCCGCGCGGCAATCAGTGCCTTGGGGAGCAACATCGTTTATGTCGCAACCGGTCGAGGCGGTCCGAAACGTCGTGGACCGGGACGGCCAAGAGCGGCGAGCGTTCGGAAGCGTCGCACGCTCTCCGCAAAGGCGCGCGCAGCGATTTCGTCGGCGCAGAAGAAGCGATGGGCGAAGGTGAGAGCCGCGACGAAGCGCGGCTGAAGAGAGTCCAGTCGTCCCGCCATCATCGTCCAACCAGCTGCTGCAAGTGTTCGGGATACCGCGCGCCGTAGACCTGAATCTGTGAGGCGGCGCGATCAATTTCGCGCAAGTCGTCACCGGCCAACTGAATCGCCGCCGCGCCGAGGTTTTCCTCAAGACGGTGACGCTTCGTCGTCCCCGGAATCGGCACGATCCAGGGCTTCTGCGCGAGGAGCCATCCCAGTGCGATTTGCGCGGGTGTCGCGTGCTTCCGTGCTGCGAACGCCTTCAGCCATTCGACGAACACGAGATTGGCTTTCCGGTTCTCTTCCGTGAAGCGTGGGACGACGTTCCTAAAATCGTTTGGGTCGAACGTCGTCTTCTCGTCGATCTTGCCAGTGAGGAATCCTTTCCCGAGCGGGCTGAATGGCACGAACCCGATGTGCAGTTCCTCAAGCGTCGGCAGCACATCGCGTTCGGGTTCACGCCACCAGAGGGAATACTCGCTTTGAAGCGCGGTGACGGGCTGCACGGCATGCGCGCGGCGAATGGTCTGCACGCCCGCCTCGGACAAACCGAAACCTCGGACTTTTCCTTCACGTATCAGCTCCTTCACCGTCCCGGCGACATCTTCGATGGGCACGTTCGGATCGACGCGATGCTGGTACAAGAGATCGATCCGATCCGTCTTTAGCCGTTTCAGGGACGCGTCGGCGACTTCACGAATGTGCGAGGGTCGGCTGTCCAAACCGGCCTGTTTGCCATTTTCGAACTTGAACCCGAACTTCGTCGCGATCACGACCTCATCGCGGACAGGGGCGAGTGCTTCGCCGACGAGTTCTTCGTTCGTGAACGGCCCGTAGGCTTCGGCCGTGTCGAAGAACGTGACGCCGCCGTCGAATGCGGCGCGGATGATCGCGAGGCCTTCGTCACGACTGGTGGCCGGCCCATATCCGAAACTGATGCCCATGCACCCGAAGCCGAGTGCTGACACCTCCAACCCATCCTGACCGAGTGTGCGCTGCCGCATGTCTCGCCTCCTCCGCCTCCGAGCGTAACGAATAAAACGCGATATGAGGAAGACCAACCCGGCTATTCGAACGCTCGTGTCTGAAGTTCGAGCGGCCGGTTGGCGCTATGCTAAGCGCGCTGGGGAACCTGATGCAGGCGCACGTACCGATTCGCAATGTCGTCGCCTGTGCCGTGCTTGCGATTCCGCTCATGGCAGCAAGACCGGCAGGCGCGCCGCTGGAGATGCGGCTGCACATCGACGCGTCGCTCCGCACCAACGCCGTCTACCACCTTGCCTGCCTCGGCCGCTCCATTTCCTGCTCGCGCGATATCTTCGAGCGCTTCTGGAGAGACCGTCTGCACGAATCGGACGACGACCGTCAGACCGTGGCCGCGTGGCAGCGGCTCCTCGCGAGCGCAGTCGAGCACGCGCCAGCAATGAAGCCCTCGCCACTGCTGATCAATGCGGTCCCGATGCACCCGGACAGTCTGACGCGAAGTCGGGTGATTGCCGGTCTCATCGAAACGCGGCCGGCTGCCGCTCTCCAGCGCCTTGCGCCCGGGTTCAGCCGGGCTGACGCGAGCGAATTGATCGGACTCGTCGACCGCGTCGAGCGGCGCCTCCGTCCATGGTGGCGGGCCGAGGGCGAACGATCGGCCAAGGCACGGATCCAAGGCGTTACTGATGCGGCACGGCGGAACCACATGATGCAGGCGCTGGGGCGGATGGCGCAGTTTCTGGAATCCGCACCGCCAAGTCACGATGCCTACGTTCACGCCATCGCGCCGCCGGAACCGGAGTCGAAAGACTCCACGGCGACCGCGATTCTGAATCACCTGCCGATTGAAGCGGTCGCTGCCGCAAGCGATCCGAACGATATTGTCCAAGGCGCCGTGCACGAGCTCACGCACTATCTCTACGACTACATCCCCCCAGAGAAGCACCTCGCGCTTGTGAACGAGTTCGTCGGCTCGGGCGCTGCGTCTGTCGCGGGGATCTACTCGTACCTCCACGAAGCGATGGCGATTTCGGCGCAGGACATTTATGGCGACGCGCTCGAGAACGGCGAGTCTGGCAATGAGGACGATAGCGACACCGGATACAAGCATCCGTACATCCCGGTACTCGCCGGTGTGGCCGCGCCACTCGTGAAGGCCGCCGTGGCTCGGAACGAACACCTGGTCGGCGGGTTCTCGCGTTCGTACATCTCAGGTGTCTTGTCCAAGCTCGGAAGCCGCCGCAATGAGTTGCCCTTCGTCTTCGCACAGGCGGTCTTGGTGACGACGAGTGGAAACCGCGACTTCGCCGACGCATTCCAACGCACGCTGTTTCCAGTCGGCGCCGTGCGGTTCACCGATCTGGCGAAGGCCGAGGCGTTCCCCGACACGAACCTCGTGCAGTTTTCCGCTTACGCCGAGCTCGGCGTCATCCCGGAGCCGCAGCTCGTCCAGCTTCGCGACACTCGCCGCGGCTTCGCCTTCGCGTCGCCGCGCGGCCGCGGCGGCTATCACCTGATAGTGGCTGGTCGATCCAACGAAGACATTCTTGCCGTCATCAAGAAACTTGGCAGCGTTGACGCGTTTGTCGGAGCGGGGCTGGTTGTCAGCGTCGACTAGCTCGGAACGTGCGCGCAGTTCCGCGCGATCAGGGCTGACGCAGGTGCGTGGCCATGTCTGTCACCAGGCGATCGATGCCTGCTGAGACGCTGACGCTCATCGCCGCAACCACCGAGCCGACGGCAGGCGTCTCGATCTCCGAGGTCTCGGACACGTCGCCGGTCCACATCGTCTCGCCGGTTCGCTGATTGACGAGCTCGGCTTGAATTCTCGCTTCCACCCGAACTCCGCCGTCGTAGTCGACCTCGTCGAGTCTCTGGAGCCTGCCGTTCACGACATATTCCTGCTGGTCCCGGCCGTCATAGGGCACGACGATCGAGAACAAGCGTGACGAACGGAGCGCGTCGATCACTGCCGCCGTGACCGTCGTGCTTGGATCGGTGGCCCACCGGTGATAGTCGTAGAAGCCGATCGTTTCAGGAGTCTGCCTGTAGACGATCCGCCCCTGCCGAAGGTACTCCGGCGCGCCGAACTTCCGGACGGCCGCCGTGAGAGACCGGCGCACGTCGGCCGCGGGCGTTGTCGGCGGCTCGATGTTCATGGCGTAATACGTCGGATTGCGAATCGACCCGCAGCCGGTCAGCAGCAGCGCCGCCAGGCACGCCGTCGCCGTCACCACAGTTCTCTCAGTCATGAGGTCCTCATTCCTGCGGCACTTTCCGATCCTTCGGCTGCTTCGCCCAGACCATGCTCCACGGCCGCTGTTTGACCGACTCCGTCACGTCCTTTAGATTGTCCGAGGCCTTGACCAGGTTCTCGACCATGTCGTGGATGTCGTCGCTGTTCGCTCGAACCACGGCCTGCATGCTGCCGATCAGGGCGCGTGCCTGCTCGAGTGCGGCCCGGAGTTCGGCGACGCTGGCCTGAATGGGATCGTGCAGTGACGTGATGGTTTTATCCGCGTTCGAGAACGCGGCGTCCGCATGGCCCGCGACCTTCATCACCGCGTCGCTGATCTGATCCATCTTCGGCGACAGCTGCGCAACGAACGTGTCCGCGTTCGCCAGAACGCCGGCCAGGTGGCGCCGGTTCTCCATGTTGGTCGCGTCGTTCAGATTTGACAGCACTTCCGCCGTATCGCTCGTGATGCGGTCGACGTCGGTCGCCAGGGTCGTCAGGACGGTTTGCGCTGAATCGGCGAGCCCCACAAGTTTCCGCTGCAGGTCGTCGAGGCTGATCGTCTCCTCTGATGGAATGGCCGCACCCGGCGGCAACCGGGGCGCGTTGTTGGCGCCTGTGGTGATTGAGACCACCGAGTCGCCCAGGAGGCTCATCGATCCGAGTTTCGCGATCGACTTCGCGTTGAGCGGAATGCCTGCCTTCACGGTGATATCGACCTTGATCCGTGTAGGGTCCGAGGCATCGGGTGCGACGCCGACCACCTTGCCGACGGTGATCCCCCCAAAGAGGACGGCGGTGCCAGGCTCGATCCCGCCGGCGTACCGCAGGTACGTATGGAAGGGCACGTGCGCGCCGATGAACCGCGTATTGCCGATCAGGTACACCGCTGCGCACAGGATCGCCACGCAGACCAGCACGAAGGCGCCGACTATCGCTTCCGTTCTCTTCATGATCGCGCTCCGGTGACACCGCCCAGCTGTCGCAGATGACGCTGGAACGCTTCGCTGTCGAGGACAGGGTCCGGAACCCGATCGAGAAACTGCCGGACGCGCGGATCCGTGCTGGCGCGAAACGCCTCGTTCTCGGCCACGGCGATCAGCGATCCGTCATAGAGCATCGCAATCCGGTCGGCGATGCGGAACGCGCTCGCCAGCTCGTGCGTCACGACGAGCAACGTCATGTTGAACATGCGCTTCAGGAACAGAATCAGCTCGTCCATTTCCGCAGCGACAATCGGGTCGAGGCCGGCCGACGGCTCGTCGAACACCAGAATCTCCGGATCAATCGCGGTTGCGCGCGCGACCGCCGCGCGCTTCTTCATGCCGCCCGACAACTCCTGCGGCATGAGCTTCGTGACGTCGCCGAGACCGACCAGTGCAAGCTTGATGTACGCCATGATCTCGATCACGGGTTCCGCAAGTCGCGTCAGCTCGCGCAGCGGCAGCGACACGTTGTCTTCGACGGTGAGCGAGTTGAACAGCGCCGCCTCCTGGAACACGACGCCCATCGTCCGTCGGACGGCTGTGAGCTCGCTCTCGGAGCACCGGTTGACGTCAACACCCTGTACGAGAATCGTGCCCGCCTGCGGGCGCTCCAGCCCGATGATGTGCCGGATCAGCGTCGACTTGCCCGAGCCGCTGCCACCGAGCAGGACCATGATCTCGCCACGCGCGACGTCGAGGTTCAGGTGATCCAGGACGCGCTGATCGCCGTACCGGACCGTCAGATCACGAACGGCGATGAGGGGTTCCTTCACCACTACAGCGCCCGCGTGATGTAGAAGACCGCTGTAAAGAACAGATCGGCCAGGATCACCAGGAACGTCGACTTCACCACCGCCGATGTCGTCGAGCGCCCGACGGCATCGGGCCCTCCTCGCACGTTGAATCCCTCCATGCAGCCGACGTGCACGATGATCGTTGCGAACGCCACGCTCTTGACGAGTCCCGCGAAGACGTCGCGCAACAGAATCGTGTCGCTGACATGTTGCCAGTAGATCGGGAACGTCATGCCCGTGCTGAGGTACATGAACACCCCACCGGCCGTGATGCCGAAGATGCTGCTCATGATCGTCAGGCAGGGGACCATGATCAGCGCCGCGAGGTACTTGGGCGCCAGCACCATGGAGATCGGATCGATCGCCATGGTCCGCAAGGCGGCGATTTCGCTCGTCACGACCATCGTGCCGATTTCCGCTGAAAACGCCGACCCCGATCTCCCGCTGACGACGACGGCCGTCAGCAACGGGCCGACCTCGCGCGTGAAACCGATCGCCACGATGTCGATGACGAGCCTCGTCGCGCCGAACCGCCTCAGCTCGGCTCCACTCTGCATCGCGAAGATGAAACCGGCGCACCCGCACACGACAGCGACCATCGGGAGCGCCTTGACGCCGATCATGGACATCTGCCGAATGGCGGCTTGCCAGTGCCCGCGCCTTCCGACGACTGGCAGCACGGAGGGCACCGCACGGAGACCCGTCCAGAACTGCAGGCTCAATTCGCCCACATCGGTCAACTCGTGAATCGCCCGTCTGCCAATGCGATCGAGCATGCTCATCGCAATGCCTTCGGTGTCTCGTCTGGCGCCTGCTCGACGATGTCGAGTAGGCGATCGATTTGACTGAAGTGCAGCAGCTCACGAGGTTGAGCGCGCAGGCCTTCCACGACCAGCCTCGTGCCTTGCTGACGGGCGATGCGGCTCGCCTCCAGCAGGGTGGCGAGCCCCGAGGTATCGATATAGGGGACTCCGGAAAAATCGATCGTGACGACACGAGGGACTCCGCGCATTGCCGCCGAGATCAGGCCGCGCATCGTGTCCGACGTGTCGACATTGACGGACCCGTGAATCGGCACGACACATCCCTTGTCCGCGGTCATTGACGTCGCGTGTGCGTGTTGTGCAAGCGAAATACCAGAGCCGCCCGACACGACGCCCCCGCGCTCGCGGCTCCGGGTCCACCGGCTGGCGCTCCGCGAGTTCATCACATGCGGTGGGACCCAGACGGCATGTTGTCAACATCCAACTCAGAGGTGAGCCTAGACGACGTGAGGACGGCAGGAAGATGGCTAAGCAGATTCACGCAGTCTGATTGATGGCGAGAGTCTGGCCGCCGATGGACAGGGATGCGGCTCGCGCCTGCCGGGTGGTATTAGGAGCGATCTCGTAGACCACGACGCCGGTCCCAGTTCCTGAGGCCCCACTGACCACGGTGACCCAGCTCGCGCTGCTGGTCGCGCTCCACGCGCAACCGTTCGACGTGGTCACGGTCACGCTCCCGGTTCCACCAGTTGTGTTGAACGATTGACTCGACACTGAAAGCGAGAAGGTGCATGCCTGCACCGGTGAGCCGGTCGTCGTAGAACCGGTCGTCATGGTTGACACTGAGACACACGGCGGCGCAAATCCGCCGCCGATCCCGACACACGGCGCGACATCGACATACGTCGTGACGTCTTTGGCCAGCAAAGCGGTCGCTCCGGCCGACAGAGCGCCCGTCGTCATGTCTTGAGCCGAAAAGGTGACTTGAGCGACCGGTGCCGGAGACGCGGGGTTCGCCACGGCACCGCTCAGGGATTGTTCTACGGCGAAGGTTGCGGTGAGATTCGAACCTACGTCACCGATTTTTTGACCGTTCGCAAACACTGACACCGTGTTCGCCATCCGGTTACCGACGGCAACAGGGAAATCCGATTGGAACAGGCCGCACCCAGCGAGCGGCGAGAGCGTCAGCACAGCTGCCAGCAGACACCGAATGAACCGCCGGCGCGGCACGACGTGAGCGGTCCTCGATAACGTGGCGGACGTTGTCATCCCGCGGCCCGCACCGCTGCAAATGGCAGACCCGTTTAGTCCTTGGCCCGTGGCCACCGTCACTCATGGACACCGCGGTCGTGCCACGATGTGAGCGTCGAGGTCACGAGCATTTGTGACTGCTTCGTCTTCGAGCAGGCGCTCGATCGTTCAAGCCGATTTCAGGAAGCCGATCAGATGCTGGCTCACAGTCTCTGGTTGTTCCTCCTGAGGCCAGTGGCCGGCACGATTCACCAGCTTCACTCCTCTGAATTTCGTATACCCGGTCTTTCCCGCCCCTTCAGCGCCTCCCGCGATCCGATTGGCGCCCCAGTCCTGTTTCCCCGCAATGAACTGCGCGGGAACGTCGATGGTCCTTCCTGAAAATGTGAGTTGCTCGGCGATGTTTGCGGGAAACGCGGTACGGCGGTGCCGATAGTTGTGAAGAGCCCCTGTCCACCCCGAGGCGTCGTACTCCTGCCCATAGACATCGCACTCCGCCTGCGTGAACCACGTGCAGTTGGCGATGTACTCCTTCGACGGCATGTACGCCACCATCGTGGCCGGCATTCCTCTATCCCTTCGCATCACGTAGTACTCCGGCATCCGCGCGTTCTCTGCCGCGGCCTCCTTCGCGGTCGGCATCGGCCGCAATGGCGTCAAGTTCTGGTTGCTGGGAAACTCGCCGCCCTTCATGTAATAAAACGCGCGGAAGAAATCGCTCATGCGTTGCGGCATGTGCTTCATGTCTTCATCGGCCTGTTTGCTCGCCCAGTAGTCCTGATAGTCGCGGCGCGGCGGATTGAGCTTCGCGAACTCCGCGTCGAGCTCCGCTGCAGTGTACGCAGGGTTTTGTTCCGTGCCCGCGAAAGGGAACGATGGCGGTGCGCCGCCCGCCGACGAAACCGTCGTCAGGCGGAGAAACATGTCAGGACGAACGATCGCGGCAAGGGTGGCAATGGGCTGACCTTGATCGTGCCCGACGATGAGCTCCGCCTTCCGATAGCCGAGTGCATAGACGAGCGCGATCTGGTCGCGCACCATGTTGAGGGTCAGGAACGGCGTAGGATCCGCGTCCCAGGATCTGTCCCAGCCTACCGTGCGCCCATACCCGCGGCAGTCCGGCGCGATCACGTAGTAACCCGCGTCGGCGAACGCCGGCATCACTTTGCGCCAGCTGTAGCCCAGGTTCGGAAACCCATGGAGCAACAGGACGAGAGGCCGCCCTTGCGTGCCTGCCTCGAGCAAGTTGACGGTGAGGCCATTGACGTTCGGCACGAGCCGCGGCTTGACGCCCGCGGGAAGTGTGTTGTTGCCGTATGGCGGCAGCTTCTCGAAGGGCGCCATTGTCGTGATCTGTGCCGGTGCAGCGGCGGATGCGATCGCCGCGCCTCCGAGCGCGGAAGCGCCCGCGAGAAACTCGCGCCTCGAGAGTCCGGGGTTCGCTGTGCCTTTCATCGTGCCTCCTTGCGCATTGCCGGCGTCAGTCTAGCCCGTGCTAATGTCACGGTGCCATCGCGGAGGATCACATATGAGAATCGGTTCGTGTGTCATCGCGGTGCTGCTGGCGGCGACGTCCGTCTTCGCGCACCACAGCAACTCGGCGTTCGACGGCGACAAGGTGACGGTGCTCACAGGCACGGTCACGGAGTGGAAGTGGATGAACCCGCATGTGTGGATCTTTCTGTCGGTCGACGACGGAAAGGGCGGCAAGGTGCAGTGGGAGATCGAGGGCCGTACTCCCGGCCAGTTGGTCCGTGCCGGCTGGTCGAAGACCACTCTCAAAGCCGGCGAGACGATTACGGTGGATTTCAGCCCGGCGAAGGACGGCACCCGCACCGGCCTCCTCACACGCGTCAGGCGCGCTGATGGCACCCTGGTCGGGCAGCAGGCGCCGCCGGCGGCTCGGTAAATTAAAGATGATCAGTAATCAAAGATGATCAGTAATCAAAGTTGAGGGAGATCATCATGGCGAAGATAGCTGCGCTCCTGTGCCTGCTGTTCGTATCGACGGTGTCACTTCGCGCGCAAGTGAAGCCCACGCCGGACTTCACCGGTGTGTACTCTCCGATCGATCCGTTTGGCCAGGCACGCGCCCGCGCCGCGGCGTCTGCGCCGCCGGCCACAGTGCCTCCGCCCGCAGCGGGGACGAACTCGGGGGGCGTGCCGCCGCCGCGACCTGTGTTGGTGCTCGACGGACGTGAGGGCCGGCCAGCAGACGCCCCGAAGCTGACACCTGAGTACTTGGCCAAATGGGAAGTCATTCGGAAGTCGCGCATGGCCGGATCGCCTGAATTCGATCCCAACGTCAGGTGTGTCTCCGCCGGCATGCCCAACATGATGTCGATGACCTACGGCATGGAAGTTCAGCACACGAAAGACAAAATCACCATGTACGGTGAGCTGAACGACGTGTATCGACGGATTTTTCTGGACGGCCGAAAGCCGCCGCAGAGAGTCCTCGACGATCCGACGTTCGCCGGCTATTCCACCGGGCATTGGGAACAGGACACGCTTGTCGTCGACACCGTGGCCATTCGCGAAGACGCGCTGTTCGACACGTTCTCGCCGCACAGCGACCAGTTCACCGTGCGCGAGCGCATTCGGTTCACGTCGCCTGGCGTACTCGAGGATCGGATCACGGTCATGGATCCGAAAGCGTTGGTCGAACCCTTCACCTCGGTTCGTACATACAGGAAAGTGTCCGCGCCGAACGACGAGTTGCGCGAGTTCTCGTGCGCGGAGGGATTGGCGTCGACGAAGTAGCGTTTACCTTGGCGTTGTCGGCGGCGTGACGCCCTTGAGGGATTGATACGCCAGCCGGGTCATCGTGTCCCCGGTGACGAAGTTGCCCTGATGCACCCACTTGGCGTCGAAGTCTTTGGTCGGCTTGGCGGCAACCGTCTCGTTCTCGCTCTTCCCCTCGTCGATGAGCCTCTGCACCCGCGCGCGGAGCGTGACAAGCATGTCGCGGGATGCCTTGAGCGTTTCGGTGCTCGCTGGGTCGCCCTCGTCGGCGACGATTCTGGTTTTGTCATCCGCCAGCGAGAGCATCTTGTCCTGCGCGACGACCGTCCCTGCGAGCGAGCCGCCCGAGCCCATGTCGAAGAACGGATAACCTCCGTCGCCGCCGATTGTGCCGCTCGCGTGGATGACGTTCGCCCGTGTGAAATGCACCAGCGTGTCGCTGTCGGTGTGCGCGTTGGGTGGGTGGAAGAGCTGGACCGTCTCGCCGTCGAAATGTAGTGTCATCGCGTCGGCGTAGGTGACCGTCGGCAACGCAGCCGGCAGTGATGGTGGGATCACCTGGTTGAACGCGGTGAAGCCTCTTGCCATTCGTTCACGCAGTTTGTCGTGGGCAACGATGGTGGCGCCGCCTTTCGCCAGCGCCTCGTTGGCACCGAAGTGGTCGGCGTGCGCATGGGTGTTGACGATCACTCTGATCGGCTTGCTGCTCACCCTGGCGATCGCCGCCTTGATCTTGTCGCCCATCGGTGCGACGGAAGTGTCGACGAGCAGAACACCGTCATCGCCGACCAAGATGAGAGAGTCGCCACCCTGCCAGCCGAGCAAGTAGACCCCGTGGCCGAGGTCCGTCGTCTTGATCTCGAGCTTGGAGTAGTCGATCCCTTGCGCGGCAGCCGCCACAGAGAAAAGCGCACTGACGGTTGCGGCGACGCAGACTCGCCAGGTCACTTTTTCGCCGCCTGGTCCGCGATGGCTTTCTTGATCTGCTCCGACGCGTCCGCGACTTTCAGGTCGAGAAACATTTTCCCCATTTCGGCCGTGGCGGGTGACGGGTCGCCGTTGATTCCGGTGGACGGCTCGGGCTGACCCTTTGCGGCTGTCAGCTTGTCCTTGCGGATGGCCCTCCCGTTATCGAGGAACATGAGCTGCGCGGTTTCCGCGACGCCGGCGTGGCCACCGCCCGGGATCTTGTGCTCGGCCAGGTACGCATTGGTTTGCTGCGTCGAATTCGTGAAGGCGACGTAATAGACGTGCGAACCCTTGCCGCGCCATTCGGCGTCGAGCGTCTCGGCCGCGAGCTTCAGTTCCGACTGACCTCCGCCGTGATCCCCCATGAGGAAGACGTTCTTGAACCCGCCCGAGAGCGCGCTGAGCGCGACCTGACGCATCACACCCATGAAGACCTCGGACGAGAGGCTCACCGTGCCGACGAACCGCGAGTGACCCGTCTTCTCGACCGGATCCCCTGCCGGCGAAAACGGCACGATCGGGTAGACGAGCGCGTTGCCGAGCTGCTCGGCGATTTTTCCGGCCGTATACCGAGCAATCGCGTTGTGTTTGATGACCGCCATGTGCGGCCCGTTCTGCTCGATGCCGCCAGCGAAGACGATTGCCGTGGTCTTGCCGGCCGCCATCGCGTCCCGGATCTCGTACCACGTCAAGTCCTCGGTATAGACCGATCGCGTCTGAGCAAAGGCCGTCGCCGCCGCCAACACGAGGCCGAGCACCATCATCGTACGTTTCATGGGAGTCCTCCGATCCATACGCGTGCATGCCACGACGTCCATCTGCTGCGAGTAGAAGCAGGCAGTATATACAACCGGGAAGGCAGGTCCATCCCGCTCACCCTGTCGGTGAACATTTCCCATTGCAGGGTATCTGTTGAGCGGGCACGAAGTAGTGTAAAACTGTTGCCGTTCCAAAGAATGGGCGCTTCACCAGTAGCGGGTGCATTGGCAGGAGCTGACCTTGCGTAACCATTCAGCCTGGTAGCGCACTCGAGAGGTCGGTGGTTCAAATCCACTCGCCCAGACCACTCTTGTAAATGTGAGGCTCGTTTTGCGGGCCTTGTACTGTACGAGCGGGTGCCGCGTGAGCCGCTGCCTCTTATTCATCTCACCACTATTTCCCGCAGCGGACGCGACCGGTAGCGCAAAGCGAGCTAACGTCTTCCTCGACGCGTTTGCGTCCGACTTCGAGGTGCACCTTGTCGTCGTTTTGCTGGCCGGCTTACCCGTGACGGACGACCAGTTCGCATCGCTCCGCCGTCGCTGTAGAGAGATTCACGTGTTGCCAGCCGCGGAGCCCGCCGAATCGTCCGCGTTTCACACGGCGGTCCCCTCACTGGCGCACTACACCGGAGGTTCGATCCCGGGTCGCGTTCGGGAAGTGATGCGGAGTGTCTCCGCCGACGTCGTTCACGTCTTCAGGCTGTATCTGGCGCCCCTGGCATTCGTGGGTGATGGAGGATCGGGCAGGCGGCCGCGGTTGCAACTTGATCTCGATGACTACGAGTCCCGCACACACGCTGCGATAGCCAGGAGGCTCAGACATCGACAGCAGATCGAGTTCGCCGAGTTCGAGCTCGCCGAGAGCCAGCGCTACCGCGGGTGGGAGAATGTCTTCATTCCCCGATTCGATCGGACGTTCGTGACCTCCGAGCGTGATCGCACACTGATTGCGGAGCGCTTCGCTCGCGGCGGCATCGAGGTCGTGCCAAACGCCGTCGAGATCCCTTGGAAGCGCTCGCGGTCGAAGCGCGACCGTCCCTTCACGCTGCTTTTCGTTGGCACCCTCGACTACTTCCCGAATGACGACGGACTGGTGTGGTTTCTCGAAGAGGTTCTGCCCTGGTTGCGAGCTGCCGCCTGCGGGGCGTTTCGTGTGCAGGTGGTCGGACCGTACCCGTCCGACGTGGTTCTGATGCTCGCTGCCGAGGCATCCGAGGTCGAGATCGCAGGATTCGTCATGGATGTCAGCGAGTCATATCACTATGCCGACGCGGTCATCGCGCCGATTCAGGCAGGAGGCGGGACCCGTATCAAGATCCTCGAAGCATTCGCGTTTCATCGTCCAGTCGTGGCAACGACGTCGGCGCTGGAAGGCATCGAGGCGCGAAATGGAGAGCACCTTCTGGTGGCCAACGATCCCGCCACGTTCGCAGCTTGCTGCCTGCGTTTGATGAGTGACGATTTGCTTGCCCAGTCGATTGCTGACCGTGCACTGGAACTCGTTCGTGCCCGATACGACGCGCCGAAGATTCGGTCCGTCATTCGGCGGCTCACGCTGTCCGATCTGGCGAGCTGATGGTAGTCTGCTGACACATTTCACAACCGAGATCAGCAAGATCCTTGGGGGAACGATGGAAGAAGGCAAGGACCCGAAGGAGGAGAATCCAGCCACCAAGCAGTCCACGCCATCGCCGGAGCACAGCGGCGAGCCGAGACGTCCGTCCGGCTCGACTGGCGGTCTCGGATCCCCGGCGGAGCCACCGGCCGGACGAGTAGGGTTCGCATCAAGCCCGCCTCGCGTAGTTTCAAGTCCGCCTAGGCCATTTACAAGTCCGCCCCGCGCGTTCACAAGCCCTCCATTTCGAACGTCTCCTCCGTTTGGTAGCCCACCGCTTGCTCAGAGCGGAGTAGGGGGCCTCGGCAGCGAGGTTTCGCTCGAGCCCCGCTCGGCTGGATTTCGGCCGGACTCGGTGAAGGGCACCGATCACCTAAACGTCCGCGACGAGGCGCTCAGGCTGGCCATGGTGCTCGCGCACAAAGACGTCGAGCCACCCATCGCCGTGGGTCTCTTCGGAGACTGGGGAAGTGGCAAGAGCTTCTTCATGTCCGAAATGCGCTCCCTGATCTCGAGGATCAGCGAGCAATCCCAAGAGGAGGATGGACCTTTTTGCGGGCACGTGGTCCAACTCGAGTTCAACGCCTGGCACTACATGGACAGCGATCTCTGGGCTAGCCTCGCGCTCGAGATCTTCGAGGGCCTCGCGACCGCGATGGCCGATCGCGAGAATACGGCTCAGGACCTCGATCTCGAGCGCGAGCGGCTGCGCGCCGCCACGCGCAGCACGAAGGACCTGATCGCCGCCACCGAGGTGCAGGTTGTCGAGGTCCAGCGCCAACTCGACGAGACGCAACAGAAGATGACGAACGCGGAACAGCAACGCGCCTCCGTGACGGATGTAGCTGAGTCCGTTGTCCTGTCCGTCCTTCGAACGCCGGAAGTCGAGCAGAAGGTGCGCTCGGCCGCCTCCGATCTCCAATTGGATCAAGTGGGACGAAGCGTGGTTGATCTGCAGCAGGAGCTGAAGCAGCTGACTGGTCTTGCCCGCGCGGCGCGCGCGCTGTCGGTTGCACTCGGGCGGCAGTGGCAAGGGTTGGTTCTCGGTCTGCTGCTGGTTGCTCTCGTCGCCCTGGTTGCTTATCAAATCAGCAGCAGCTATCGCTCGGACATTGCCGGCGCCGCTACGCGTCTCGTCTCGATTATCGGTGCGGTCGTGGCGCTACTGTCGACGGTGGGGAAGAGTGCAAAGGCCATCATCGATCGCGTCGGGACGTTTCAGCAGTCGATCGACGAGAACGTGAATCACCAGCGCGAAGCGCGCACCCGCGAAATCAAGACGCGACAACAGAAACTCGATGACGATCTCAAGCGATTGGGCGACGAGAAGGCTCGTCAGGAGAATGAACTCAAGCGGCTTCAAGATCTGTCGCTCAAACTCGGCAAGCTCGACGCCGGCCGACAGCTCGTTGACTTCATCCGCCAGCGCGACGCGAGCAGCGACTATCGCTCGCAGCTCGGCACTGTCGCGAGAGCGAGTCAGGATTTCAAACGGCTTAGCGATCTCATGGCGCGCGCCGCGGCTGCACGCAGGCGCCAAGCAGCAGGCAAGCCGGAGCCGGGCGACGAAGAGGATGCCAAGCGACCGCGCATAGACCGTATCGTTCTCTACATCGACGACCTTGACCGCTGCCAAAAAAACAAGGTGGTGGACGTTCTGGAGGCTGTCCACCTCCTTCTTGCATATCCACTGTTCGTGGTGGTGGTCGGCGTTGACCCTCGCTGGCTCCTCCACTCGCTCGAGGCGCACTCGGCTGCCTTCCGCCTCTCCACCGAGCCCGTCGAGAACCATGCGAACGCCGACTGGCGTTCGACATCGTTAGACTACCTCGAGAAAATCTTTCAGATCCCCTACACGCTTCGGCCAATGGGCTCGAAGGGCTTCGCGCGACTGGTGAACGATCTCTCAGGCTGGAAGGAGTGGACACCCGCATCGCTCGCCCAATCGACGGCCTCTGACTTGTCGTCGCCTGCGGGGGGGCCCTCGCCTCCCGTGGCCGCGAGCCCAGCAGGCGGTGTACTCGAGCCGGAGCGGTTGGAACTGAACCCCTCTATCCTGGAACTTGACCCGCGGGAGCAGCAGTTCATGCCGCGGCTCCACGAGCTGATTCCGACCCCGCGCGCTGCGAAGCGGTTCGTCAACGTCTATCGATTGATTCGAGCGTCGATCGACAAGGGATCTGACCTGCATTGGTTCCTCGACGGAGGTGAGTTCGCCGCCGCACAGATCCTGCTCGCTATGGTGAGCGGCGCGCCAGCCGAGAGTTCAGAGATCCTTGAGAGGCTGCTTGCGCTGAGCAAGAGAGATGCAATGACAACTCAGTGGTGGGAACTGGTCGACCAAGTCGTGAAGCCGCAGCTTCACCGTCCGCACTGGAAGCGGTTCAACGCTCGGCTCGAGTCGCTCCGCCGGGACTATCAAGTCCCATCGGCGTGCGACAGCTATCGCAAGTGGGCCGATGACGTCGCCCGGTACTCCTTCTATTCGGGCCGCGTGCTCCTCGGGGCAGACGCGCGACTCGATGAGGCCGGATCATGAGCAATCCGCTGGTCTCCTGCCTCATGCCCACGGCCAACCGGCGGCAATACGTACCTCTTGCCGTAGCCATGTTTCTTGCGCAGGACTACGGACCCCGGGAGCTCATCGTCCTGGACGATGGACGGGATCCCGTTGCCGACGTGATTCCGCACGATCCGCGCATTCGCTACCGGTACGTCTGTGGCGGACATTCTCTCGGCGAGAAGCGCAATAACTCCTGTCGTCTCGCACGTGGCGACATTCTCGTGCATTGGGACGACGATGACTGGTCGGCGCCATGGCGCCTGTCGTATCAGGTGGGGGAGCTGCAGGAGACGGCAGCGGACGTGTGCGGACTGGACCGGCTCCGGTTCTACGACGAAGAACGCGACCTCGCCTGGATCTATCAATACCCGGAAAGCCGCACGCCATGGCTCGCCGGCAATACGCTGTGCTACAAGCGCCAGCTATGGGAGAAGCATCCGTTTCCTGACATCACCATCGGCGAAGATTCGGTATGGATCGCAGAGGCGGTCGGAGCACGGGTACTGCCGCTCGTGCGCGATGACTTCTTCGTCGCCCGTGTCCATGCGGGAAACACAAGCCCGAAAGAGACCGACTCTTGGGAGGCTGCCGATCCCAGTCGCATGCAGTCCTGGCTCGAGCGTGCTTTTTCCGGCTGTTAACCGGAGGCTTGCTGGCTTGTCCCGCCGAAGCTTTAGCGCAGGCGGATTCGAGTCCAGTCTGAGGAGCGAACTTCTTCATTCCTGAAGAAGTTCAATCTCACGAGCAACGTCACCGCATCACTCTGAACTGCTGGGACGTTTCAACAAGAACGGTCGGGGCCTTGGCTGGTGGAGGCGCGGAGAGCGCTGAAATCAGCAGCGATATGCCCACTCCCCATGTGACGCCAACGAGCGCGAAGCCGTAGGCCCACGCTACTCGCGTCCATGGCCAGGTGCGCGGCCTGCGCCAGTCCCGCGCGAACGAGTTTTCCAGCAGCTTCAGAAAGTCGTCGGTGATCGGCCTGGGCGCCGCCGCGCTCCACAGGTCGCACACGAGCCACGCCGCGACGGCCATCAGCAGCAGACCACACCACACGTAGAGCGCCGCGTTCAGTGCGCCCGCTCGGTACGCGACGCGCTCGCATGGCAGCGCGACGGGCGGAGCGGCATAGCACTTCGTGAAGTCGAACACGGTGACGATGCTGTGAGGCGCCGAGGCGATCAGTTGCGTGCCGAAGCCAAAGACCACGTACAGGAGCGCGCCCATGCCGAATTCCCATGTGCCCAGCCTGACCCACGCGCGAAACGAGTCCGGGGGAATCTTCAGCCCACGGCGCCGCCACGGGCTGATCTCGAGCGGTGGTGCCCAGTTCCACTTAGCCACATCCGTCCTCGATTGAAATCACTGTATTGCCACCGCGATTTCCCCACGGCGGCGGTACGCCGTCGCCGACGCGGATGGTGATCACGGGAAACGGAGGCACGTCGTTCGACCATGTCGTGTGGCAGTCGCTCACGATCACCAGCAGGTCAATCGGATCGTGCGTCCTCTCGATGAACGCGCGCAGCCCGACATCGAGGTCCGTGCCGCCGCCGCCGTACAAGTCGACCTGCCCCGCTCCAAAGACCTTCCGCACGTCGCGGACCGCGGCATCGCAGCACGCGACGACGACGTCCGCGCCGTACCCGAGTTGGCGGATCAGCCCCGCCAGTTCCGCCAGGGCGCGTGCTAACTGTGAGTCTTCCATCGAGCTGGAGGTATCGATCAGAAATCCCGGCCGCGGCCGCGGCTGCTGGAAGCTGGGCATGAGGAACTCGCCGTAGCACGCCTGCCGTCGATGCGGCCGCCGGTAAGTGCGGTCGTACCGGCCGAGCGTACTCTCGCGCAAAGCTCTGCGGACCACATGACGGATCGTCGCCAGGTAGTCGACCTTTGGTGCGAGGGTCGCGTGGGCCCACCGGCACCACGCGGGTGAGACCTCGCCCGCGAAGTTCGAGATCTCGTCGATGCGCCGGGCCACCTCGCGCCGCACGAGCTCGGCTTTCAAGCGGTCGACACCAGGCGTTCCTCCCTCGCTCTCATCGTCTGCAGGCAACTCCCAAAATCTCCGTTCGCCGTGGGCGCCCGACCCGCAGTCCTGCCCGGCGTCGCCGCTTTCACCAGCCGCCTGACGTCTATCTGCACTGGGTGGTGCTGGCAGCCGTTTGTAGTAAACCTCCGCAGTGTCGCCGCTCTCCAGTCCGTACTTTTCGGGTAACGGCGGATCGCCCGGCAGCGGCAGGCCCTCGGCGTGGAGATCGTCATTGATCTCGCAGTCGCCGGCAGTGTTCCAGCGTCGATGATCCGTGATGCCGGCGCCCTTCTTTCGCGCTTCGTGGTCGCGCAGCAGGTGCCCCACCTCGTGAATGAGGAGCGTCGCGTTCTCTTCGACCGTGTGCCGTGCCACCCACGCGTCGTTGTAGTACAGGCGCCACCGCACGTCGACGGCCATGCTGTCGATCAGGTCAGTGGCGACCGGAATCAGGCTGAAGAGCGCGGGCGCGAAATAACTGCGTTGGTAGGCCGCCCGCACGCGGGCCGCCTGCAGCGCACGGGAATACCCGTCGGTCTCTCGATCCGAGCGGCGAATCAGATCTCCGAATGTGAACTTCACCGGGTTTACCGCAGCGCGAAGTTGACCGTCATCGTCATGATGACCGGAACCTTCGCGGGCGTGAACCGCCACTGCAGCACTGCGTCGATTGCCGACTGATCGAGGAGCGGAATCGATCGCAGGACCCGCGCATTGCACACGTGCCCGTCCCGTTCGATCTGCCCCTCGAGGACGACAACGCCCTGGACCTTCGCGGCCCTGGCGATCTGTGGGTACTCTGGCCTCACAAACACGATCCGAGTCGGAGGGCTGATCTTGTAAGGACCGTTGTACAGGTGTGGCCGGTTATTCGCGCTGGGGCCGACGGGAATCGGATTCGGACTGCATGTCGGACTGTTCTGCGGTGCGGCGCGGCTCTCTTGAGCGGCTTGAGCCATCGATGTACCGACGTACAGATACGATGCGGCCACAGCCGCGACAGTAGCTGTCACGAACCGTCTTATTGACATGAGGCTCATAGGTACCTTCACCGTCAGTCCCGCGGCACGAGCTTCGCCGTTTGCATCAGCTCGTAGAATGGGCGGCACTCCTCTGGCAACTTCATCAGGCCCTCGGGACGGTTCCGTTGATCACACAACGTGCGCGCCGCCGATGCCGGGATGTCTGCGTTCTTTCGGCACGCGACGCCGAGCGCGATCATCGCCGCTTCCCACCGCCGCGGCGTGTTGTTGTTGATGACGGCACCGGCGAGCGCGTAGCACACCGCATAGGCGCGATCGACGCGATCGGGCAGCACGAAGCGGCGGGGATCCTTGAGGATGTCCTCCGGATCCGGCAGATTCAGCGTTTCGCGGTACTCCATGAACGGCAGCGCCTGGTCGCCCACGAGGCCGGCGAGCGCCGCGCCTTGCAGCACGCGATTGCCCGGCGACACGGCGTCGATCGCCGCGAGGAACCGTGACGCCAGATACCACGTGCGGCCCGACGGCCACGGACCGCTCCGCCGGGCCGGATCGGTGGGAGGTGCCAGCCAGGCCTCACGACCGGCGGCCCTCACATACGCGGCAATCGTCGCCCGTTGGCCGTGATGGTATCGGCCCAGATAGTCGGCCGGCAGCACGGGCAGGCTGCCCGGCGCGGGGAAATCGCTCGCCATCAAATCGCACCACGTCTCGTGATCCATCGGGAACTCGCCGTGCCACAGCCGATTCGCCATCGGCGCCTGGATTTCCTGTCCGCCGGCGGCCCATTCCACCGCGTTGCTGGCGCACAGATACACGACGCCGCCTTTCCCCGGCTCGTAGTCCGCCAGTCGCAGCTCACCGCAGACGTTCTCGGTGAGCAGGCGAAGCATCGCCGCCTGCGTCGTCGGTGGAACGGTGGTGAGTTCGTCCAGGAAGACCACAACCAGGTAGCCCTCTTCGGCGAGACGCTGCGCGTCGCGCGCCCAGGCCATGGGCAGCAGGCGCACGCCGTCCGGCGTGGACACCGGAAAGCCGCCAAAGTCCTGTGGTTCGCGAATCGACCCGACCAGGACCACCACTTTGCATTTGATCCCGACGCGTTCGAATCCCGTCTCGAGGCTCTTGGCGAACTCCGTTTTGCCGACGCCAGGAAAACCGGTCATGTGCATCGGGATACGGGCCTGTAGCCCGATAGCGATGAGTTGCACGAAATGTCGGAATTCCACACTTCCCCGAGACTATAGACACCGTCTTTCACGCAACGGCCCCATGATTGAGTCTCCCAGCAGCGCGATCGTCATCGACAGTGTTGGAGTATAAGTACCCGATCGCATGGCGAGAGCGAGAGCAACGGCCAGGATCGCGAACGACGTGGGAGGATCACAATGGCGACGCCTGTATGGCACGTGAACGGCCAGTACTACGAAACTTGCAACTGCGACTTCATCTGCCCCTGCATCCCTGGTCAGCTCGCCGTCCGGCCGACCAAAGGTGACTGCCAGTTCGCGATGGCGTTCGAGATCGAGCGTGGATCGTACGGCGCGGTCGCGCTCGACGGTCTCGGCTTCATCGTGCTCGGTCTCACGCCACAAGAGATGGGCAAGGGGAACTGGTCGGTCGGCCTGATCACGGATGCGCGCGCGAGTGCCGAACAGCGAGACGCCATCACCGCGATTGCCAGTGGCGGCGCCGGTGGGCCGATGGCCGCGCTGTCAGGGTTGATCGGTAAGTTTCTCGGCGTTGAATCTGCGCCAATCGTGTTCGATCGCAAGGGCGCGTCATGGTCGGTGAAGGCCGCGAATGCGGTAGACATGGCCGCGACTGGTGCGAAAGGGTTGAATCCCGCTGCCGAATTACGGCTGGAACACACTGGCCATCCCGCCGCCGATACGTTCACGCTCGCGCACGCGTCCAAAAGTCATGTCCACGCGTTCGGCCTCGCGTGGGATGACGTCAGCGGGAAGAACAACGGGCAGTACGCGCCCTTTGCGTGGAAGAACACATAAATAAATGCGCACGGGTTCGATCGGACGATTCGCGATGATCGTTGCCGTGGCGATGTTTCTGTCTGCCTCTGCGGCGGCGCAGTGGCTGAAATATCCGACGGCCGGAGTCCCTCGTCTACCCGACGGTCAACCAAATCTCGACGCACCGCCGCCGCGCACGGCCGATGGCAAACCGGACCTCTCCGGACTGTGGACGATACGACGACAGCGGATGACTCTGGATCAGCGCGAGGTCAACATCTCGCCGTTCCAAAGGGACATTGGCGACGGGCTCGAGGGCGGCCTGCCCTATCAGCCGTGGGCACGCGCGCTCGCGCAGCGGCACCTCGCCGACAATTGGAAAGACGCGCCCTCATCGCGTTGCCTGCCTTTGGGTCCGCTACTTGCGCACACCTACCTGGACCCGAGAAAGATCATTCAGACTCCAGGGTTGCTGGTCATTCTCAACGAGCGTGACTTCAGCTATCGCCAGATCTTCACCGACGGACGCCCGCTCCCAAACGATCCCAATCCAAGCTGGTACGGCTACTCGTCCGGTCACTGGGACGGCGACACGCTCGTCGTTGAAACGAATGGCCTGCGCGACGGACTGTGGCTCGATCTTGGAGGTGATGTGATCACCGACGCGGCAAAGCTGACCGAGAAGTTTCGGCGGCCACGGTTCGGTGCGCTTGACATCGACGTCACCGTCGACGATCCGAAGGCGTACACCCGCCCCTGGACCGTGAGGCTGCACCAGTTGCTGATGGTCGACACAGAGCTGCTGGAGTTCGTCTGCCTCGAAAACGAGAAAGATGTGCAGCACTACCCGAAGTAGTCACACTCGATGACTTACCAGCGCTCGTTCGAGAATTCCAAGCAGCGGCTTGTTAAACGCAGTCCGCCGCTCCGAGTATCAGCCTCGGTCAATACACAGTCGCCTGATAGTCGGCAGTAGGTCTCCAGCTGCCATTTTTGATACGAAGGCAGATGCTCCCGCCTCGAAGAACGCCTGGGTGACTGCCGGGGCGTCCATCGCCGTGAACATGATCACTTTCGTCGTGCGGTTCACGCGCGTGATCTCGCGGCACGCCTCCAGTGAGTCAACGTTCGGGAGGTTCACATCGAGCACAATCACGTCAGGCTGGAGTCGCTGCGCCGACTCCAGCAGCGCGCTGCCGTCTGCGACGCTGCCTACGATCTCGCAGTCTAGTGCCAGCAACCGGCTGACGGCTTTCACTATGTCAGGGTAGTCGTCCGCAAGTAGTACGCGTGGACGCAAGAACAACCGAACCTCCATCCGGGCTAAGGATTCGTGATCGACGCGATGGTGGCGGCCAGCGTGTAACCGTCGACTGGCTTCCAGAACACACGGCGCAGCCGTTCTGTTGCGCACGCTCCTGTATGACCATTTCGTGCCTGGACGTCGTCACGATGATCGGCGACGTGGAGCCGGCGACTCGGAGCCGCTCCTGCAGGTCGATGCGGACATGCCGGGAAGCTGCACGTCGACGACAATGCACGTGGGCTCCGGCGAGGCATCGACGTGGGCGCTCAGTCGCGGCGCGGTTCGAGCGGCAACGTGAAGACGAAGGTCGCCCCGTGGGAAGAAGACTCGGCCCACACGCGTCCGCCATGCGCCTCCACGATTCCCCGCACGATGTAGAGCCCGAGCCCCGTTCCCTCTTCTTCCGAACCCTTGGGTCGCCAATAGCGATCGAATATGTGCTCGAGATCTTCCGGAGCGATCCCGCGTCCGGTATCCGCGATCGTGACCGAGAGCGCTCCGTCGCGCGGCCGCGCGCCAAGTGTGACGGTCCCACCCTCCGGGGTGAACTTGATCGCGTTGCCGAGCAGGTTCGAGAGCACTTGCGAGATTCGGTGCGGGTCGGCGTCGATCTTCGGTGGATCGCTCAGATCCAGGACGAGGGAGATGTGCTTTGCGTGCGCCAGCGGCTGCGCGTCGGTCACGGCATCCTCGAGCAGATCGCGGCTCTCCACAGGCTGAACGTTGAGCGGAAAACTCTTCGCCCCGAGCCTCTCAAGCTCGAGGAGACCTTCAATCAACGCCTTCATCCGCGCCGTCGATCTCCGGATGCGCTCCACGGACTGACGCAATGTGCGGGCGCGCTGGTCCCCGGTCTCCGGCAAGTGGCCCAAGAGGTGAGCGGCTTCGAGCAGGATAACGGATAGTGGGTTCCCCAGGTCGTGGGACACCACCGCGAGCACCTCATCGCGCGCGCGCACGGCGCGCTGCTCGCTGGAAAGACGACGCTCGATGTCCACTTCCGTGGCGCGGCGCTGCAACTCGTCGGCGGCCTCGAGATCGCTCGGCGTCCACAGACGGGAGCGGGCGCGCACCTCCTCCTTCCACAGAGCGAACGAGTGGCGCGGGCGCAGGCGCTTGCCGGCTTCCGCCTCGACGGGCTTGGTGGGATCGCCGCCCCAATTCACCGTCTGGATGACCTCCGGCCGGAACCACATCAGCCGAGCGTTGGGCAGCGCGAACGTGAGCAGCCCACTTGCGACTTCGCTCGCCGCGAGCGCCGGCGGAAAGTGAACTCCGAGTGAAGCGGAAGAGAACGGCCTGAGATCGCCCCTCTCTTCGAGCCAGCGCGCGATCTCGCGGATGACGTCGGCCGGCGGAGCGCCGCCGCACGTGACGGACTCTCCATTCTCCACGACGGCGACCCCACCGGCGTCGACCAGGTCCATCAGTGCCCTTGGCTGAGCGACGAGGGCTGCGAGTACGCTGCCCGTGGCCTCCTTCATCGCGGAGTGCAACGCGTCCTCCGTCGCTCGGCGTGACGCGCGCAACGCGACCAACTCGCGGTCCTCGAACGAGGCGATCTGAAGCGACGCGAGGCGGCCCATGAACTCGCATGCCGATCGCGTCCGGTGCGAGACGCGCCGCGGGCCAGTGTGGTTCAAACAGCTGATGAGCCCCCACAGCTGATTCCGTACGATGAGCGAGATGCTCATCGACGCGCGAACGCCCATGTTCTTCATGTACTCGATGTGAATGGGCGAGACGCTTCGAAGGATCGAGAAGCTGAGGTCGAGTGGCGCTCCTGTGTCGGGTCGCAGGGCCGGAACGATCCGCGCTGGCTTCTGGTCGGCGTCGAAGATGAGACGCAACCAGTTCTCGAGATACAGCCTGCGTGCCTGCGCGGGGATGTCGGACGCGGGATAGTGCAAGCCGAGATACGGCTCGTGCACCGCATCTGTCGCTTCGGCGTCGACGGAGCCGCTGCCGTCCTCGTGGAATCGATAGAACATGACGCGCTCGAATCCGGTCGTTCGCCGGATCTCCTGAGTGATGATCGCGGCAAGCTCGCTCAGCGTGCTCGCGCGCTGCACGCGCAAGAGCGCCGCGCGGAACGGGTGATGGATCGAACGCTCCTCCGGAGTCTCTGGGTTTGGCTCGAGTTCGAGGATCGCAGCGCCCTCGTGATAGTGAACGATCCCGTCGAATCGCTTCCCGCACGCGCCGATGCTCAGGGGGTTCGCGTCGTGCCAGCGCTGTTCGCGCAGCGCCGAACGCACCTCTTCGGCGCCGGCCGGATCCACGATCTCTGAGAGCGGGCGGCCGAGAGCTTCGTCGACGCCCAACGAAAGATGGTCGCTCACGTTCTCGCTGACCTGCGTGACCTTCATCTGCTCGTCCAACGCGAAGAGCACACCGAAGGGCTGAATCGTTCCTGGTATGTGGATCGGCTCGCGATCACAATCGTTCAGATCGACCACGGCAATCCCCCTCGAGCAACCGCCGCCCATCGCGTAAACGCATCGAACGTCGCCGTCGCGGCACTGATGATCTTTGCGGTTGATGCGCCCGCGCGCGGCAGTCCGTCGAGCCATGCCACTATGACGGTCCACCTCGGCAGCGTCCACTCCTCGTCGCCGGCGAAGAACGCAGCACCGCTCCCTTTCGCGAGGCCGAGTCGCCGGTGCAACAGCGGGGTGAGGACCTGTCCTCCGAGAGACGCGCCTTCGAGCACGTAAAGACAGCCGGCAAGATCCTCGACGCATGACAGCTCCGGTCGGTCGCTACATAGCGGGAGCGCCGCGAGATCCGCCGGAGACAGGCCGAGCGCCAGGAGATCGCGCTCGATGAGCTCGGCGCGAGCGCGCAACGGAAACCCGAGCGGCAATCCCGCGGCCGCGA
>Ga0097621_100000315_pt1 | contig 32795 bp, 25 predicted proteins | sample KBSMisM72_FD_73165 | JGI IMG/M metagenome (GOLD analysis project Ga0097621, IMG submission 73165) | Miscanthus rhizosphere microbial communities from Kellogg Biological Station, Michigan, USA - KBS Miscanthus M7-2 (version 2) (version 2) | ecosystem: Host-associated > Plants > Roots >... | reverse complement strand
TACCCAGAACTCCCTTGCATCGTCCCCCGGGAACACCGCCCTGTCTTTCTGCGACTGGTGCTTGAAGATGGCATTTCTCTTTCTCAATACTTCCTGTGGTGAAAGTGGCACGGCCATTTCTATTTCGTAGGTTTCAAACTCTTTCCATGCACCGCGGTACATCCATACCCAGCAATCTTTTACCCAGGCTTCGGTTACTCTTAGTTTTCTTAAGGCGGCAATTACAATGTTAAAGCATACCAGGTGCGTTCCATGCGGATCGGCAAAGTCGCCCGCTACAAATACCTGTTGTGGTTTTACTTTGTTGAGTAACTCCATGGTCAACTCTACATCTTTGTCGCTTACCGAGTTCTTCTGCGTTTTGCCGGTCTCATAAAATGGCAATGCCTGGAAATGGATATGATCGTCATCCAACCCTGCATACCTTGCACCTGAGATGGCTTCTGTCTTTCTTATGAATCCTTTTACATTCCGGATGTCCTGCGTATCGATCTGGTTAGGCTGTTTGGTGACAAAGAAGCCTCTCATGTCTTCATACAGGTTTTTCAGATGGTTGCTGTTATCACCTATGCTATTAGTAAAGTCGATGGCGAATTCCATGTATCTAAGCACATCATCATCCCATACGGCGGTATTGCCTGAAGTTTGATAAGCTACATGCACATCATGACCCTGGTCCACTAAGCGGATGAAGGTACCACCCATCGAGATCACATCATCATCGGGGTGCGGGGAGAAGATGATGGAACGTTTCTTAGCTGGCAATGCCCGTTCTGGTCTTTGGCTGTCATCTGCCTCTGGTTTACCTCCCGGCCAGCCGGTAATGGTATGTTGTATCTGGTTAAAGATGTCGATATTGATATTGTATACCGGGCCCTGTTCTACTGCCAGCTGCGCCATACCGTGATTGTTATAATCTTCTTCGGTCAGTTTTAGTATGGGCTTATTCAGCGTCTCAGCAAGCCAGATGACCGCTTTCTTTTTTAATATCTTATCCCATACACAATCTTTTACTAACCATGGGGTATTAAAGCGGGTAAGGTCTGCTGCTGCATCCTGGTCAAGGATAAACTCTACGTGGTCGGATAGTTGCAGGTAAGTAGCAGGTACATCTCCTGATATTTCTCCTTCTACTGCTTTTTTAATAATAGGCGCTTTCTTACCGCTCCAGGCCATCAGTATGATTTCTCTTGCTTTAAAGATGGTACCGATACCCATCGTGATGGCTTTGGTAGGAACATTGGCTTTACCACCGAAGTCCCTGGAAGCGTCATTACGGGTCAGGTCATCTAAAGTCACCAGTCGTGTTCCTGAGTTAGGTGCTGAGCCCGGCTCGTTGAAACCGATGTGGCCCGTACGACCGATACCTAATATTTGTAAGTCGATCCCACCCAAGGCATTGATCTTTCTTTCATATTCTAAACAAAAAGCAGGGATATCATCTTGCGGAAGGGTACCATCGGGAATATGGACGTTTGCCTTATCAATATCGATATGAGAAAAAAGGTTCTCATACATAAAAGTGACATAGCTTTGAACCGCATTGGGCTTCATGGGGTAGTATTCGTCCAGGTTGAAGGTGATCACGTTTTTAAAGCTCAGGCCTTCCTCGCGGTGCAGGCGAACCAGCTCGGCATACACGCCCAGGGGGGTTACGCCTGTTGCCAGGCCAAGCACCACCTGCTCGCCTTTATCCTGCTTCATCTTAATCAGGTCGGCTATACGCCTTGCTACGGATACCGAGGCTTCTTTCTGGTTTGCAAATACGCTCACCGGCAACTTCTCATACCGGGTCTCTTCCAATAAATTTAATCGCGCCATTGTTTAATTTATATTCAGGTTTTAAAAAATTAAAAAAATATAAAGAGCTACACTGTCGATTCAAATTCCCTCCTCGGGGAGGGGTGCGGTGGAATGTGCAGTAGCAGGGAGGGGTTTCTACGCCATCCATTAACAGGCATGTTGTATATACAAACCGTATAAACCCCTACCTCCCCTTCCCCGAGGAAGGAACCGCACTACCTTGCCCGCTATTTTTAATCTTTCAGACACTCTTAGTCACAAACTCAACTTCCAACCTCACACAACTTAAATCCAAAGTTTAATCAAAAAAAACATCATGAGCTACAACTGAAAATTAAACTGCTTATGATCTCTTTTTTACCATTGAAAAAAAATTAACATAAAAAAAATCCCCGCTATTGCGAGGACTTTTCGTTCAAACCAATTTAACTATCAAATCATTCCACCGCGAGAGTGAAACAACTAAAGAAAGCTGTATTCTATGTATTAACATATTCGATGTAAAGGCCCCTAACGCGGAGTCATTGCGACTTTGATTAAGGTAAACAAACATAAGTCAAAAAATTTATAAGTGCAAATACTTTTTAAATTATTTTAATAAGTAACAAATGTGAATAAAAGGAAAAAATAATAGTAGTTATAAGGCATGGCGCAGATTTTACCCCACCCGGCCTCCCCTGAGGACAGGGGAGGAGTAAAAGAAAATTCTCTCCCTAAACTTAGGGAGAGATGTCGAGCGTAGCAATGACAGAGAGGGTAGAAATTTAGGACAGTAACCGGCATGGCGAAGATTTTACCCCACCCGGCCTCCCCTGAGGACAGGGGAGGAGTAAAAGAAAATTCTCTTCCTACGCTTAGGGAGAGATGTCGAGCGTAGCAATGACAGAGAGGGTAGAAATTTAGGACAGGTAGCCGGCATGGCGAAGATTTTACCCCACCCGGCCTCCCCTGAGGACAGGGGAGGAGTAAAAGAAAATTCTCTTCCTACTCTTAGGGAGAGATGTCTATCCGCTGGCTAGCGGAGTTGACAGAGAGGGTAGAAATTTAGGACGGTAACCAGCATGCCATAATAGCAAGTTTTGATAAAAATTAATATTTTACCGTCATGAACCCTATCACACAATTATGCCGGGATTTAAGAAATAATGCTACTCCATCAGAAAAGCGACTTTGGAAGGAGCTGAGAATACGAAACATGGGTGGTGAGAAATTCTTAAGGCAGTTCCCGATATTCGTCAGCTCTGACTTCAGAAGGAAAAGCTTTTACATTGCCGATTTTTACTGTGCCAGGTTAAAGCTGGTTATCGAAGTGGACGGCCCTATTCACTTGCTTAAAAAAGATTATGATGCTAACAGAGACCTGGTTATGAATGAACTTGGTTTTAACATTTTGAGATTTACCAATGAGCAAGTGGCTAACAATCTAAATGAAGTGGTGGAGAAAATCATGTTTTATGTGATGGCGTAGAGTTTACCCCACCCAGCCTCCCCTGAGGACAGGGGAGGAGTTGAAAGAAAATTCTCGTCCTAAACTTAGGGAGGGATGTCGAGCGTAGCAATGACAGAGAGGGTAGAAATTTAGGATAGGTAGCCGTCATGGCGCAGATTTTACCCCACCCGGCCTCCCCTGAGGACAGGGGAGGAGTTAAAAAAAAAATTCTCTTCCTACGCTTAGGGAGAGATGTCGAACGTAGCAATGACAGAGAGGGGACAGGTAGCCGTCATGGCGCAGATTTTTACCCCACCCGGCCTCCCCTGAGGACAGGGGAGGAGTAAAAGAAAATTCTCTCCCTAAACTTAGGGAGAGATGTCGAGCGCAGCAATGACAGAGAGGGTAAAACTTTAGGACAAGTAACCGACAGCGAACTTATTGGCACTGTAACTTTAATATCTTATTTTCGGAAATGCCAAAAACGGATAACTGGATTCACAATTACAGCGGGATATTCTGGTTGCTGGGTGGTATCATTATCGGCAGTATTATCGGAATCATTTTCGGTAAACAGGCTGAGGTGATCAAGCCCATCGGCGATATCTTCCTGAACCTGCTTTTTGTAGCCGTTATCCCATTGGTTTTCTTCAGCATAGCATCAGCCATAGCCAATGTAAGCGGAACGCAAAAGCTGGGCAAGATCATTGGTGTGATGGCAGCGACCTTCCTGGGCACGGTGCTTATTGCTGCGGTGGTAACTATTATTGCTGTAACGCTGTTCCCCATTCATCCGCCTGCATCAGCTTCAGCAAATGAGATGCAAAGTATCAACAAAACCATCTCGGGCGACCAGGTCACACAACTGTTCAGCACCAGTAATTTCTTCGAATTGCTATCGCGAAAAAATATGCTGGCCATGATCATCTTCGCTATCATCGTCGGATTTGGTGCATTAAAGGCAGGGGAGAAGGGGCAAAGCTTCAGGCAATTCCTGGCATCGGGCAGTGAGGTATTTCAGCAGGTTTTTATATTGATCATGAAGGTTGGTCCGATAGGTTTGGGCGCTTACTTTGCTTACCAGGTGGCTTATTTCGGCCCTTCGTTATTTGGTACTTATGCGCATACCATGGGCATTGGCTATGGCGTCAGCATTTTTATTTATATAGCGGGGTTCTCGCTGTATGCTTTTATAGCAGGTGGCGTGAAAGGCATAATAACTTACTGGCGAAATAATATCATCCCATCAGCTACAGCGGTAGGTACCTGCAGCAGTATAGCCACCATCCCCGCCAACCTGGATGCTGCTAAAAAAATGGGCGTATCAGATATGGTAACCGGCATCACTATCCCGCTGGGCGCAACGCTGCATAAAGACGGATCGAGTATATCATCTATCCTGAAAATGGCAGTCGTATTTAGCATGTTCGGCCGGGGATTTGATAGTCCGACGACTATCCTGCTGGCGCTTGGTATGACTGTTTTGGTGAGCGTTGTTGAAGGCGGTATACCCAATGGCGGTTATGTAGGCGAGTTGCTTTTTATATCGGCCTATGGTCTCCCTCCTGAAGCATTACCACCTGCAATTATCGTAGGGACATTGATCGACCCGGTTGCTACCTTGCTTAATGCGACCGGCGATACGGTGGCCGCCATGATGATCGGGCGATTTGTAAATGGACGACGACAGAGCGAAGTCTAATTCGATTCTAACCAGGTACTTAAACCTTTTGTGATAGGTATTGTCCAAATTTGTTTATAAATTTGTTTTGACCCTAATAACTTATTGAGGAACCCGATCACAATGCAGTCCATTGCAATTTTCTCACGTTGCTTTAAACGTCTTGTATTGATATTGCTGCTTGCAGGCATTGCGGTTTCAGCAATGGCGCAACAACTAAACCATGCAACAGGCAAACCTAAAAGTAAACAACTCAAAAACTTTGTAAAGCTGGCTAACGAGGCAAATGTAACCTATATCGCTCCGGATGGTTTTAAGGAAATACAACCGGTGAGGAATGATACGTTATCGTTCGACTATGCATTGGAGTTGCCGGACGAGGATTTTGAGGTGTGGTTCGAAGTGCAGTCGCAAAAGAAAGTATTGGCAAGGTATGCGCGTTTGGTGAGTGACACAACAAGAACAAACGAACACCCCGACTCATTATACAATAAAACGGGGCTTACCCTGGCAAATGAACTCAGTGGAGGGCAAAGTTATTTTACAACCATCATCCCGCCTGATTATTTAGCCCGCTATAATGCTGACGAAGGAAAAACCTATCTCCTGGACCTGGCCGATGCAAATGAAACCAAGCATTATAAATATGCCTTGCTTATTACATTACATAAAGATCGTGTCGGTACTATTGTTGCCATTTGCCTGGGCAACGAGAAGGGCTCTGTGTTTTTTAAGAACATTTTCAAGGCCGCCCGTGCACTGAAATTTAAATCCTGAAATTTTACCGGAAAGTTTAATAATAAACTCTCTCCCTAAACTTAGGGAGAGATGTCCATCGCTGGCTAGCGGAGTCGACAGAGTGGGTAGAACTTTAGGACAGGTAGCCAGCATAGCGTAGATTTTTACCCCACCCGGCCTCCCCTGAGATCAGGGGAGGAGCTATTATAGATTTGGTTCATTTGATAGTTCTCTCCCTACCCTTAAGGAGAGATGTCGAGCGTAGCAAAGACAGAGTGGGTAGAACTTTAGGACAGGTAGCCAGCATAGCATAGATTTTTACCCCACCCGGCCTCCCCTGATTTCGGGGGAGGAGTTATTCACCATATTAAATTTGATCCAAAATTTACCCAAAACCCCGAATGTTGAAAAGTTGGCATATTTTTGCCGGCCCGATCAAATATTTTTACAACATTGCGAGTATAACTTTGCAACCTTACAACGTTTCAACATTACAACAAGGAAGAAAAATGGCACAACCAATTGATTATAGTGAAGATAGTATACGGTCGCTCGACTGGAAGGAGCACATACGCCTGCGTCCCGGTATGTACATTGGTAAGCTGGGCGATGGCTCGGCTTATGATGATGGCATCTATGTGTTGTTGAAGGAGATCGTAGATAACTCTATCGATGAGTTTGTGATGGGCGCCGGTAAAACCATTGACATCAACCTGAGCGATCATAAAGTGAGCGTGCGCGATTACGGTCGTGGCATTCCGCTGGGTAAGGTGATCGATTGCGTATCCAAGATCAACACTGGTGGTAAATACGATAGTAAGGCTTTCCAGAAATCGGTGGGTTTGAATGGTGTGGGTACAAAAGCTGTTAATGCGCTTTCAAACGCATTCACCGTACAATCTTATCGCGACGGGAAAACAAAAATTGCCGAATTTACTAAGGGCGAACTGATGCGTGATGAAGCTGAGAAGGAAACCACCCAGCGTAACGGTACTGCTATAAACTTTACACCGGATGACAGCATTTTCAGGCACTACCACTTTATCCCTGAGTTTGTTGAGAATATGATCTGGAACTATGTGTTCCTGAACTCTGGTTTAACAATAAACTTTAACGGGCAGAAATTTTTATCAGAAAAAGGCCTCCACGATCTATTGACCCGCAATGCCGACCAGGAAACCATGCGTTACCCGATCATCCATCTGAAAGGAGAGGATATCGAAATAGCCATGACACACGGGCAGCAATACGGCGAGGAATATTATTCATTCGTAAACGGTCAGCATACTACACAGGGCGGTACACACCAGGCGGCTTTCCGCGAGGCAGTGGTAAAGACTTTGAAAGAGTTCTACAAAAAGGAATTTGATGCTTCAGATATCCGTGCTTCTATTATTGGTGCTATCGCGATCAAGGTTCAGGAGCCGGTTTTTGAATCGCAGACCAAAACCAAATTGGGTTCACTGAATGTTGGTCCGGAAGGGCCTTCAGTTCGTACCTTTATTAATGATTTTGTTAAAAAGGAATTAGATAATTACCTGCATAAAAATCCGTCTACAGCGGATGCTTTATTAAAGCGAATCCTGCAATCAGAGCGCGAGCGTAAGGATATAGCCGGTATCAAAAAGCTGGCGAACGAACGAGCTAAGAAAGCATCCCTGCATAACCGTAAACTGCGCGATTGCAAATTGCATTTTGAAGATAACCACGAGCGCAAACAGGACACTACCTTATTCATCACCGAAGGTGACTCGGCCAGCGGTTCAATCACCAAATCACGTGATGTGCAAACACAGGCCGTTTTTAGCCTAAAGGGTAAGCCACTAAATTGCTATGGCCTGACCAAAAAGGTGGTTTATGAGAACGAAGAATTCAACCTGCTGCAGCATGCTTTGAATATCGAGGATGGTTTGGATGGTTTACGTTATAACAATATCGTAATAGCTACCGATGCTGATGTAGACGGTATGCACATCCGCCTGCTGATGATGACTTTCTTCTTGCAGTTCTTCCCCGACCTGGTAAAGGCCGGCCATGTTTCTATTTTGCAAACGCCACTATTCAGGGTGAGGAACAAAAAAGAAACGATCTATTGCTATAGCGACGAAGAACGCCGCAACGCGATAGCCAAATTAGGTAATAAGCCTGAGATCACCCGCTTCAAAGGCTTGGGTGAAATATCGCCTGAAGAGTTTGGCTTGTTCATCGGTAAAGACATCCGTCTTGATCCGGTTATCCTGAAAGATGCCAACATCAAAAGCTTGCTGGAATATTTTATGGGTAAAAACACGCCCGACCGTCAGCAGCATATTATCCGCAAGTTGAGAGTGGAAAAGGATGACGAAAGCGTTAATCCAAACATTACTAATGAATCGGAAGAGGAATTGCCAGTAGCGGTATAAGAGTATATGTTCGATAAAAAGCGATGGGTTTCAAACTCATCGCTTTTTTTATGTCGTTTTACCTCCAATTTTAATTCCGCAGAAACATAAAGTGAAACAGATAGTTATCACTCTATGAACTTGTACGAAGAATTAAAAAATAAGGCAATCGTGATCACCGGCGCATCGAGTGGTGTAGGCCGGGCGGCAGCATTAGAGTTTGCTAAGTATCAGCCTGCACTCATCCTTGCGGCGAGAAACCAGGAAACCTTAAATGAAGTTGCACATGAGTGCGACCGGCTTGGTGCTTCAGTAATTATAGTTGTCACAGATGTTACCGATCCCGGCTCGGTGATCAACCTGGCCAATGCAGCAAATGATTGGGCAGGAAGAATAGATGTATGGATCAACAACGCCGGTGTGTTGGCTGCCGGCGAGTTTGGTAATACGCCGGTAGAGGTTCATGAGCAAGTGATCCGTACAAACCTGCTGGGATATATCTATGGGGCACATGCCGTAATGCCTATTTTCAAAGCACAGCAAAGTGGAACATTGATCAATAATATATCGATCAGTGGTTTTTTACCTGTGCCATACAGCGCCGGTTATACTGCCAGCAAGTTTGGTCTGAGAGGATTTTCAGAAGCATTAAAAGCTGAATTAGCCGTATGGCGAAATATTCATGTGTGCGACTTATACTCCGCTTTTTTAGATACTCCGGGAATTCATCATGCGGGTAATTATACCAACAAAGTATTAAAGCCTGCTCCACCTGTATATGACCCGAAACTGGTTGCAGAAGCGATGGTGCAAGTTGCTGCTTCACCCCGATCAAGCAAATATATCGGCGGTGCATCCATGCCGCTTAAACTTTCACATGCCCTGTTTCCAGAGTTGACCACCAAATTAGCAGGCTTCGCAATGCGCAGGTATTTTAAAGCTGCCCGATCGTTGCCACCAACCAACGGCAATATTTTCAATACAGTAGAATATGGAATGAGTACCAACGGCGGCTTTGAGATTCGATCGGAGCCTAAGCCATACAGGAAATATATTGCCGGTGCACTGGTGGCAGGAATTGCCGTAGGGGCGTATTTATTAAGTTCCAGATATAAGAGATTAGTTTAAATAATCCTTATCTTGTATCCCCTTTTTAATCGGGCGGATATAAAATGATCGATCACGAAATAAAAATAAATTTTAAGGAATATGCCTCGTTGGAGGAATTGGAACAAGCCGATCAACAGCTTTGCCATGAGGCTGTAAAAGCACTTAAAACATCGCACTCACCTTACAGCAAATTCAGGGTCGGGGTGGCTATGCGACTGAAAAGCGGAAAAATATTGCATGCCAGCAACCAGGAAAACGCAGCTTATCCATCGGGACTTTGTGCCGAGCGTGTGGCCCTTTTTCATTGGGGCGCCAATCATGCTGATGATCCGATCCAAACAATGGCTGTTACTGCTCATACGGATGAATTTCAACTAACGAAACCCGTTACTTCCTGCGGAGCCTGTTTACAGGTATTGGCGGAGTATGAGAAGAAACAAGGTAATGCAATAAAAATGTTACTGTATTGTCAGCAAGGACCTATATGGGTAGCAACCGGTGTCGAAACTTTTTTACCATTTTTGTTTTTCGAAGACAGGCTAACCAATTAAAACCTATGAGACTAAAACTTACTCTGCTGACTATTTTATATATCGTCAGCTTAACTGCATTCGCGCAAAGAGGGTTCCCATTTGATAACGAGATCAGGGATTTTAAACACCAGGATAGTTTAAACTTCCCCAAGCCAAATGGCATTTTGTTTATCGGCAGCTCATCCATACGCAAGTGGACCGACCTGGAACAACGCTTTGCCGGTAAACCGATTATCAGAAGGGGAGTAGGCGGCTGCGAGATATCACAACTGGAAAAATACTATACACCTTACATCCTTTTCCCATACCATCCGCGCAAAATATTTATTTACGCAGGTGAGAATGATATCGCCAACGGCAAACCGGCTGATTCTGTTTACGCCAATTTTAAAACACTTTGGGCGATGATCAGAAAGAAACTACCAAAGGCAAAGATCTATTATCTATCGCCAAAATATTCGCCCGTACGCGCCCGGTTCCGCCCGGAAGTAGAGAAGGCTAACAAAATGGTGAAAAAATATCTCGCGGGTAAACCTAACAGTCTTTATATCGATATGAATCCTTCGATATACAAACCGGGAACCACCAGGCCCGATTCCTCACTTTTTGAAAGCGATTATCTGCACCTGAACAGCAAAGGCTATGATCGCTGGCAAAAGGTACTAAAGCCGTATGTGAATTAAATGCCAAAACGTAAGTCGTGTTTTATCGAATAATGACAACACAGCAGTCTTGAACTGCCATTTTGTGCCTAAAAATCAACGGGTTTGTTTTTTGTGGAGAGATTCTTTATGGATTCATACTCACAAATAATTATTGATGCCGTTGAAAAACTCCGCACTTCTGTGGTAAAGATCGAACAGTTTGATGTGAAGGAAGGGCGCGAGGCAGTGACCGGTACTGGTACCGGGTTTTTATTTTCATCCGATGGTTATTTGTTTACCAATAGCCACGTAGTTAAAAAAGCAAAGCATTTACAAACCATATTGTATGACGGGAGCATACATCACGCTACTCTGATTGGCGAAGACCCTTATACCGATCTTGCTATTTTAAAGATCGGCGCGACTGATTACAAACCAGCTATCCTGGGCGATTCTGATGATTTAAAGATCGGTCAGCTTGCAATTGCAATAGGTAACCCTCTCGGCTTTCAGCATACCGTTACTGCAGGTGTTGTCAGCGCCTTAGGCCGGACTCTCAGCAGCGAAACTGGCGTCAGCATGGATAGCATGATACAAACCGATGCATCGTTAAACCCGGGCAATTCCGGAGGTCCGCTCATCAATGCTGAAGGTGAAGTAATAGGCGTAAACACCGCCATGATTAGAGGAGCGCAGGGTTTGTGTTTTGCCATCAGCATTAATACGGCTAAATCGGTAGCTGATCACCTGATACGTTATGGGAAAGTAAAACGTGCTTATATCGGAGCAAGCCTGCAGCAGGTAGGCTTGGTGCCTAAGCTGCGTACCATTCATCATTTGAAAAATCAGCAGGCACTCTTCATTACTCAGGTTGAAAATAATAGTCCCGCAGACAAAGGAGGCCTAATTAGCGGTGACATTATTTACGCCCTTAATGATAAGATGATTGAAACTTCAGACCAGCTGTTTAAGATGCTTACCGGCGATAAAGTAGGACAATTTCAATATGTAAGTGTTTTGCGCAATAACCAGAAGAAGGAGCTGCGCGTTACTCCCGCAGAGCGATAATGAATTAACAATTAAAGGCCCCGGACGGGGCCTTTTCTATTTGCGGCAAATCAGTATTACTTTAACAAATTACTGGTCAATGGATCGATGATGGTTTTTACTTCCGATACCGTATTGATCGGGAAGTTTCCTAAACGTGCATGTTCGCGTATTACTTCTTCGCTTTCTGCTATATGTACGCAGTAGAGCTTATCGTCGGTAACATATGACTGTATCCAGTAATAGGGTTTGCCTATTTGCTGAACAACATCGCAGGACAATTGCGAAATGGCTTGTAATTCTTCCGGTGAAAGGTTTCCGGCTCCCGGTAAAATTCTTTCTATTACAAATTTTTTCATGCTGGTAATTTTTAATGATCGATAATAACAACAAATTTATGCCCATGTCTTTGACCCCGCTATAGGGATATTCCCTATTTATCAGGTATCAATACCCTATTTTATAATTTCAAGGTTGATGGCTTCGTTCACTGCCTTCACCCTTGAGTTTACGTCAAGCTTAAAAAGGATAGATGTGATGTGATGATCAACCGTTTTAGCTGATATAAAAAGGCGGTCGGCTATTTCTTTATTCTGCATTCCTTCTTTCAAAAGCTTTAATACATCCACTTCGCGTTCCGTTAAGCGGGCCACGTTAGATTTTGTAGTTTCACGCATACCGCGAGGGATGCTTTTAATTCCCGAGGCACGCATTTCCATTTTTAATTTTTCATACACTACGGTAGCTCCCAGCTCCTGCACCATGCAAATGGCTTTCTTTTTATTATCTTCATCTCCTTCAAATAGCGCTAAAGCCTGCTCATACGGGCAACCTAAGGCTTCCCACCGGCTTGCGTCGTTATAGTTGTTGTGTGATGCATGGAATGGCGTGTATTTTTTTCTGGTTTTTAGCAACCAGTAAGCAAACTCATTGTCCATGTCAGCATCACCCGCCTGTTCCAGCGTTGTAATGGCAAAATCAACAGTAAGGTCATCTGTCAGAACCTTGCCCGTTATCCACTCATATTCCAGCAAGGCTGCCAGTACAGGAATGATCCTTTGCAGTTCCATTGTACCAAAGGCTTTTGCCCTTGCTTCTGTTAAAAGCTGCAAAACATCGGCGTCGCCACGGCGCATCTTTATTGTAGCAACGATGGCCATCGCGCCTATCTTAAATATAGTTCCCTGGTTGGTGTTATTGATCAGGTTATCCGCAATATGGTAGGCTTCGGCCCACTGCCCTGTTTCCAATTTTAGCCTGGCGATATATCCCGACATATGATTCATCCACGAATCCATGTCTCTTTCTTCGCAATACCGTAAGCCGGTCTCTAAAATGCTTTTTGCAAAGGCATAGTCCTTGAGCAATATCGCATTACTGCCAAGATTGGAATAAGCCCGTGCGGCGTTTTCATGGAAAGAGTTTTTCAGGGCGATATCCAGGCTTTGCTGCAATAGATTGCGCCCCTCTTGCCGCAATGGCGCCATACGCATTTTTACGGTACCTACATTATTCAAAGCATGAGAAAGGATTTCTTCATCACCTAATTTTTTAGCTATTACCATAGCTTTTTCACCCCAGTATACTGCTTCCGGATATTGGCTATAGATCATGGTTAACTGCGAAAGATTACTATAAGCCATTGCCTTAGCTTTTGAGTCGGGCTGATTTTCTAATAATTCTATGGCCTGCCGGGCAAAGTTCTCTGCTTGCTTTCGGTTGCCGTCAACCCAGCCCAGTCTTGATAAGGACCGCATACAATCTGCCGCCCGTTCTTTGTTATCATCACCCTCCCAAAGCTTAAGCGAGCGGTTCATATAGATCATGGCGTCCTTATGTTTGTTGATGAGATAACACTCGAAGGCATAGCCCTCATATAACTCATGCAGTGTATCCTTGTCATTTCCCTGGTAGTATTCTATCGCCGAGAAATAAAGTTTAGCCGATTCGATATGGGCACCGATGCAGGAAGATCTTTTCGCTGCTATCAGCGCATAATGGGTGACAAGTTCGTATTGGTTAGCATTTTTTGCATGATGAATAATGCGCTCAATCTCCTGTTTTTGTTCAAAATCTTTTAGAAACAGATCGAGGATGCGTTTATTCAGCGATACTCTTAAAAGTGGTGATAAAGAAGCTTCAATAGTTCTGCGGTATAACTCATGCTTAAACGAAATACGTTCCTGCTCATGAAGCAAAATGCCTGATTCAAGTGATAACTCAACCGCTTCCACGCACGACGGGTCCATTCGCAAAAGATAATCGGTTTCAAAACCGGTTGGTTGTACTGACAGGAATTTCCATACTTCTTTGGTCTTTTCGTTTTGGCGGTTAAATACAGAAAGGATGGAATCTTTTACATTATCAGGTATGCCTGCACTATAACTCGCCAATATTTCAGCTACATAAAACGGATTACCGCCGGAAATGCTGTATACACTCTCGCCGCTGTAGCCCTTTTCAGCGGCCAATGTTTCAACTGCATCTTTTGATAAAGCGGTGATCTGTAAACGGGTAAAGATATCACGGGGTAACTGGCCAAACACGTTGCGCAGCGGGTGCCCGGAGATGATCTCATTATCGCGGTAGGTGAGTATAAAAAGACAATTCAATTGGTTAATGCGCCTCGCCAGGAATTTGATAAAATCAAGCGTACCCTCATCGGCCCAATGCACGTCCTCAAAAATGAGTACGACGGATTCTTTTTGGATACTTAATTCCTGCAGCAAGTTGGTAAATAATTCTGTCCGGTCTTTTTTGTCCCTCACGCGTTCCATCACGTCGCTTTGCATCTGCCAGGCGATATCATAAAGAGGGGCCAATGGTCGGGGAGTAAATAAGGCATCGCAGGTGCCCTGCAATATTTTACAATCGTTTTTTACTTCATTGCAAAAGGCGCGCACCAGGGAGGTTTTACCTATACCAGCCTCACCGCTCAGTAAGAGACAGTGCCCGTCAGACTTTCTGGTACTGTCGAATTTGGTATGCAGCGTAGTGAGAAAACCCTCCCTTTCAATAAGCTCCATATTTGAGAGTATAAATAGGTTATTTTAATAAGGTGGGGTGCTCCTTATTTTATTATAACACTTCTGTTGGTCAATGAAATACAACCTAGTAAATATACCGTATTATCCCGACTCATGGTACTGTATCCCCTATATTTTTTAACGGTATATGTTACTGAGGAGAGAAAAATAAGGCGGGAATCAACTTAATATGGGGTAAAAGTCTGACATCCGGCTTTAGTTTTCAAGCGTCCTTTGTGTAAGAAATTAATTGATCACTTTAATCCAACGCATCATGAAAAAGTTATTACTTATAGCAACATTTATAGTTGCTGCATTATCGGGCAAGCTTTATGCACAATCAAATTCTTCAAATAATTTGTACCTGGATGTTCACCACCTTGGACCGGGCAAAGTAAAGTTCGAAGACGTGGAAAAGGCTCACGCCAAAGACCTGGCCACTGAAAAGAAATATGGCGTACAATTTATTAAGTATTGGGTAGATGAAGCCGATGGCAATGTATACTGCCTGTCTTCAGCACCAGACTCTGGTGCTATACGTAAAACCCATGCACAGGCACACGGCCTTTTACCCGATCAGATCTATCTTGTAGATGCCGGTAAAGAATCATCTGAAATAAGCGGCGCAAATTATTTCCTGGATATCCATCACCTGGGTGCCGGAAAAGTTACCGCTAAAGATGTAGCTGCTGCTCACCAAAAAGACCTGGCCGTTGAAAAGAAATACGGTGTGAATTTCATTAATTATTGGGTGAATGAAAAGGACGGAGTGGTAGTATGCTTTTCACAAGCTCCGGATTCAAACGCAATAGTTCAAACACATAAAGAAGCCCATGGCCTGGTTCCGGATCAGATAGAACAAGTTAAGCAGGGACAATAAATCAATTTCGACATAAAAAAGAGAAGGCCCGGTGACGGGCCTTCTTCATACAAAACAAAACAATAATCACCCTTTATTTATAAGAAGTTTCTACGTTTGTAATTTGCCATTTCTTTCCATCGCGCGATGCTGTGACTACATCAATACGGGTAAAGTCTTTATATTTCATTTCGACTTTTACTTTGCTAACATCATCGTCATCTTGTAATGTGGTTTTTACGCACTGGCAATCCTGCTCCATGTTCTCACTGGATTTTAAAGAACTGATGATCTGCGCTTTAGTTAAAGTGTTGATATCGTCGCCCCGTTTCATGTAAAAAGTAGCGGCATCATCAATTGCATCATCAATTCCGGCTATTTTGCCATGTACAACCGCATTTAAATAAGTATCCAGTACTTCGTTTTTAGAAAGATTGTGGCCGGTTGCAGGTGCTGCCTGTGAAACTGCACAAACAAGTAATAAAGCTACACTCATCACCATTGCTTTTAATGTTTTCATAATGTTTTGGTATTTAAAGTTTGTAATTGATTTACATCTATAAGACAGCAGTGAATAACACTTCGTTACACCAAAAAGTAGCAAAAGGACTGATTTTAACAAACATTTAACATTCGTTACAATACATTGACATTTTTGAGATATTGACTAATTTGTGCCTGTCATGGTTGAGTTCACTACAATGATATTACAGTTTGCCGAGCAGGGCGAAAAGACCGGCTGGAGTTATATTGAGATACCTGCCGATATTGCGCAGCAGATGAAACCGGGTAATAAAAAATCTTTCCGGGTGCGTGGCATGCTGGATGCGCTACCTGTAAGGGGAATGGCGTTAATGCCTATGGGCGAAGGAAATTTTATTATGGCTCTGAAGGCAGAAGTCAGAAAGGGAATTCATAAAAATGCGGGTGCGATGCTGCAGGTAAGGTTAGAACCTGATGATGATTTTAAAATAGAAATGCCTGCTGACCTGCAGGAATGTTTTGATTTTGAACCAGAGGCTTTAGAGTTTTTCAATACGCTGGCCAAATCACACCGTGATTATTTTATTAAATGGATCGATAGCGCCAAAACGAGTGAAACACGTGCAAAACGGATCGTGAATACCATAAATGCCATGTTAAGGAAATGGCCCTATAATGTGATGCTACAAGAGATGAGAAAGGAACGTTAGCGTTTCATTATTTTAAGTGCCGCACATATTCACCTGTCTTTACAATCTTTCCGTCCTTAAACTGCATGTCCTGAACGTATTCTAATGAATCACGCTGTCCTTTGCTAGTGGTAAATGACCGCAGTGTCCAGATGGTTACCCAGGCTTGTTTTCGGTCCTCGCTGGAAACCGATTGCCAGTCATATAATTTAACAGATAAATCTTTGAACGAATCCCTCATCATTTTGGCCCTGGTGAGATACTGACTGCGCAGCCCCATAAAAGTACAGCCGTCAAATTCTGCCATAAGGGTATCCTTGAAGTATTTACTCATTTCGGTAGTATCACCTTTTTCAAATGCTTTTAATGCTTTCAGGGCGATAATAATATTAGTGTGACTGGTGTCGGTGATCCAATAACCGGCATTTTTAACAGGGTAAGCAAGGGCTGCTGAATCTGACCGGGTAACCCCGGTATAAGCAGACGAGGAATGTTTACAGGAAAAAAATAACAATAGCACAGCCAGCATGGAGCAGAGTATCTTCATTACTTGTTTATTATTAATTAGGTTAATAATTGAATTTTAAGATAGAAAGATAAACTCTAAAAACAAAGTAAAAGTTGTAGAAGTTTAAACGAAGGACGTTTTTCGCTATATACATATTCAACTATTCAACCACTACAACTACTCCAACTAACACGACCTCATGTTCAAATGTTAATTAAATCCGCATATATTCTCTATATTTATCCAACTACAAAATTCGCCTAACTTATAATTAACTACCTTATCTCAATGAAAGCCATTCTTATATTAATTGTTTTATCTACAGCATTGTTTGTAGTTTGTAAACCTGCAACTAAACCGCAAAAGAAAGTCTATGTGTTAAGCATCGCCCAGAATAAGATTACAAAAGCTAGGGACACGACAGTTTTTTGGGGTAAAAAGCACTATCGCTATGTCACAGCGCCTGTAAAGTTATTCAATCCTTTTGATGATAGTTTGGTTTATTTCTCCATGACATGTTCAACATTCGACATATTTATTACCAACAACAAGAACGTAGAAATAGAATTACAACCTTGTGAGCACAACTTTCCCACGCACTTTAATGTACCGTCGCATCAATCTTCTATAACCAATGTCCGTTTCTTCTTTCCCAAAAACACAGAGAACAATTTGCGCCGTTTTAAGATTGGAATGTATTTATGCAAATACCCGGAAATGAATGAAAGTGAATTCTTGGAATATTTAGTTCATAACAGTTGGCCCAAAAGTTTTCTCATTTGGTCAAACGAGGTAACAATAAAAAGGTAAATTTTGGCTTAGAATGCACCATGCCCCTTCCGCCAATCGCTTCGCCAACAGTAACCACTACAACTTCTCCAACCAACCCCATGTTCAAATGTTGATTAAATCTGCACATCTGCACATCCACACATCTGCACATTGTACTATCTTTACCCATCTATATTTTTTAGCTAAGAATGAGTGAAGATCTGAGTAACAATCTATCTGAAAATAACGACGATAATAAACTACACAATGTAACCTCACTTAACGGGTTATATGAAAATTGGTTCCTGGATTATGCCTCTTATGTGATCCTGGATCGTGCAGTACCCCATATCAACGATGGTTTGAAACCGGTACAGCGCCGTATCCTGCACTCCTTGAAGGAGATGGACGACGGGCGTTTTAACAAGGCGGCCAACGTGATTGGCAACACCATGAAGTATCATCCGCATGGCGATGCTTCTATCGGTGATGCTATGGTGCAAATAGGGCAGAAGAACCTGCTGATTGATTGCCAGGGTAACTGGGGCGACCCGGTGACCGGAGACTCGGCCGCAGCACCGCGTTATATTGAGGCGCGTTTGTCCAAATTTGCCAATGAGGTGGTTTTTAACCCTGATACCACCGAATGGCAAGCCAGCTATGATGGAAGGAACAAAGAGCCAATTACATTACCGGTCAAATTTCCTTTGCTGCTGGCACAGGGTGCCGAAGGTATTGCTGTGGGTTTGGCTACTAAAATATTACCGCACAATTTCGTGGAACTGATTGATGCTTCTATTGGAGTTTTGCAGGGAGTTCGGCCAAACTTAGTCCCTGACTTCTTTACCGGCGGTATGGCTGATTGTTCGGCTTATAATGAGGGACAGCGTGGGGGGAAAGTACGTGTTCGCGCCAAAATTGTGGAGAAGGATAAAAAGACACTGGCAATCACCGAAATTCCGTTTAGCACCACTACCGGCAGTTTAATTGATAGCGTGATTGCAGCTAATGATAAAGGCAAGATCAAAATCAAAAAGATCGAGGACAATACAGCAGCCAATGTAGAGGTCATTATCCACCTTGCACCTGGCATATCACCTGATGTGACCATTGATGCGCTGTATGCTTTCACTGACTGCGAGGTTTCTATATCACCAAACACCTGCGTGATCCAGAATGATAAGCCGCGTTTCATCAGTGTGAATGACATGCTCACCGAGAGTACGCATTACACCAAGGAATTGCTGAAACAGGAACTACAGATCAGGCTAAAGGAGTTGATGGAGAAGATATTCTTTAGCTCATTGCTGAAGATATTTATCCAGGAAGGAATGTATAAGCATCCGGATTATGAAACTGCTGGAAGTTTTGAGTTAGTGGTTGAAGTATTGAATGGTTTGTTTGCACCATTCTTCCCGCAATTCTATCGCGAGATATTGCCCGAGGATTATAAGAAGCTGATCGATAAACCGATGAGCAGCATCACCCGCTTTGACGTGAAAAAAGCGGATGAGCAGATGAAGGCGTTGGAAGGCGAGATAAAGGAAGTAAAACATCACCTGAAACACCTGAACGATTATGCCATCGCCTGGTTTCAGAAGCTGAAGGATAAGTACGGCAAGGGCCGCGAACGTAAAACCGAACTGCGCACTTTTGACAAGGTAGAAGCTGCGCAAGTGGCATTGGCTAATGTGAAGCTATATATGAACAAGGTTGACGGCTTCATTGGTACAGGTTTGCGCAAGGATGAATTTGTGTGCGATTGTTCAGATATTGACGAAATCATCGTTTTTCGTAATGACGGCAAATGCATCATTACCAAGGTTCAGGACAAAGTGTTTGTAGGGAAGGATATCGAACACGTAGCGGTCTTTAAAAAGAATGACGAACGCACGGTTTATAACATGATCTACAAAGATGGTCAGAGCGGGGTTGGTTATATCAAACGTTTCAGCGTGGTTGGTGTGACCCGCGATAAAGAATACGACCTGACCAAAGGCTCAAAAGGCTCAAAAGTGTTATACTTCTCTGCTAACCCGAATGGCGAGGCCGAAGTGGTGAATGTTCAATTAAAGCCACACTCTAAGCTGCGCAAATTGCAGTTTGACGAGGATTTTGCATTGATCGCCATCAAGGGTCGTGCCTCGATGGGTAATATTATTACTAAATACCCGATAAAAAAGATCGTTCTGAAAAGCAAAGGTGTTTCTACCCTTGCGGGACGTAAGATTTGGTACGACGATATCCTGAAACGCTTGAATGTGGATGGCAGGGGCAAATACCTGGGTGAGTTTGACGGCGATGACCGCATATTAACAGTTTTGAGTAGTGGAGTATATGAGCTGACTAACTTTGACCTGAATAACCACTTTGATGATAAGATGATCCTGATTGAAAAGTATGATCCGGAGAAGGTTTATTCGGTGATACAATTAGAAGGGAAGTCGAAAAACTATATGGTGAAACGCTTCGTATTCGAGAACACCAGTTTGGGTAAGCAAACCAGCATCATCAGCGAAGAAAGCGGCTCGAAACTTATCATGATATCAGGTGCTGCACAGGTGATGGTAAAGGTAGATCAGCTTAAAGGCAAAACCGAAACGCCGGACACTATTGAAGTCGACCTATCAACATTGATAGATGTAAAAGGCATGAAAGCGATGGGTAACCGTTTATCGCAGCATCCTATAAAATCAGTGGAGTTGCTTCAGGAAATTAATCCTGTAGTGGAAGAAACCGAGCCGGAACCAGGTGTAGAGACAGAAGAGGTAGTTGAAGCAGAAGAGCAATCTGAAGAGGCATCACCAAAATCGGAAGAATCAAAATCGGAACCGAAAAGACCTGAAGCACAATCTAAGGAATCAGAGGAGAAATCAGCGGAACCCCCGCATAAAAAAGTCGATTTTGAGATCACCAACCCGAATGATATTGAGATGGATGATAAAGGACAATTGGGCTTATTTTAAAGATATTCCTTCGTAGAGACGCAATGCATCGCGTCTCTACGATCTGCAGATCAGGGAGCACGATTTTTTTAAGGAACGGCCAGTTTATGCATCACGGTCCATTGAATGTCCTGCGTAGAGACGCGATGCGCTTTACAATCTCCCCAAATAAACCTCCGTATCGTACCTGAACATTACCGTCCCATTGGTTTGATACTGATCAAAGATGGCCCTTAACTGAATGCTGAACATGTGCCCTTCCGGTGTATCCTCAGCCGGAACATAAGATGACGAAAAAGCCCTGCCCGCCAATTGCTCATAATTGAATACCTGGTAATTAGAGAATTTTGTCAATTTGTATTTTCCGCCATGATAAAAGGCGACAAAATCGGCCTCAGTCAGATTTTGATGATTAATTTCTCTATAGTCGCCGCTTTGTTGTTTAAGCAATAATTCATACGCTATGGCAAAATCATCAGCATCGATGCAACGGTTATTCCAAATCAATGCTACGTGTCCGTACGGTGCCAGGATGCGCTTAAACTCCGCCTTGGTTTCGTTATTATTAAACCAATGGAAAGCCTGTGCGCAAACAATCAGGATAGCATCTTTATCAGGTAATGAAGTATCTTCAGCTGTGCCGTTTACTGAATGAAATCCGTGCAACGACTTTAATTGCTTTTCTGCTTCATGGCGCATGGATTCATTGGGCTCAACTGCATAAACAGTATATCCGCGGTCGAGCAGTAATTTGGTGAAAATGCCTGTCCCTGAACCCACATCAACCACAACTGACTCTGGTGCCAAATGGCATTCATGTTGCAGGTAATCCAATACTTTGTCAGGATAGCTTGGCCGGTATTTGGCGTAGTTGGCTACCCGGTTGCTAAAACGTAAAGTTGAATCATGGGCCATAAGTTAAATTTAATTTAGAAACTTTGAAGTTAAATCAAGCTCATCGCACCAAGCCTCAAACACTTATATAGTATGAGGCTTCAAACACATGCCCGTATTTAAGATGTTGAATTGCTTCTTTTTTGCTGATGTCAACATGTTTGCCTTCTGAATCTGCACAGCCGAGCCAGGGTTCTATGCATACAAAATCGGCACCTGGTTTTGCCCATATCCCGAGGTAATTAAAATGTGGGAATTCCACAGCTAAACTCTGGTCATGTTTGGTGCTTTTTATAGTCACCTCACGGGAATTCAAATGTTTGAAAACCCAGGCGTCCTGCTTGAACATATCCCGTGTAAGTGGTATCCTATGCTTATCGAGTATTACCGGTTGAGTTTCTCCGGTGAAGTAGCCTTTATCAGATAGTAAGTGTTTCTCCAGCTTCTCATCGGCATCAAACTCCAGGTAATAGTCTTCATAGTTTTCACCTTTATTGAAAGGTACATTAAATGCAGGGTGGCCGCCTACTGAAAAATAAATAGTGTCGCGCTCGTGGTTGATCACCTTATAAGTAACGCGCAATGCATTTTCTATCAGGTCGTAACAAATCTGAAAATCGAATTTGTACGGATATACCTCGAGGGTATGGTCAGAATAGGGCAGTGAAAATCTTGCCGAAGTTTCGCTGGATTCGATCAGTAATAGCTCCGATTGCCTGCTAAACCCATGACGTTCCATTTTGTAAGTCTTGCCGTTTACCAGCAGCTCATTATCGATCAGGCCGCCTACAACCGGAAACAGGTTTGGTGCATGCCAGGGCCATATAAACGGATCGGCTTGCCATAGGTGTTCAACACCGGTAAACTTGTTGTATATCGAGGTTAATTCGCCGCCTTTGGTACGGATGGATATCCTCAAAAAGTCGTTTTCAATTGAAGTCATAGGTATTGGTTAAATGGTTGTTAGCGTAATACAAATTACTGTATTTTTTCTAAAAACACGATGATTAGTTAACCAATAAAAATTGAAATTGTTAACCGGGTTTTAGAGATTGGCGATTAGAGATCAGGGACTAGTTTATGTAAAAAGAAAGACGACTTCTAATCATTATCGTCATCTTTCTTCTTCTTTTCCAATATCACAAACGCGCTGCGCTTTGGAGCCGGCATTACAGAGTTTTCACCTTTTACCGATTTCCAGATCACTTCATTCAGATCTAAATCGGGCGCTTTATCCTCTTTCGCCAGGTTAAAGAACTGCGAACGACGGCTGCTTTCGTTATCAGCTACGTTACGTTGTTCCAGGTCCACTTCGGCAGGTTTTGCGGAGTAAGGCGTTAAGTCAGGTTTGTTTGAAAAGCATTCATACAACGGTTTTGCTGCCGCGTCGTACTGGCTCATTGGCGGAAGACCCAGTATCAGCTCTATAGTCCGCAATATGCCCGAGGTGGAATACATTTCGTGCACAACGGCATTGCGTTTTACAAATCCACCTGCGACAAAGGCAGGTGAGCGGTGTGCATCAATATGATCAGGCCCGTTTTGTGCGTCGTCTTCCAAAATAAATACAACTGATTCTTTCCAGATTTGGCTTTTTGAAAGGTGCTCAATCAGCATTCCTACTGCTAAATCATTATCACCCACAGCAGCAGTAGGCGATATAGCACCTTTATGCTGGCCGCTGGTGTGATCGTTTGAAATGCGTATGCTATTGAATTGAGGTACTTTATTAATGCTCAGTAGCGAATCAAAATCATGCGCCCATATTTCTTCACGTTTAACGTCCTTGATATCCAGGTCAAAGCTTGGCGATTTCTGGCAGTAGTGGCCTTCCAATACCTTAATATTGGGTTTGTAATCATCTGCAAACTCACCGTAAGTACGGTAGCTTACACCTGCCCGTTGGCAATAGTTCCATATATATCCGTCACGGGGATCACCCGCACGGCGTGTACCTTCTGAGTCATAGTCACCACCACGACCGCCATAGCTGGTTGGCCAGGTTTTTTCAATAAAATCGGTAGCATAAGCGGCGGTACTCCAGTTATGTCCGTCGGCGCTTACTTCAGCGTCCACATAAAAATTGTCCAGCAAAACAAACTCGTTTGCTATAGCATGATGATTTGGCGTAACATGCTTGCCGAAGATACATAACGAGGTATCACCATTACCCTGCGGCATATCGCCCAAAACCTGGTCGTAGGTACGGTTTTCCTTGATGATGTAGAAAACGTGCTTGATCGGCGATTTTTCACCCAGTTTGCGCGGAATAGGGTTGCCTTCTTCACCATCGGCCAATGCGGTTTTCCTGGTATTGAAAGGCGTGTTGGCATACACCTGTTTGCTGTATACTTTCAGCTGTGCCTCCTGAGGTGACTTGATGAATGATAATGTGCCTTTAAATAAGCCGCCTATGTATTGCTCTTTGGTATTTTTCGCACCAGCCTGATAGCCGCTGTTGTCTGTCTTCTTCATAGGCTGTGGTCCATGCGGGTTAGCCATTGACGTAAAGCCTTTTCCGTTGCTTACTAATATTTTGTTGCCTAATGTTTTCACATTGGTCGGATACCAACCTACCGGGATAAAACCTAAGCTATGGCTGCTGCCCGGTTTTGAAACGTCAAACACAGCCAGGCAATTATTATCCGCATTAGCGATATACAGCGTTTTTTCATCGGGCGATAACGCCAGTCCGTTAGTCGTCGAGCCTGTTAAATGCGTAGGGTAAAGTGAGGTAGAGAAAGTCTCGACTGTCTTTTCCGTTGCCGTATTGATCACGGAAACCGAATTATCATTCGCATTAGCAACAAATAAATAGGTGCCTTTCTTATTCAAAAGCAATTCATTGGGGTGATTGCCGGTTTTGATGGTACTGGTCAGGTTTCCTGATGTAGTATTGTAAACCACAACTTTTTCGCCTCCCCAGATCGAAATATAAAGGTTCCTGTCATCCGGCGAAAGAATACAGCTGTAGGCTTCAGCAGGCAGTTTAATATGCTTTACTACTTGGCGTGTTCTTAGGTCGACCACATATAAAGCGCTGTCTTCTTTTGTAGCGGTGTATAATCGGGTATCACTTTTATTTACAGCAATACCGGTAGGGCAGACTTTATTTTTCGGCCATGATAATGGTGCCAATTTAATGGTATCAGCCTTGCCGATTTTATTTTTTTCTAAATGATAACCCAATATCCGGTTGTCATTACCTCCGGATACGTATAACATCTTTTCATCATGACTAAATGCCAGCCCATACCATGATTTGCTGATTAATTTCTCATCCAGCAACTTTTCATTCTTCGGATCGACCAGTTGCACCGATTGCGTGCTTTGTCCGTTGTTAGTCACTGCCAGTAATTTGCCTGATGCCGATAATTGTATATTCAGCGGCAAATCACCTAAAGGCAAACTGGTACCTGCGGGCCTTAATTTCCAGCCGTTAGGAAGCAGCACTTGCCCGGTTTTCTCAATTTTGCCCGGATGTTGGGCATAAGCCTGGAAAGCAAGAGTTGCAAGAGCGACAATAGAGGAAAGTAATTTTAGTTTCATGGTTAGCGTAGATATAGCATCAAAATTACGGATTGATAAGATGCAAATCCACTATTAACAGAAACTTAATGTTCGCCTCAACCAAGTCCTCTCCAAAGGAGAGGGTCGGGGGCTTAAAAGTTGCTTATTGCAATAGTTCCGGCCTGATCTTGTCGGTAAACTCTTTTGCAAATTTGTTCAGCTTAGGCTGTATCACAAAGGCGCAGTATGATTTTGCAGGATTATCGTTATAATAATTCTGGTGATAATCCTCGGCTTTGTAAAACTCTGAGGCACGCGTTACTTCGGTTACGATAGGGTTATCAAAAACCTTCTCATCAGTAAGTCTATTTATCATGGCTTCGGCCTGTTGCTTCTGCTCGTCAGTATAATAAAATATAGCCGAACGATATTGCGTACCGATATCATTGCCCTGGCGGTTAAGGGTAGTAGGGTTATGTGTTTTAAAGAATACCAGCAACAATTCATCAAATGATAGTTCATCAGCATCATATTCTAAGTGGATCACTTCTGCGTAGCCAGTATCGCCGTTACAAACTTCCATGTAAGTAGGATTTGCGGTATGCCCGCCCATGTATCCTGATGTTACTGATTTTACACCTTTCAGTGTCTGGAATATAGCTTCTGTACACCAGAAGCAACCGTTTCCAAATGTTATTTTCTGTATGTTCATGTAATGCTAATATCCAATATAATGCCGATTTATTTTGCCTGTCATAAAGGCATATAAATATTAGTGTTGTAATGAATAATTTATAATTTAGTGTCGATATTACATTTATTATAAATCCTTGATCATCATGTTATCTTTCAAAGTACCGTTGCGCTTTATTAAGGCGCTTATCTTGCTATTGTTTATGCTTTTCAATATTCAAGCCTTCAGTCAATCACCACGCTCGAGGATGGATTTTGATAAAGGCTGGCATTTTCATTTAGGTGATATGAAAGGTGTGGAAAAGACAGACCTCAATGATGCTGCCTGGCGTGCACTTGATCTGCCTCACGATTGGAGCATAGAAGGTAAGTTTAGTAAAGATAATCCGGCTACTCCCGATGGTGGTGCTTTGCCGGGAGGCATCGGATGGTACCGTAAATCGTTTACTATTCCTGCATCCTCAAAAGATAAAAAAGTATATATTGATTTTGACGGTGTTTATCAAAAAAGTACCGTTTGGATTAATGGTCACGAATTGGGTTTCCGTCCTAATGGCTATATCTCGTTCCGCTATGACCTGACGCCTTATTTGAAATTCGGCGGCAATAACGTGATCGCCGTGAAAGTAGATAACTCGGTTCAGCCTAACTCACGTTGGTATTCAGGCTCGGGTATTTACCGTAACGTATGGCTGGTAACTACGAATAAAGTTGCTATTGACCATTGGGGAACATTCATTACTACGCCTGAAGTGAGTGACCAATCCGCAGTAGTTCATGTGCAAACTCACGTAAAGAATGTAACACAAAACCCGGCTAGGGTTGTCCTGGCAACAACTATTTATAATCCGTCAGGAAAAGCAGTTCTTACACTGAATTCTGCTGAGGCCGACGTAGCAAAATCAAATTACATAGCACAGGAAATAAAGATCGATAACCCGGTACTATGGTCAATCGAACATCCCGCTCTTTACAAGGTGGTTACTAAGGTAATGGTGGGAAAAGCTGTGCTGGACGAATATGTCACTCCATTCGGTATTCGCTATTTTGAGTTTGACGCCGATAAAGGCTTCTCACTTAACGGGAAGCACATGAAGATATTAGGCGTATGCGAACACCATGATCTGGGTAGTTTAGGCGCCGGCCTTAATTACCGGGCATTGGAGCGTCAGCTGCAAATGCTGAAAGATATGGGTTGCAACGGTATCCGTACATCGCACAATCCGCCTGCACCTGAATTGTTAGACTTATGTGATAAAATGGGCTTTGTAGTGATGGATGAAGCATTTGATTGCTGGGAAAAAGGGAAAGTAAAATATGATTATAACCTGTTTTTTAAGGATTGGCATAAACGCGATCTGGAGGACCAGGTGTTACGCGACCGTAACCATCCAAGTGTGATTATGTGGAGCATAGGTAACGAAATACCGCAGCAGGGCGATACTAGTGCTCTGCGCATTGCGCCCGAGCTGGCAGCCATAGTGCACAGCCTCGATAAAACTCGTCCACTAACTTCGGCAAATGACCGCCCGGATACTTCTAACAAGATTATTAAATCGGGTGCTATCGACCTTGTAGGTTATAACTATCACGAGTATGATTTCGGCAAATTCCACAGCCGCTATCCGGGCAGAAAATTTATTGCCACAGAAACTACATCAGGACTGGAAACCCGTGGGCATTATGATATGCCATCAGACAGCGTACGTATATGGCCGAACAGGTGGGACAAGCCATTTACTGCTGGCAATCCGGATAATACGGTATCGGCCTATGATAATGTCCGTCCGCCATGGGGATCAACGCATGAAGCAACCTGGAAAGTGATGAAAAAATATGATTTCCTTTCCGGCTTTTTTATATGGACGGGCTTTGACTATTTAGGTGAACCTACGCCATATTCGTGGCCGTCACGCAGCTCATATTTTGGAATTATCGACTTGGCAGGTTTTCCGAAAGATGTATACTACATGTATCAAAGCGAATGGACAGATAAAACAGTATTACACATCCTGCCGCATTGGAACTGGGAAGCAGGTAAAACAGTTGATGTATGGGCCTATTACAACCATGCAGATGAAGTGGAGCTGTTCCTGAACGGCAAATCATTAGGCACCAAAAAGAAAGAGGGTGAGGACCTGCATGTAATGTGGCGCGTAAAATACGAGCCGGGCACACTCAAAGCAGTATCACGTAAGGATGGAAAAGTTGTACTTACCCGCGAGATACATACTGCCGGTAAGCCTGCCAAAATTCAGCTAGTTGCCGACCGTAAGAATATTAAAGCGGACGGCAAAGACCTGTCCTTTATCACCGTTAAAATACTGGATAAGGACGGCAATGTAGTACCCGATGCTGATAACCTGGTAAACTTTAATATAAATGGCAGCGGCTTCATTGTAGGTGTAGACAATGGCTCGGAAACAGATCACGATTCCTTTAAAGCCAGCTACCGCAAGGCATTGAATGGTTTGGCTTTGGCTATTGTTCAAACCAAACCAAAACCAGGTGCTATTACTTTCACGGCATCGTCCAAAGGTTTGCAGGGAGCGACGGTGGTATTGCAGGCAAAATAGATTTCTAGCAGACTTACGAAGTTTTTAAAACTTCGTAAGTCTTGTTAAACATTTGAGATTTCTTCTGACAAAAACTTTATCTTGTGATAAGAAATTTCTGCCAGATGCTTAAACATTATCTTAGAACTACCTTCCGTTATTTTCGGAGCCATAAAACATTTTCGTTCATCAATATAATCGGCTTGGCCACCGGGATATGCGTTTGCTTTTTTGCACTGTTTTATGTTCAATTCGAATTGAGCAGGGACGGCTATAATCGAAAAGCGGAGAATATCTATCGCCTTGTAACCGACATAAAGACGTCCTCGGGTACCAATTACGAAAGTACATCGACCCCAATGGGCCCGGCAATTAAAGCAGCCTATCCCGGAATAAAGGAAATGGCCCGTGTTTTCATGGACGATATGATCCTTCAAAGCAATCCCAATAATGCTACGAAGGAGGAAGTAGCCTACGCTGATTCTTCTGTATTCAAAATATTTACCTGGCCATTGTTGCGGGGTAATATCGGACATATATTTGACGCCCCCTGCAATGTAGTGCTGTCTGAAACTGCTGCAAAAAAATATTTCGGCAATACCGACCCTATTGGGCAAACTATGATGATAAATGGGCAGACCAAAGCTGTTGTGACCGGGATAATGAAAGATATTCCATACAACTCACATCTGCGCGTAGACATTATTTTTTCCATAACAACCTTAGTTGATGACGAGTGGAGTCGTAACTGGACGCGCTTCGGGTTTTATACTTATTTGTTGTTGCAACCAGGTCAGTCTGCCGCTGCTCTGCAGGCCAAATTCCCCGATTTTGTAAAATCCAATTTCAATCAAAGTGAATTCAAATACAAACTGGCACTTGAGCCATTGAAGAAGGTTTATTTATATGGGAAACCCCGAGGGCACCGCACAGGCACTTCAGAAAGCGGAAGCATTACCAATATTTACATCATTTCTATCATAGCCATCTTAGTACTGTTTATTGCCTGCTTCAATTTCATAAACTTAACTACTGCCTTTTCTTTGCAAAGGGCCAAAGAAATAGGTGTTCGTAAAGTTTTTGGCGCATCAAAATACCAATTGGTGCTACAATTTTTTACGGATGCGATCATGCTATGTATCATCGCTTTTATAATCGCTTTGTTATTTGCCATGTTGTTGCTGCCATTGTTTAATCAATTGGTTGGTACGGTGGTAACTGATAGCATCTTCCAAAATGTCCAAAATATTTTAACACTTTTTCTGATCTCAGTAGTGGTAGGCGTTTTATCGGGGGCATACCCTGCCTTATTCCTCTCAGGATTTAACCCGATCAGCAGTCTGAAAGGGAAAACCGGTTCATCTGGTACCGGGCTCATGTTACGCAGATCGTTAGTGGTAGCGCAATTTTCTATTTCGATATTTTTGATTATAGCAACCGCCATTGTCTACATGCAGCTCAACTTTATGCAGAACCAACAACTGGGTTTTCAAAAAGATCACAAACTGGTGGTCGATTATCAATTCGATAGCCGAATCAATCAGCATTTAGAAGGAGTTAAACAACAATTGATGGTCATCCCTGGGGTTAGCAAAGTAAGCTTCTCATCTTCCATTCCAGGCACACCGAATAACCAATTTAACACGATCATTGAAAACAGCAAAGGCGAAAATCAGCAGCAAAAACCGGATGTTTATTTTATTGATGACAACTTTTTGAACCAGTTCCAGATCAATGTTATTGCCGGCAGGGGATTCTCTCAAAATTTAGCTGCCGATTCTATGAAGTCGATGCTGATTAATGAAGCGATGTTAAAAAGCCTGGGCTTTAGCAACCCCAATGATGCTATCGGTAAACGCTTTACCCAGCTCAATCACCAGGGGACAATTGTCGGTGTTATAAAAGATTTTCATAACCACTACTTCTTAGAAAAAGTACAGCCGCTTACATTAAGAGTTGATCCCGGACATTTGACCAATATAGCTATCGATATCACGTCAGCTAACGTTAGTGCTACGGTAGATAAATTAGAGTCGGCATGGAAAAACTTGGAGCCTTCTTTGCCGTTCATCTACTTTTTTGCAGATGACGCTTACAACCATCAATACATTGCCCAACAACGGTTCGGAAGTCTTTTTATTTGCTTTGCGATTATTGCCATCGTCATATCATGTCTCGGACTATTAGGACTATGTGCATTTAACATTGCACAGCGTAAAAAAGAGATTGGTATACGGAAGGTGTTAGGGGCATCGGCCAGCAGCATAACCGCCATGTTATCAAAAGATTTTGTCAGGCTGATTATTATAGCATTGCTGATTGCTTCTCCAATATCCTGGTGGGCGATGCATAATTGGCTGCAAGGATTTGCTTATCGTATAAATATACCGGTATGGGTATTCTTCGTTTCAGGCGTATCAGCTATACTGATAGCATTGTTCACAGTTAGTTTTCAATCGGTAAAGGCAGCAATGGCGAATCCGATTAATAGTATAAAGGAGTAGCGGTTTTTATTCGCCGCTAAACTTCAACCCAATCTGCAGCCTCGCTTCCTCCAGCATAGCGATCATTTGCCGGGAAAGTCCATGTGTTATGATGGGGCTTTCAGTTTGTCCATTGCGGATCACTTCACAGAAATGTGCTATCTCATAATTAAGTCCGCCCGCGGTAAACGGTTCGTCCAATTCAACTTTGCGTCCATCTAAATATTCAATAGTCGCTTTACCAGGGTTCCACCAATTTTTGTGAATAGTAACGTGGCCTAATTGGCCTACTATCAATGCGTCACCTTTACCATGCATATCAAAGCCGCAATAGAGTTGGGAAAACCCCTGGTCGTGCTGGGTTTGGAATATGGAGAACATGTCTACTTCTTTGCCGCTAAAACGGCCCATGGCCTGTAAGCCGGTCATGGGACCGAGCCAGTCCAGGGCCAGAAAAGCTTCGTAAGGGGCTATCTGCATGATACCGCCCCCAATCAGGTCATAACTGTAATTCGGATGTTCAGGCGGACAATCCATTACTGCTGATCCGGCTCGAATATAGCCTATTGTGCCGATTGGATCTTTCTGTAAATACTCTTTAAGCTTTTGGTAAAGAGGATAGAAGGGCGGTTTCATCCCTTCCATAAATAACAAGCCTTTTTGTTTGGCTAGTTGCAATACCGGTTCTAATTGGGCAAGATTTACGGCCGCGGGCTTTTCGCACAAAACATGCTTGCCCGCATTTAAGGCAGCGATACTGTATTCGGCATGACTATCGGGAAGGGTAGCAATATAAACCGCATCAATATCGCTTGAGAGTAGATCCTCAAGGCCGGTGCAAGCTTTACCACCATATTGACTCACAAATTGTTCAACACTTTCAGCCCGCCTTGACCAGGCTGCGGTTAACTCCACACCATCCACAGCCCCGATACCCTGCACAAACCTGTGACTGATGCGCCCGCAACCGATAATGCCGAATTTGATCATGGTTTTGATTGGTCAATGGTCAATGGTGAGTAGTCAGTAGAAAATCAATCTAACAATTAAGCAATTATTCTAATTCACTATTCACCACTCACCACTCAAAACTCACTACTGATACTGTATATAAATAGGAGCCGGTTTATGCTTTAAAACCTCCTCTGGCGTAAGCATGTGGTGAGGTGCTTTCTTCAGGTCGTTTTTGTAGAACAATTTGAACCCGGTAAACTGTACCGGCTCGTCATGAATAAAGTAACGGTAGGAGTCGTGCTTAAGACTTGGTTCTCCCCAGCCATCCATATCCATCACAACCTGAACTTCTTTGCGTAGTTTGATGTTTTTATAATTGGTCACCATCTTTTTGGTGAAACGGTGTACGATCAAAATCTTAGGAGGGAGGTTATGCTTTTTAACCAGGTCAGCCAAATAGCCTGAAACATAATTTATGTCGTCAGCATCATAAGTGCCGATCTTTTTGCCGGGATGAGAGCCATCTTTCATAGAGAATTCAGGATCCATGCCAAAATGCACCTGCGGCAAAACCAGGAATCTTTCCAGTTCCGGCAGTTCGGTACGGATACTTCCCAGGCCCACCTGAACATCCAGGAATACTATCGCATTCGCTTTTTTAGCCAAGGCAATTACCGTATCAATGCGGTTAAACGGCATACGGGTCCTGTATTTCCCTGCTTTGCCCGGAACGCCGCTTGCCACCACGCAGATGTAGTGCAAGGCAGGCTGTACAGGTGTGGTTGGATCAGCTTTTTCCCAGTTCTTTACTTCGCCCTTTAGTTTGGCAAGCATCTCGTTAGGAGGCAATTCACCCAAAATGCCCATGCCCTTTGATGACAGATTGCCATAAAATGCAACCACCCGTTTGTAAGGTAAAATTGCGCCGGGTAGGGGATAAGGCGTACTCTTAACCGGCCATTTTCCGGTGCTGTCGCCATTGGCCATTTTTTTCATCAGCGCATCAAACTTCGCATGATCAATAGGCGAATAGGTAACAGGAGCGGTGCTGGTCACCAC
>Ga0097621_100000312_pt1 | contig 32930 bp, 30 predicted proteins | sample KBSMisM72_FD_73165 | JGI IMG/M metagenome (GOLD analysis project Ga0097621, IMG submission 73165) | Miscanthus rhizosphere microbial communities from Kellogg Biological Station, Michigan, USA - KBS Miscanthus M7-2 (version 2) (version 2) | ecosystem: Host-associated > Plants > Roots >... | reverse complement strand
GCGGCGGCGTAGAATACGATTCGTGCGCTCACGAATGTTCTTCGCGGGTTTGCTGCTCATCAGCGCGGTGGGTCTCACGGCTCAGAGCCTGTCGCGCCGAAGCCCGGAGGGCGAAGGCGGACCGACGTTCGCCGCCGACATCGCGCCCATCGTGTACGCCAATTGCGCGACCTGCCATCGGCCCGGTCAGGCCGCGCCGTTTTCGCTGCTCTCGTACGAAGACGTCAAACGGCGCGCCACGCTGATCGTCAACGCGACGTCACGCCGTTACATGCCGCCGTGGCACGCGACGCCGGCACCCGGCTTCCCTGAGTTCCGCGACACTCGCCGTCTCGCTGATTCCGATATCGCCACGCTCAAGGCATGGGTGGACGCGGGCATGCCGTCGGGCGACCTGACGAAAGCGCCTGCTCCGCCGGTGTTCGCCGAAGGTTGGGCGCTCGGCGCGCCGGATGTCGAGATCGCCTACCCCGCGGCCGTCGACGTTCCCGCCGACGGTCCGGACATCTATCGCAACGTGGTGCTTCCGCTCGACCTCGCTGAAGACGCCTGGGTCACCGCGGTCGACTTCGAACCGAGCGCACGCAAGGTCGTCCACCACGCGCTGTTCTTCGCCGGACCCGCCGACACGTTCAAACCTGGCGGCAGCGACAACGCGTTTCCCGGCCTTCGCTCGGGCGGGATGCCAAGCCTGGGCGGATGGGTGCCGGGCATGACGCCGCGGTTTTTTCCCGACGGCATCGCGCAGCCGCTGCCCGCGCACACGAATCTCATCGTCCAGTTGCATCTGCACCCGTCGGGCAAGGCGGAACACGAGCGCGGAAAGATGGCGATCTACTTCGCGAAGCAGCGCCCGTCGAAGCGGCTTACCTCACTGCAAGTGCCGCCGATGTTCGGATTCGCCGTCGGCATCGACATTCCGGCTGCCGAAAGGCGCTTCACTGTCAAAGACTCGTTCGTGCTGCCGGTCGGCGTCGACGCGTTGGGCGCGCGCGGCCACGCGCACTATCTGGCGCACGACATGAAGATGACGGCAACGCTTCCCGACGGATCGACGAAAGGACTGCTCTGGATCGCCGACTGGGACTTCGGCTGGCAGGATTCGTACTTCTTCACCACGCCGATCGCTCTGCCGAAAGGCACACGCATCGACTCGGAAATCGTCTACGACAACTCCGAGACAAACCCCCGCAACCCGAACTCGCCGCCCAAGCGCGTGAAGTGGGGGCTCGGGACGCTCGACGAGATGGGCAGCATGACGCTGCTCGTGACGACTTCCTCGCGTCAGGACGACGGAATGCTGCGGCGCGCAACTTCACAACATTTCCGCCAACAGCTCGCCACGATGTTTCTCGGGCGCCACTAATTTTCGCCCGACGTTCGCCAGGAAAATTTTTCGGGGTTGGTACCAAAAACTGGCTGTGTTACAGTTCTGGCGCCCCAGCAAGAAGTCCTTTAGTTTTCGGACCTTTCGGCCGAAAAGAGAAAGTAACGGGCCGAAAAGACGCTCAGAACCCAGGTTCCCGGATATCTGATTGTGAATCGTTTATTCGATCGCAAATACACGGTGATTCTCGCGGACCGCGCGAACGGCCTCACACGCCGTTTCACGCTCAGTCTGCGTCCGATGTTGATTGCGTTCGTCGTGCTCGCCACGCTGCCGGTTCTCATGATCGTCGGCGCGAAGCTGAGCGCGAGGTTCGAAATCGAGCAGCTTCGTGTCGACAACGGAGCGCTGCAGACCGAAAACGCGAGCTATCGGACGGCGACCGGCCAGCTCACCTCGCAGATTCAGTCCCTCGAAGGTGTCATCGACGATCTCGGCGCGCGATCGAGCATCGATCCGGCCTCGGCGCGCGCGATGACGAAGCTTCCGGCTGCCGTGCGTCAGCGCGCCACCGGCGGCCCGGTAGAGACGACGCCGCTCGCCAGCGCGTCGAGCGTGTTTTCCACAGGCCTCGCCTCGCCTGAAGATACATTTGGCGCGATCCGCGATCTGTTGCAGGGGCTCGAGAGCCGGCTGAACTTCGTGCAGCGCGACGTCGATCGGCGCGTTCAGCTCGCCAACGCCACGCCGTCGATTTGGCCGACGCATGGCGGCCTGACCAGCTTCTTCGGCGGACGCAGCGATCCCTTGACCGGCGAGCCGGCGTACCACTCCGGCATCGACATCTCCGCGGAAAAGGGTCAGCCGGTGTACGCGACAGCCGACGGCACCGTCCAGTCGGCGGGTTACACGGGTGACTACGGCAACCTGATTGTCCTCAAACACGCGTTCGGCCTCTCGACGCGCTACGGGCACCTCAGCGCGTATCACGTCAAGACCGGCGACCCGGTCAAGCGCGGAGACGTGATCGGCTACATCGGCTCCACCGGCCGCTCCACGGGTTCGCACCTGCACTACGAAATCCTCGTCAACGGGCAGCTCATGAACCCGTTGCAGCTCCTGACCGCCTCTCGGTAGCCGTGATGTAGCGCCGACCTTTCGGTCGGCCGGGCGGCGGGCCCGAAAGGCCCGCCCTACGTACGGCGTCGGAATCCCTGTTACAATCGTTGGAATCTCCTTGTGGGATTGCCCCCAGTAGATGATCCAGCAGTTACTCGCCAAGGTCGTCGGCACCCAGAACGATCGTGAACTGAAAAAGCTGCGCCCGCTCGTCGCGCAAATCAACGCGCTCGAGCCGTCGATCCAGCCTCTCAGCGACGACCAGCTCCGCGGAAAAACAGCCGAGTTCAAGCAACGGTTCAGCAGCGGCGAGACGCTCGACGACCTGCTGCCCGAAGCCTTTGCCGTGGTCCGGGAAGTCGGCCGCCGCGTCCTGAACATGCGGCACTTCGACGTCCAGCTGATCGGCGGCGCCGTGCTGCATCAGGGCAAGATCGCGGAAATGAAGACGGGCGAAGGCAAAACGCTCGTCGCGACACTGCCGGCCTACCTGAACGCGCTCGAAGGCAAAGGCGTCCACGTCGTCACCGTGAACGACTACCTGGCGCGACGCGACTCGGAATGGATGGGCCGCATCTATCGCTTCCTCGGCATGAGCGTCGGCGTCATCCAGCACGATCTCAAAGACGACGAGCGGCAGGTCGCCTACAACTCCGACATCACCTACGGCACCAACAACGAGTTCGGCTTCGACTACCTGCGCGACAACATGAAGTTCGAGCTCGCGCACTACGTCCAGCGCGGGCACCACTTCGCGATCGTCGACGAAGTCGACAGCATCCTCATCGACGAAGCGCGAACGCCGCTGATCATTTCCGGTCCGGCGGAGATGTCGACGGATCTCTACTACGAGGTCGATCGCATCGTTCCACGCCTGAAGGCCGGCGCCGTCGTCCGCGGCGACACGAAGGCGGAGGAACGCGAAGCACTCGAGGCGACCGGCGACTACATCGTCGACGAGAAGCACAAGACGGTGACGTTGACCGAGACCGGCACGCAGAAAGCCGAGCAGATGCTGCTCCGCCATCTGAGCGGCGGCCACATCTACGACCTCGAGAACGCGCACATCAAGCACCACGTCGATCAGGCGCTGCGGGCGCACTGCCTGTTCCACCTCGACGTGGACTACATGGTGAAGGACGGCGAGGTCGTCATCGTCGACGAGTTCACGGGACGCCTGATGCCGGGGCGCCGCTGGAGCGACGGCCTGCATCAGGCCGTCGAAGCCAAGGAGCACAACGGCGCGCATCCCGAGGTCAAGATCGAACGCGAGAACCAGACGCTCGCGACGGTCACCTTCCAGAACTACTTCCGCAAGTACAAGAAGCTGTCGGGCATGACCGGCACGGCCGACACCGAGGCCGAAGAGTTCGCGAAGATCTACAACCTCGACGTGATGGTGATTCCGCCGAACCGGAAGCTGCTGCGTATCGAGAATCCGGATCTCGTCTACCGCACTGAAGGCGAGAAGTGGGACGCGATCGTCAAGGAGATCATCGACGAACACGAGAAGGGCCGGCCGGTGCTCGTCGGCACCGTCTCGATCGAGAAATCGGAACGGCTGTCGACCATGCTCGATCGCCGCGGGATGAAACGCGGCAACACCACCGGCGGCGACAGCGACAAGCACGTTGTCCTGAATGCGAAGTATCACGCGCAGGAAGCCGAGATCGTCTCGCAGGCGGGCCGCAGAGGCTCGGTGACGATCGCGACGAACATGGCCGGCCGCGGCACCGACATCCTGCTCGGCGGCAATCCCGAGTTCATGGCGCGGCAGCAGGCCCTTGCCGAACAAATCGCCGAACGGCTGCCCAAGGGCGAAGAGCGGTTCGTGGACGACGAGGAGTTCGTCTACTTCTATCACCTGGACAGCTTTTACCGCGTCCCGAAGGATCGCTTTCACGCCATCTTCGAACATTTCAAGAAGCAGTGCGAGAGCGAGCACAACGCAGTTGTTGGCGCCGGCGGCCTGCACATTCTCGGCACCGAGCGGCACGAGGCGCGCCGGATTGACAACCAGTTGCGCGGCCGCGCCGGCCGACAGGGCGACCCTGGGTCGTCGCGGTTCTATCTCTCGCTGCAAGACGACTTGATGCGCATCTTCGGCTCCGATCGCATCTCGGGGCTGATGCAGCGCCTCGGCATGGAAGAAGGCGTGCCGATCGAACACGGGATGGTCAGCAAGGCCATCGAGCGCGCGCAGAAGCAGGTCGAGGCGCAGAACTTCTCCGTCCGCAAACATCTGCTCGAGTACGACGACGTCATGAACAAGCAGCGCGAGAACATCTACGCGCTGCGCCGTCAGATTCTCGACGGGCAAATCAAGTTCGAGGACGAGGACGGCGGCGAAGAAGTCGTCGGCACCCGCGAGTACGTCATGGAGCTCGCCGAAGACGTCCTCGACACCCTGCGGGAGACGTACGCCGGGCGCGAGGCCGACTACGAAGCATGGGACCTCGACGCGCTCAAGCGCGAGACGTCGAACGCGTTCGCGGTCGACACCGACGACCTCGACTTCAGCGACCGCACGTCCGACGAAATCCGCGACCTTCTCTGGCAGCGCGTTCTCAAGTCGTACGAAGAGAAAGAAACCATCGTCCCGGCGGAGGTGCTGCGGCGCGTCGAACGCGACGTAATGCTGCAGATCGTCGACACGCAGTGGAAGGATCACCTTTACAGCCTCGACCACCTGAAAGAAGGCATCGGGCTGCGCGGGTATGGGCAGCGCGATCCCCTCGTCGAGTACAAGAAGGAAAGCTTCGAGCTGTTCCAGGATATGAAGACCCGCGTCGACGAGGAGACGGTGAAGCTCCTGTGGCGGCTCCGTCCGATTCTCGACGACGGCCAGGGTGGGATGCCCCCGCCGACGGCCCGCCGCGCACCCGCGCGCCCGCGATCCCCGCTGATTCTCAGCGGCCCGTCCGAGGAACCGGTGTCGGCATTTGCCGGCGCCACACGATCGGCCGTCGCGACGCCGGTCGCTCCGCCTCCGTCAAACCGGCAACCGCCGCGCGTCGGCGGCGACGATGCGGTCGTCAAGACCGTGCGGCGCGACGAGCCGAAGGTCGGCCGCAACGATCCGTGCCCCTGCGGCAGCGGAAAGAAATACAAGAAGTGTCATGGACAAGGGACCTGATACATGGATGTGAAAACCAGGACTGAGCTTGCCATCGGCGCCGAACTTGCCACCGCCCTGACCTTCGACGACGTCCTGCTCGTGCCCCAGCACTCACACGTGCTGCCCTACCAGGTCGACGTCAGCACGAACCTCACCCGCCACATCCGGCTCAACGTTCCCCTCGTCAGCGCGGCGATGGACACCGTCACCGAGTCGCGACTGGCCATCGCCATGGCGCAGCAGGGCGGCCTCGGCGTCATCCACAAGAATCTGTCGATCGAAGAACAGGCGTCGGAAGTCGACCGCGTAAAGCGATCCGAGAGCGGCATGATCGTGAACCCGATCACGCTGGCGCCGGCGAACAAGATCTACGAGGCGCTGGAGCTGATGAAGAAGTACAGCATCTCCGGCGTGCCGATCACTGAAGACGGCAGCAAAGAAGGCAAGTTGGTGGGCATCCTCACGAACCGCGACCTGCGGTTCGAGACCAACGTCAACCGGCCGATTGCCGACATCATGACGCGCGAGCCGCTGTATACGGTGCCGGTTGGCACGACACTCGACACCGCCCGCGAGGAACTCCACCGCCACAAGGTCGAGAAGCTGCTCGTCGTCGACAAAGACTTCCGGCTGAAGGGGCTGATTACCGTCAAGGACATCCAGAAGGCGATCAAATATCCGAACGCCTCCAAAGACTCGCTCGGACGGCTCCGCGTCGGCGCCGCCGTCGGCGTCGCGAAAGACACCGTCGAACGGGCCGAAGCGCTCGTCGCCGCGCACGTCGACGTCATCGTCGTCGACACGGCGCACGGCCATTCGCAACTCGTCATCGACATGGTGCGCCGGATTCGCATCAAGTTCCCCAACGTCGACCTCATCGCCGGCAACGTCGCCACTGGCGAAGCGACAACCGCGCTCATCGGCGAAGGCGTAGACGCGGTAAAGGTGGGCATCGGCGCCGGTTCGATCTGCACGACGCGCGTCGTCGCCGGCATCGGCGTGCCGATGATCTCCGCGATCATGGACTGCGCCAAGGCGGCCGAACGGCACAACATCCCGATCATCGCCGACGGCGGCATCCGCTTCTCGGGCGACATCGTCAAGTCATTGGCCGTCGGCGCCAGCTCGACGATGATCGGCAACCTCTTCGCGGGCACGGACGAAAGCCCGGGCGAGCTGATCCTCTATCAGGGCCGCAGCTTCAAGGAATACCGCGGCATGGGATCGATTGGAGCGATGCGCCAAGGCAGCCGCGATCGCTACTTCCAGGACGAATTCGATCTCGAGAGCTCGGCGGTGCTGTCGAAGTCGCACGAGAAGCTCGTGCCGGAGGGCATCGAGGGACGGGTCGCCCACAAAGGCAGCGTCGCGGCGATGATTCATCAGCTCGTCGGCGGCCTGCGCGCGGGCATGGGCTACTGCGGCTGCGAGGACATCCCGCACCTGCAGCGCGATGCCAAGATGATTCGGATCACCGCGGCCGGATTCCGCGAGAGCCACGTCCACGACGTGGCAATTACGAAGGAAGCCCCGAACTACCGCAGTGAGTAGTGTCCGCCCTCAGGCGGACCTTGTGAGTCCGGATAAATCCGGACACTGCTCATGCGATTGAAATCTGTCGCTCGTCGCCGTCGCCATGCGCGATGCGGATCTCGATGGAGCCGTCCACCGATCGAGGGAGCTTTTCGGCCCACTCGATCGCCAGGACGCCGTCCTGCCCAAGCTCGTCGAGCCCGAGCTCGTCGATCTCACGCGAGTCGCTCAGGCGATAGAGGTCGACGTGAAGCAGCGGCAGACGGCCGCCGCGGTACTCCTGGATCAGCGTGAACGTCGGGCTGCTGACGTCTTCAGGCTGAACACCCAGTCCCTCGGCCAGGCCGCGCACCAGCGCGGTCTTCCCTGCTCCGAGATCGCCGATCAGCAGGAGCACCGATCCCGGCTGGAGCGACGATGCGAGCTGGCGGCCGACGTCGGCGGTCTCGTCCTGGGAGTGCGTCGTGATCGTCACGCGAGCACCATTCGAAAGCCGATCGCCCCGCCGCCGGCGTCCTGCGCGAAGCCATAGCCGCGCAGCCGTCGTTCGCCCTCGCCGCAGGCGTCGTCGCACCACTCCCACACATTGCCCGTCATGTCGTACAGGCCAAGCTGATTCGGCTTCTTGAGCGCGACGTCATGCACGTGCGTCGTGCCGCGTCCGGGCGGTCTGCTGACCAGCCGCCATCCCCGATCCCACCCGAGGACGCGACACACGAGCCGGCGCCATGCGGAAAAGCGCCGGCCGTACCACGCGACGTCGTCGATGTCGTTGCTGCCGCTGAATGTGAAGCCGTCGGTCCCGTGCGGGCCGCCGCGTGCCGCGTACTCCCATTCCGCTTCCGACGGCAGACGAAACCGCGCGGCGCCTGAAGATCCGGCGACTGCCAGCCGAATCGGACTCGCGTTGATGCGATCGAGGAACCCGCCTGGTCCGGCGATCGCGTTCCACGAGACGCTGTCCACGGGACGGCGCGGGTGATACTCCCCCGACGGGTTCGCGCCCATCACGTGCGTCCAGAGCGCTTGCGTGATCGGCGTGGTGGTGACGTGAAAATCGTGGATGGCGACCGGATGGCGGTTCGGCGCCGCGCCGAACAAGTATGGAGTGCCAGGTGTCCCAGCGACCGGTGCGAGTTCGAGGGCATGCTCGCCGTCGTCTGCGCGCCACTGGTAGCGCAGCGTCTGCATTCAGTGGGAGACCTGGCGCTTCACGTACGCGAACAGTTCTTTGTATCCCTCCGACGGCGCACCGCGCATGAAGTAGTCGAGTCCGCCGAGGCTGTGATCCTCGTCGGCGAAGTAGTGAAACTCCATCTTTGCCTTGCCCGACGCCGACGCCTGGCGCTCGAGACTGCGCACACCGTCGACGGGCGTGTTGCCGTCGATCTCGCCGTGAAACACGCCGACGGGCATGTCGAGGCGCGAAAGATATGTCCAGATCGACGGATGCGCGAAGTGATCCTTGAGCCACCCCTCAGGGACTTCGAGGACGGCCGTGGCCTTGAGCCACGCACCCACGACCTCGAGGTTCCCGGCATCCACGGCGTCGAGCGTGCTCTTCGCCATCAGCCGGCGATCGTCGACTGTGTACACGCCGTCCTTGTTGGCGTCGAAGGCCGACAGCTCGACGCCGGGCATCGCGCGCCTAATGCGGCGCGGGTCTGCCGCGAACTCTTCGGGCGTGATCTTGCCGTCTCGATTCGTGTCCCAGAACACCTGGTGTTGCAGAAACGCTCCTCCGGTCATCATGAATTTGATCGACTCCCGCAGGTCTGCCACGACCGACGACAACACCAGTCCGCGAACCTCCGAAGGAATACGAGCAGCGGTTTCGCTGGCCAACAGCGTGCCCTCGCTCACGCCGGTTAGCCATATCTGAGAAGCGTCGATGTCCGCGCGGGCACGCAGGGCGCGCACGCCCGCGACGGCGTCAACGACCTTGCGATCGAGGGTGGCCGCATTGAACACAGCCCGATCGATCGACACATAGCGAGGCGGCTGCGTTCCGGTGCGAACGCCGCGGCCTTCGTAGCTGAAGAACGCCACGCCAATGGCCGCCAGCTCGCGGCGATAGAGATCGAAGAAATCGATCGGTCCGCGCGGGCCCTGAATCCGCGAGTCCATCGTTTGCGCTTCGGCGGTCTGAATCATCATCACGACAGGACGACGCGCCTCTCCATCCGGCATCGTCAGCTTGCCGAACAGCTCCAGGCCGTCGTCTGCGCGAAATGAGATCTCGATTGTCTTGTATGAGGGCTGGCTCGCCGGCGTCTGCGCGTAGGGCCCACTCACCGCCACGATCCAGATGATTCCCAAGGCGGCGACCGTTGCGGTTCTCTTCATATTCGTTCCTATCGTGGTCCGCCTGAACGGGCGCTACGTGCTCTGATCCGCGATCCGGCGGCGGCCGGTAAGCTCCTGAATCGCGTCGCCGATGTGCGAAACGAGATCGCTCGCGATGAGCGACACGTCGCCCTTCTCGCCGTCCGCGAGATCGCCGGCCATACCGTGAAGATAGACGGCCAGTTTGCACGCGGCTTCGGCGTCGAGCAATTGCGCGAGCCACGCCGCCACCATCCCAGTGAGCACGTCGCCAGTTCCGCCAGTCGCCATGCCGGGATTGCCTGTCGGATTGATGAACACCTTCTCATCCGGCGTTGCGATCAGCGTGCGATGCCCTTTCAACACGACGTACACGTGATGCGCGACGGCGAAGTTGCGGGCGATCTCCATGCGGCTTGCCTGTACTTCATCGGTCGACATGCGCACCAGCCTCGCCATCTCGCCGGGATGCGGTGTGATGATGACATCACGGCCTTCGCGTCCAGTCAGGCGATCGGGATCGTCGGAGAACGCGTTCAACCCGTCGGCGTCGATGACGAGCGGCGTGGTGGCCTGCTCGACGAGCGACTTCACGAATCTCCGCGTGGATGGTGCTTGTCCGAGGCCGGGACCGATGGCGATGACGTCACGCGCCATGTCGATGATCGCGTCGACGCCGGCCGACTCGAGTCCTTCGCCGTCGCCGAGCGCGACAGTCATGTATTCGGGAGCCATCGCGGCGACGATCGGCAGGCACGCGGCGGGTGTCGCGACGCTGACGAGTCCTGCGCCCGATCGAAGCGCGCCCATCGCCGACAGGTGCGCGGCTCCCGTCTTGCCGGTCGAACCCGCCACGATCAACACGTGGCCGTAGTCGCCTTTGTGACCGTCCGGCGTTCGCGGCGAAACCAGCTCGCGCATGCCCGACCGCGTCAGCAGCTCCAGCCGCGGACCCTCGAGCGCCTCGATGACTTCGACGGGAATGCCGATGTCGGCGATGACGATGTCGCCGGCGTGGTTTTCTGCAGGAGGCAGCACCAGCGGCAACTTCGGTGCAGCCAGCGTCACAGTCGTGCCTGCCTGAATGGACTCGCCGATCGTATCCGCCGAGTCTGCCGACAGACCCGACGGCAAATCGATCGACACGACGGGAATACCGGACGCATTCACGTCGGCGATGACGCTGCCGATCAGGCCCTGCACGGGCGCGTTGAGTCCTGTGCCGAAAATCGCGTCGATAATCAGGCTGCAGTCGCGCACCTCCGACAGGTGAAGCTCCCACGCCTGTCCGTCGGCGATTTCGACGACCGTCACGCCGAGACGGCCGAGCACGTCGAGGTTGACGCGCGCGTCGCCGCGCACGTCCGACACCTGGCCGATCAGAAACACCGACACATCGACGCCGCGCTGGAGCAGGGTGCGAGCGACGACGAAGCCGTCGCCGCCGTTGTTGCCGCGTCCGCAGAGGACGGCCACCTGGCGCTCGAGCAGATCCGTGTGAACGGCCTCGACCGCAGCGACGACCTGCCGTCCGGCGTTTTCCATGAGGACGAGCGACGAGATGCCGATGTCGTCGATCGTCCGCCGGTCGGCCTCGCGCATCTGCGCGGCGTTGAGAACACGCATTTTCGCTACATGTTACTCTTAACATTGTGCCGGCGACGGTCAACGTCAACGGCCGCGTGTACGATCAGGAACACGCGGCCATTTCAGTTTTCGATCACGGGTTCCTCTACGGCGAAGGCGTTTACGAGACGATCCGTACCTTCGGCGGGCGCCCCTTCCTCTTCGATCGCCATATGCAGCGCCTGCGCAATTCCGCGGGCATGCTCCTGCTCCCCGTTCCGCTGACGGATGCCGACATGCGGGCACGGTGCCGCGAGACGATGGCGGCGGCCGGCCTCGGCGACGGATCGCACAACGAGGCGTACATTCGCATCCTGCTCACGCGCGGGGTCGGCGAGCTTTCGTACGATCCGGCGGGCTGCCCGACGCCATCGGTAGTCATCATCGTCAAACCGCAGATCGACCCGCCGGCGGCCGTGTACGAGCAGGGCGTCAAGATCGCGCTCGTCGACATCGTGCGCAACCATCCGGGGTCGGTGAACCCGCTGATCAAGTCGAACAATCTGCTGAACAACGCGCTCGCGATGCAAGAGGCCTTTCGGCGCGGTGCGTACGAAGGCGTGATGCGGAACTACCGCGGCGAGCTGGCCGAATGCACGCAGTCGAACCTCTTCATCGTGAAGAACGGGGCCGCATTGACTCCTCCCGTCGACGCGGGGCTTCTGCCTGGCATCACCCGCGCGTTTCTCTTCGAAGTCGGCGAAGAGGTGAAGATTCCCGTCCGTGAGGCGGTCTTACGGGATGCCGACCTGCTCGGGGCGGACGAAGTGTTCTTCACCAGCACCACCCGGGGAGTCGTGCCCACAACCCGGGTAGACGAGCACGTCATTGGGACCGGAGCCCCCGGTCCGATCACCCGCGCCCTGGGCGCTGCCTATCTGAAGCGCGCGCTCGAATCCCGCCTTTAAGCCTGTTAGATCGAGCGTGGTGAGACGTTTTACTCACTAACTGCGCCTTTGATCTGCATAAGATGTCGCATTCTGTCTTACAACCCGGCGCGCCTCGCACCGCTCCACATCCGGAGCCATGGCGACCGATGACGCCCGCTCGGTGGCAGCACATTCAAGGTCTGCTCAACGAAGCGCTCGCCATCCCGGCGGCCGACCGGGCGCAGTTCGTCGCGGTTGCGTGCAGGGGGAATCCCGACCTGCAGCATGAGGTCGATTCACTGCTCGCTCAGGCGTCGGCGGCAAGCGACTTCCTGAGCACGACGACCATGGAGACAGCCGCCTCCATCGTGCGCCCACATCCGTCGCTCGTCGGCCGCCAGTTGGGTCCGTATAGCGTCCGATCGCGCCTCGGCGGCGGCGGCATGGGCGACGTGTTTCTCGCCGAAGACTCGCGGCTGCATCGGCTCGTCGCCCTCAAAGCCCTTCACGAAGACGGCGCCGCGACCCCGCAGCGCCGAGAACGGCTGCTTCGCGAGGCGCGCGCGGTGGCCGCGCTGAATCATCCCCACATCGCGGCAATCTACGACGTTCTCGAGAACGCGGACGATCCACAGGCTCCGCCCTACATCGTGATGGAGTATGTCGACGGCGAGACGCTGTCCGATCGATTGGCCAGCGGTCCACTGCCGGTCGACGACGTGCTGCGGATCGGCAAAGCCATTGCAACGGCCCTCGCCGCGGCGCACAGACGCGGCATCGTCCATCGCGATCTGAAGCCCGCGAACCTGCGGCTGACGACCGACGGCAGCGTCAAAGTGCTCGACTTCGGTCTCGCGCGAATGATGCATGCCGCGCCTGACGCGCCGACCGAACCGCTCGAGCGCGCGCTGCAGTCCCAGGGAAAGATCGGCGTCGCAGGCACGCCGGGCTACATGTCGCCCGAGCAGGCGCTCGGCCACGCAGTGACGCCGGCCAGCGACATCTTCAGTTTCGGCGTCGTGCTGTTCCAGATGCTCACCGGGCGGCGGCCGTTCATGGGCGACGACTTTCTGTCCGCGGCGCTCGCGATGATCGCATCGCCGGTGCCCCGGGCTGCCGACGTCATGCCCATCGTGCCGCCGCGCGTCGATGCTCTGCTTTCGCGCATGCTGTCGAAGGAACCTTCCGATCGTCCGTCGGCCGACGAGATCGTGCAGGTGCTCGACAACGCGTCGCACGCCGAGGCTGCGATGCCGGCCCTGGTCGAGGCGCCGCGTCGCATGTCGCGGTCGGTGATCGGCGTGTCGGCACTCGTCCTGGTCGGCGCGAGCGCGCTCGTCGGCAGCGAATCGCTGCGACGGCAGTTGGGCATCGGATACGTCGGGACGGCGACCACGCTCAGGCTCGCGATCCTTCCGATCGGGACGGCACCGGGCGGAAACGCGACAGCCGAATTCCTCGGAACAGGTATCGCGTCGGTGGTCGCCGGCAATTTCGCGGCGATTCCGCACGTCAGCGCGCTGTCGCGATCGGCCACCGCGCCGTTCGACAAAGACACCGACGGCTTCGCGGCGCTCCAGCGATCGCTCGGGGCTACGCATGTCTTGCGGCTGTCGTGGCTCGGCGTCGATCCCGCGCTCCGTCTGGAAGCGCGCCTTTACAAGCCAGGGACAGCGTCGCCAATCTGGACAAACACATTCGCTGGCGACCCATCCGCCATAGAGCGAGACCTGCTCCGCGGTCTTGGGCGTGAGCTCGAACGCGCACGCGGCGTCAGCTTCGGCCGCGACGAGTGGAATCGCATTTCGAAGGTGCCGACTTCGAGCGGGCCGGCGCTCCTTGCGTACGCCGAAGGAACCGCGCTGCTCAATCGGCAGGCGCGTGACGTCGATCGCGCTATCACGCTGCTTCAACAGGCGACGGCGCTCGATCCGCAATTCGTCTTCGCATGGGTGGAGCTCGGCGGCGCATGGTGGAACAAGTATCGTGACGACAAGAACAAGGCGTCGGTCGAGCACGCGAAGGACGCCCTCCGCCACGCCGTCGCGCTCGATCCCGACAGCGCGCCCGTGCACTTCGCCGTCGGCGACATGGAGTACCGAACCGGCGAGCCTGCGTTGGCTGAAGCCTCCTTTCGAAGGGCGCTGCAATTGCAGCCCGATTACGACGCCGCGCAAAGGAACCTTGCGCAGGTGTTGTCGGACTCCGGCCGGTTTGACGACGCAGAGAGCCTGATGCAGCAGGCTCTGCATGTCAGCCGGAGCTGGAACAACTTCTACGTCCTGGGGACGATCGAGTATCGAGCCGGCCGGTACCAACGCGCGATCGAAGCGTTTACAAGCGCGACCGACGCGACACCCAAGGATCCTGCGGCCTTCACGATGCTCGGAAACGTGCACTACATTCAAGGCAACCTGCAGCAGGCGGTGGGCAACTTCGAACATGCAGCGCGTCTCGGCCCGACAGCCGCGGCGTACGCGAACCTGGCTCTCGTCTATTACACGCAGCATCGATATCAAGACGCGATTCGCTCGTACGAACAGGCGCTTCAGCAGAATCCGAGGAGCATCGTCAACCACCGGAACATCGGCGACGTGTACCGCCGCATCGGCAGAACCAAGGAAGCGAATGCCGAATACCAGCGAGCCATCGCGCTTGGCAACGACGTCTTGCAGATCAACCCTCGGGACGTGCGAACGATCGCGCTGATTGCGCTATGCGAGGCAAAGCTCGGGAAGAGCGCTGCCGCCCTCCGCCACTCGGCGGAAGCTGTCGCAATGGATTCGTCGAGCCGCGAGGCCTGGCAGCGCAGCGCCGAGGTTCACGCGCTGCTCAACCAGCCGGACGCGGCTCTTCGCGATCTCGCGATCGCGGTGGCGCGTGGGTTCGAGCCGAGAATGGCGCGCACCGACGACGAGTTGAGCGGCATCCGCAGTCTGCCGCGCTTCGAAGAAATCCTGAAGGACGCCCCCGGCAACGCAGTTCTCACGCGAGGAGTGACCCCATGAGCGTCAAACCGCCTGCTCCCACACTGACGCCGGACAAATACCGGCTGGCCGTGACAGTCAATCTGCCGATGAACGGGGATCCAGATCCCCTTGTCTGCCTGCCGGAGGGGCCTGTCATCTGGCTGATTCGCAACAACGACGGCAAGCACGGCTTCGACGTCACCATCGACCCGGCGAAGTTCACGCACAACGGCAAGAAGGAACATCCGTTCCCGAAGAACGACAAGCTGAGCACGCACGTCGCGCCTGGCAACTACGGTGTCATCGCGACGACGATCAAGAAAGGCTTCACACGCGATCACTTCACCTACGTCATCGACGTGCTCCAGACGGGCACCGGTAAACCGGTGCGCCCGATCGCGATCGATCCCGATCTCGACGTGATCGATCCGAACACAGGCGAGTAAACCTACGTCGCGTCGGAGACCGGCGGGCAGGAGCAGAAAAGATTGCGGTCGCCGTAGGGGTTGTCGATGCGGCCGACGCTCGGCCAGAACTTCCGCTCCCGGACGAACGGGAGCGGAAACACGGCCTGTTCACGAGAATACGGATGCGTCCAGTCGGCTGACGCAATCGCTGCGGCCGTATGCGGCGCGTGCTTGAGCACGTTGTCCTTGGCGTCCGCTTTTCTGTCGATCACTGCCTGAATCTCCCCGCGGATCGCAATCATCGCGTCGCAGAAACGATCGAGTTCGTCCTTGGCCTCGCTTTCGGTCGGCTCCACCATCAACGTCCCCGCAACTGGAAACGACACCGTCGGCGCGTGAAAGCCGTAGTCCATCAGCCGCTTCGCCACGTCGGTCTCGTCGATGCCGCTTTGCTGCTTCAGCGGACGCAGGTCGAAGATGAGCTCGTGCGCCACCCGGCCCGTCGCGCGTGTGAAAAGCACGGGAAAGTGCGGCTCGAGGCGGTGCTTGACGTAGTTCGCGTTCAAGATCGCGTGGCACGTCGCGTCGGTCATGCCGCGAGCGCCGAGCATCCGGATGTAGCCGTACGAAATCAGCAGGATGCTCGCGCTTCCCCAGGGCGCCGCCGACACGGCAGGAATCGCCTGCGCGCCGCCGGTGGACGCCATCGAATGGCCCGGCAGAAACGGCGCCAGATGCGCAGCGACGGCGATCGGCCCCATGCCCGGCCCGCCGCCGCCGTGTGGAATGCCGAACGTCTTGTGGAGATTCAAGTGCACGACGTCGGCGCCGATGACCGCAGGACTCGTCAACCCGACCTGTGCGTTCATGTTCGCGCCGTCCATGTACACCTGGCCGCCGTGCTCGTGGACAATCGCGCAGACGTCCTGAATCTGGTCCTCAAACACGCCGTGCGTCGACGGATACGTCACCATCAGCGCCGCGAGCCGATCGCGGTGCTGGTTCGCCTTCGATCGCAAGTCGTCGACGTCGATGCTGCCGTCGCTCCGTCCTCCCACGACCACGACGCGCATGCCCGCCATCGTCGAACTTGCGGGATTCGTACCGTGGGCAGAATCCGGAATCAGCACGACATCGCGCCGGCCATCGCCGCGTGAGCGGTGATAGGCGCGAATCACCAACAAGCCGGCGAACTCGCCCTGCGCGCCTGAGTTTGGCTGAAGCGAGACGGCCGCCAACCCGGTGATCGCGCACAGCGCGGACTCGAGCTCGCGAAGCACCTGCTGGTATCCGGCCGCCTGCTCGACGGGAGCAAACGGATGCATCGCGGCGAACTCGTGCCACGTCAACGGCAGCATCTCGGCGGCCGCGTTGAGCTTCATCGTGCAAGACCCGAGCGGAATCATCGACGTATCGAGGCCGAGGTCTTTGCGCTCGAGCGACCGGACGTACCGCATCATCTGCGTCTCGGAGTGATACGTGTTGAAAACGGGATGGCTCAGAAACGGAGACGTCCTCGCATACGGCGGATCGAACGTGGCTGTCACCGGACCAATAAGCGGCGTCCGCGTACGGAGGGCGCGCGCGAACACCGCGGCAATCGCCTCGACATCGTCGACGTCGGTCGTTTCGTCGACGGCAATGTTGATCGTGCCGTCGTCGCGATACCGGAAGTTCATCCGCGCGCCGAGCGCCTCCTGTCGAACACGATCGACCGTCTCCGTCCCGCCCGGGACTTCGAGGCGGATCGTGTCGAAGAACACCTTGTTCGACTGCTGAACCCCGATGTACAGCAGCGCGCCGGCCAGCGCTTTCGCAAGCTCGTGCACGCGCGCAGCCATCGACGTGAGACCCTTCGGTCCGTGATACACCGCATACAGCCCGGCGATGTTCGCGAGCAGCACTTCAGCCGTGCAGATGTTCGACGTCGCCCGCTCGCGACGAATGTGCTGCTCGCGCGTCTGAAGCGCCATGCGGTACGCCGTCTTGCCATGCGCGTCGAGTGACACGCCGACCAGACGCCCGGGCATCTGGCGCGCGTGCGCCATCCTCGTCGCGAAAAACGCGGCGTGCGGACCGCCGTATCCCATCGGGACGCCGAATCGCTGCGCGCTGCCGACGACGACATCCGCGCCGAGTTCGCCCGGCGGTGTGATGAGCGTCAGCGCGAGCAGATCGGTCGCGACCGCGACCAGCACTCCCGCCTCGTGCGCTCGCGTGATGAACGACGTCAGCTCGTGAACGACGCCGCATTCGTCCGGCGTTTGCACGAGCGCGCCGAACATTTGCGGCGTGAATGTCACCGCGGCCGGATCGCCGACGACGAGCTCGAATCCCATCGGCTCGGCGCGCGTCCGCAGGACGTCGATCGTCTGCGGAAAACACGTCTCCGCGACGAAGAACTGTTCGGCCCCATTTCCATCAGGCCGCCGGCCCCGCACCCGATGCAACATCGTCATCGCCTCTGCCGCTGCCGTGGCTTCGTCGAGGAGCGACGCGTTGGCAATCTCCATCCCGGTGAGGTCCGTCACCATTGTCTGGAAATTCAGCAGCGCCTCTAACCTCCCCTGCGCGATTTCCGCCTGATACGGGGTGTACGGGGTGTACCAGCCTGGGTTTTCGAGCACGTTGCGTTCGATGACAGGCGGCGTCAGACAGCCGTAGTACCCGAGGCCGATGTACGAATTGAAGACCTGATTGCGGTACGCCGTGCGCCACGCATCCCGGAGATATCGATATTCGGAAATGCCGTCGGGCAAATCCAGCGGCGCGCGAAGACGAATCGCAGGAGGGATCGATTCGTCGACGAGCGCGTCGAGCGACGCCACGCCGATGAGGTCGAGCATGGCCCGGCGCTCGTCGGCGCTCGGGCCGATGTGCCGCGCCGCGAAACTCATTTCGCCAGATCGGCGTACTGCGAAGCGTCGAGCAGCGCGGCGGCTTCCGCGGGGTTCGCGAGCTTGAGCACAATGAGCCAGCTCCCGTGCGCATCGGCGTTCACCTGCTCGGGCTTGCGCTTCAGCGCGTCGTTAATCTCGACGACCTCGCCAGACGCGGGCGCGTAGAGCTCCGACACGGCCTTGACCGATTCAATCGTGCCGAACGACTGCCCTTGCGTCAGCGTCGTGCCGACGGCGGGCAACTCGAGGTACACGACATCACCGAGCTGCTTCTGCGCGTAGTCGGTCACGCCGACTTTTCCGCGATCGCCGCTGATGTCGATCCATTCGTGATCTCTCGTGTATTTGTACGCAGGCGGATACGGCATGGTCAGCGTCCTCAGCGCCGCGGGCGCTTATAGAACGGGAGCGGGACGACGCGGGCACTCGCGCGGCGGCCTCGAATGTCGATCGCGAAGTCCTCGCCGTGGCCGGCAAACGCAATCGGCACGTACGTCATGCCGATGGACTTCTTCATGGTCGGCGTCTGCGTGCCGCTCGTGACCTTGCTGATCGGGCTGCCGTCCACGTACACATCGTACCCGTGCCGCGCGACGCCAGGATCGGTCAACTCGAAGCCGACGAGTTTGCGCGTCAGCACACCCGACTTCTGCGCGCGCAGCGCGTCGGAGCCGATGAACTGATCTTTCTGCCAGCCGACGATCCATCCGAGATCCGCCTCGAGCACAGAAGTCGTCTCGTCGATCTCGTGTCCGTACAGACGCATGCCGGCTTCCAGCCGCAGCGTGTCGCGGGCGCCCAGCCCGCAGGGGATCAAGCCATGCGGCTCGCCGGACGCGAGAACGGCCTGCCACACACGATCGGCCTGCTGCGGCGGGACAAAGATCTCGAAGCCGTCCTCGCCCGTGTAGCCCGTTCGCGAGACGGTGCCGCGGACGTTGGCGAACTCGCCGTGCGCGAAGTTGTAGTACTTCAGCGACGCCAGATCCACGCCAGTCAGCGGCTGCACAATCGCCGCCGACGCGGGCCCCTGCACGGCGAGCAGCGCATATCGTGACGTCGCGTCGAACACGACCGCGTCGCCAAACGATCCGGCGCGGGCGGCGATCCACCCGTAGTCCTTGAATGTATTCGAGGCGTTGACGACGACGAGAAAGTGATCGCTACGGAGGCGGTAGACGATGACGTCGTCGACGAACGTGCCGAGCTCGGTGAGGATGGCCGAATACTGCGCCTGCCCCGGCTCCAGCTTCGCCGCGTCGTTGCAGAAGATGGACTGGACGGCGGCGAGCGCGTCCTTGCCGGCGATTTCGATTTCGCCCATGTGGGAGACGTCGAACAGGCCGGCGCTCGCGCGGACAGCGAGATGTTCCTGGGTAATGCCGGCGTATTCGAGCGGCATGTCCCAGCCGCCGAACTCCACCATCTTGGCGCCCGACGCGACGTGGCGGGCATGAAGCGACGTCTTCTTCGGCACGTACGTATCGGCGATGTAGTGCCTGCACTACATCTGTTCGGAGTGTACCTCAGACCTCCACGTCCGCGTGTCGCTTCAGTCGAAGCTCGAGGTGACGCCTGACATCGGGCCACTCATGGGCAAGGATGCTGTACATCACGATGTCGCGAGGGCTGCCGTCGCGCCGCGCGCCGAAGTGCCGGATGACGCCGTCGCGTTTCGCACCGAGCGCTTCGATGGCGCGCTGCGAGCGGAAGTTGAAGCCGTCCGTGCGCAGTCCCACCACCTTGCAGCCGAGCGTATCGAATGCGTGCTCGAGCAGCGCGAGCTTGCAGGTGGTGTTGACGTGCGTCCGCTGCGCACGCTGCGCGTACCACGTGTAGCCGATCTCCACGCGATCGATGTGAGCGACGACGTCGTGGTAACGCGTCGACCCGATGACTTGCCCCGTCGTGAGATCGCGAACAGCCCACGGCAGCATGTGTCCGTCGCGCTGTCCCTGCAGAGCGTCGGCGAGGTACGTCTCCATGACATCCGGCGTCGGCGTCGCGACGAACCAGAGCTGCCAAAGACGGCCGTCCGCGACGGCGGTCGAGAGCGCGGAGCTATGTGCGGGTGCGAGCGGCTCCAGGCGGATGCCGCCGCGCTCGAGAACGACAGGCGCCAGCGTGATCATGCGAGAACGGTACGCCGCCACTGGACTCATGCCTAGAGCCAGTTCTGGAATATTCTCTAAGTCCACTCATGACGGTGCCCTCATCCGCTGACGCACCTTGACCCCCATGTACGCGGAGTTCACCTGGCAGACCTTCGTCGTCAGCATGAGTACGGCGATCGCGATCGGGTTGGTCTTCGGCGTGTACCCTGCGCTCAAAGCAGCCCGCCTCTCGCCGGTCGACGCGATGCGATACGAGTGACGTCATTCGACGTGCAACGTCCGGGTCGACAGCTCTCCTTTCGCAGAGACGTCGAGCGACGGCGGGGCCACGCGTCTTTGTACGCCTCCACATTCAACCTGCAACAGCCACTGACCAGGCTCCGGTAATAGCAGCGCGTGCCCGACACCGTCGCTCTTCGCGCGGACCACGCTGAAACCGCCGGCACCGGCAGGACCGGCGGCAGCAATAGCGCAGCCCGCGACGTCGGTTTGAAATTCGACCGCAATAGGATCGCCCAGCGCGATGTCGCCGAGCGCGATGTCGGAAGACTTTCCGCCCTGAGAAAGTCGGACGCGTTGTGACGCGCCGTCGGGAGCTGTGAGTTGAACCATGCCGTCGGCGACAGGCGGCAGCCGCAACGTAAAACGTCCCACGTCGTCGCTCGTTGTGTCGAGAGCGAGATGCGTGGATGGATCGCTGCTTTCTCGCCACACAGCAGCGTCGGGAATGAAGCGCACCACCACGCCTGAGGCCGGAAGCTTCTGACGCAACACTCTCCCGGTCGCCTTTGACGGGGCCTTCAGCCGCACAAGCAGCGGAACCCCGTCGATCGTCGTCCATTGTTCCGTCCGTCCGTGTTCGAAGTCGACGACGGCGACTTTGTACGTCTGCGCTTCCAGACCGCGGAACGCGAAGGTCCCGGAATCATCGGTTCGAGTTTCCGCGACCCGCATCACGTCGGCAGCCTTCAACCTGTCCGGCGTCTGTTGCGCTCGTTGCTCGGGCCGCAACGCGAACAGATCGACGAGCGCGCCAGCGACGGCCAGACCTGACGGCGATTCGACGCGGCCTTCGAGCGCCATCGGCCGCTCTAACGCGAGATCGAGCGGGACGACTGCCGCATCACCGCCGACCACATCGAGCGGTTCATCGTGGCTCGCCGACTCCGCGGCAGTCAGCCGTACGAATGCGTCCGGGTCCGGCGAACGCTCCTTGCCGGCGATCCAGAACGCCGTCGCGCTAATGACCCACACGTGAACGCCGGCATCGGCTTCCACCTCAAGCGATCGCGTGTTCGGCCGCGCGATCGGGCGGCTGACCTTCAACGCCGCCGCCGTGACTTCCGCTTCGCTGCCGGCGGGAACGACGCGGAGCAGCCTTCCCCATGTCGCGATGCCAGACGCCACCACGCCCGTCGGATTCCGGACCACGAACCCCACGCCGTCGTCCGTTTCGATGACGACGACGCCGGCGGCTGTGTCGTCTGTTGACGGCGTGTCGCATGACCAGCCGCGCGGTGGCCGAAGGTGACAATCAACCGTCTGAGCCGCGCTCGCTGTGTCGGCGGACACCCATAAGAGACGCGTCACAGCAGCCGGGTTCACTTGAGGCGGCAGCTCTCCAAGGAGCGCAATCATTACTCGTGCACCTTCTTCGATTGTTCGAATGCTTCGTAAAGGACGGCGGCCCGCGTTGCAGGCAACGAACTCCTGACGTCGACTTCCGACGTGACGCGGCCTTTGTTCATGAAGACGCACCGGTCGCAAACCGCCGCGAGGTCGTGAATGCGGTGAGACGACACAATGGCGGTGCCGCCAGCCAAGCGCACTTCTTCCAATTGCGCTGCCAGCCATGCGGATGCGTCCGGATCGAGCCCCTCCCACGGTTCGTCGAGAAGGATGAGCGCGGCCGAATGCGGCCGCCAAAGAACGACTTCGAGGCCCAACCGCTGCCGCATGCCGCGCGATAACGTCGCGATTCGCTTCCATCCGGCATGTTGATCGACAGCGAGGCTCCAGAGACGTCGCCATCGGGACACCCGCACATCGGGAGGAAGCGTCCGCTCGCCCGCGAAATATCGAAGGCTTCCGAAAGAGCCGGGTGGAATGTCAACAGCACCGGCGTGCTGACGGACGAGCCGCGCCGCAATTCGCAGCAGTGTGGTTTTTCCGGCGCCATTTGGGCCGACCAGCCCCACGATTTCTCCGGAGGCGGCCCGAAGTGTCACGCGTTGCAACGCCCATTGCCTGCCGTACTTTTTTGACACTTCGGTCAGCGTGCATCGCGTCGTCATTCGACGTCCTCGAGCGGCACGTCGTAGTGCGCGACGAAAAACACTCCCGTAAGCAGCGCTGCGGCCGCCGCAGTGATCACGAGCGCGATGAGCCCGACCGATGGAGTCGAAGGCTCGCCGACCATCACGGGAGGAAACAACAGGACTGGGCCTAGCGCGTGCCACATCCCTGCCCATGTGCCGCTCGCCGCCACGTAGTCGTTTCGCAGTGCGATGAGCCGGCCGGATCCGGCGAGACCAATCGCAACGATCAACCATGCGACGCCGGCGGAGTATCGCGAAAACGGCACGGAGGCGGCCCAGGCAAGCGCCGAAATGTAGATGAAGGCCGCCGCCCCTTTCGGCGTGAAACCAAGCGGCCAGTGTCCGCCGCCACCGAGCGCGTCGATCACGCTGATCGCCGCCCATGAGAGACCACCAAGCGCCGCCGACGTCAACGCATGGGTGACCGCGAACCGCAGCCGTGACGGATGTCCTGCGAGCAACTGATCGAAGTGACCCCGCCTGGCGCGCGGCGCGTAGCCGGTCGACGCCGCGAACGACTGACACAGGAGCAAAACGACATAGGGACCGCGCAGGTCGTCGGGGGCAGTGACGGTGAGGTATCCCGCCCACGCGACCAGCGCGAGCATCGCCGACAGCATTGCCGCTGATGGCCGCAGCAGCACCGAAAGCGCGCGAGCGTCGACGTCCGTCATGGCGCCATCACCTCCACGACGGTTCCTGCAGCGGTCAGCACCGTCGCGGCGCGATCGCTTGCCCGGACAATCAAACGGCCCCGCGGCTTCAGCTCCACAGAGCCAAGACTCTCGCCCCGGAGATTGCTCCTCGTCAGGCGTGCGCCAAGATGCCGTCCTGTGTCGCCGGAGATTGCCGACGTCAGAATCCACAACCCGGAGGAGGCCGTAACGGCCACGTCCCACAAGGGCGTCCGTGAATCGAGCGCCGTCTCCGCCAAGAACTGCGGCTGTACGACCGCCGTGCGGGCGGCTACGCCGTCGCCGACCGTGATCCGGGTTTGCGTCGCGATCCAACACGGCAACCACGTTTGGTAGCCGAGGCCGCACGCGACGAGCCCTGAAGGGACATCGGTTTTCTGCGCAGCTGTCCGGAGCGCTAGGGGGCCCTGCCAGGGCTGCGTACGATTCGCGTCGTTTACGTCGGCCGGCCGGACGGCCTCGAGCAGCGGACGGTCTGCAGCCGTCGGTGGCTGCTGCAGCAGCAACAAGTCGCCGACGCCGAAGACGTTCAGGCGCGGCTGCCGCAATTTCGTCCGCATCATCACGTCGCCGGACGACGACAATCGGGCAAGCGTGCGGTAGTCGGCCAGGGTCCATAGCTCGTTCGCGACACACGCGAGCCCCCACGGGTGTTCGGCGCCTCTGAAGCCGCGCACCGGCGTGCTGAGCCATGACGCATCGCTCGGTTTCAGTTCGACGAGCGCCGGTTCATCAGTCAACAACCACGTGGACACTCCACAACTCGCGCGGCCCACGATGACGTGGTCCAACGTGAGCGAGGTTGTGAAAACGACTCGCTGCTTTAACGGCGTGGCGTCGGCGGCCAGCAGGCCCGCAGCAAGCCAGAGCGCGGCAATGAGGTCAGTCATGCGCATTGCTGGAGGAAGCCGGAGGACATGAACTACCGTCCTCCGGCTTCTCTGATATCAGTGGCCCAAAATCGCGCGGCGGATGCACTCGATCATCTGCAGCTCGCAGTCGATGCCGCCGGCCCACATGGTCCAGAAACCGGCTTGTGCAGCCGCCCAGTAATAGCAGCTGGCCAGCTGCGACATGCACTGGTCCGACGGGTTCGGCGGCGTTTGCGCGGACGCCTGCTTGCCGGCTGCCAACATCATCACGACGAGCGCGGCGACAATGGCTCGCCGCATGAAAAGTTTGGATGCCATCTCACTCCTTCTGACCGTTAGTCTTGGCCGCTGCCTACACAACGACCGCATTTGCGGCGTCCGCGCGACCCCACAGCGTGATCCGCTGTCCGACTCGTCCGCCATTTCGCCGGAGGCACCCGGCGTGCGCAGCGCTACTCGGACGCTGCAGTTTCGAGCGCGTCGATGCTTTCGTCGATCGCGGTCTTCAACTCTTTGCCGGCCACGCTCTCCGCGTTCGTCTCCACTGCTGTGACCGACTGGTACTTCAGGTACGCCTGGAGCGTGTGATAGCTGATGCCGAGGGCTCGACATGTTTTGCGTTTGTTACCGCCGCAGCGCTCCAGCACCAGATGCGCGTAGCGGCTGCCCCACGCACGCATCGTTTCTCCACGCTGCAGCGACGGCCCGACAACTGCGACGTGATCGCCACGAACGGTCGCGGGAAGGTCGTCGATCTCGATGACGTCCGACTGGCTGAGCGCGATCGCTCGCTCGATGAGCCGTTCGAGTTCGCGAACGTTGCCCGGCCACTGGTACGAGACCAGCGCTTCAGCGGCGGCCGCCGAGAGTTGCAGCGGGCGCGTCGCTCGATGGCGGTCGAGAAAGTACCGCGCGAGCTCCAAGATGTCCTCGTGCCGCTCGCGCAGCGACGGCACTCGGATGTCGACACCACTCAACCTGTAATAGAGGTCGGGCCGGAACAGCTGCCGCTCGACAAGTCCTGACAGGGTGCGGTTGGTTGCCGCGATAATTCGAACGTCGACGCGGTGCGCGCCGTTGCCGCCGACACGCTCGACCGACAAATCCTGAATCGTGCGCAGCAGTTTGGCTTGCGCCGACAGCGACAGATCCGACACTTCGTCGAGAAACAACGTGCCGCCGTCAGCGGCTTCGAACTTGCCGCGCCGGCCGCGAACGCCGGTCGCCGTCCGGTCCTCGATGCCGAACAACTCGGCTTCGAGGAGCGTTTCGACGAGCGCAGCGCAGTTGATGGCGACAAATGGCCCGTGGCGACGCCCGCTCAACTCGTGAATCTGCCGTGCGACGAGCTCCTTGCCGACGCCGCTTTCACCTTCGAGCAGGACCGTGAAGTCGGTGCCGGCGACCCGTTCGAGGGTGTTGCGCAACTGGGCCATGGCGAGCGTCGATCCGATGAGCGGCGCCGCCGCATCTCGCCGCCTCACAGCGCCCACCACGCCGGCGCGCAGCAACTGTGCGCGCGTGCGTTCGATTTCCAGAATGAGCGCGCCCACGTGGGCCGCCATGGCGAGCGTTTGAAAATCCCACTCGCCCAACCGGCATCCGGGATCGAACGCCGCTTCGAGCACGCCAGGAGACGTCGGATCGCAGCCGACCACTTCGAGCGCGATCAGCTCGCTTTGCTGCATCCCCTCCTGGCCCGGCCAACGGGGCGCGGATTCACGCAGCACCACCGATCGCACGGGCACGACACGTCGAAGCGTTTGCTCGAACGCCGTCCGCATCGACGCCGTGTCGCCCCGGCGCTCGAGGCCACGCGCCACGACGGCCAGCAGTTCCGCAAAACCGCGCCGTCGATCACGCCGGCGCGGCGCACGCGCCTCGAAGCGCGATTGTGAAGACGAAGGCAGCATGGCGGGAGCTGAACCAAACCGAGTGCCACCAGTACCCGAAAGCAGAACGCCCATATTCCTTATGAATTCCTTTGCGCCGCTCGGACGCGATGTGTCGCAACTACCCATCGAGAAACCCGCCTGTGTCGTGACGACGCACGGGCGACTGTGGGAGATCACAATGGGATCCACTTCGACGAACGCCAGTTGAAGCGATAAACGCGAATCTTTCCCGTGGCACCGAACACCCGGACGGCGTACTGCGCGGCCCCGCGGCCAGCTAAATAGATGGTTCCCGACGTCGCGCCGCCAAGCGGATTGAAGCTGACGGAGTTGCCGGGGCCCAATCGGATCGGATCTGCCCCAGGCGCGGCATCGCCCGGCTCGATTGGCGGCAAGGCAGGACGTGTGCCGAACTGCACATTGCGGAAGTTGTCCGACAAGCGCTCGGTGCGACGGATGGCGCGATCGACGCCTCGCTGAATGTCCGCGCCCAAGACGCCGTTGCCGTTTCCGTCCTCGTAGACGGTGAACGCGTACTGCGCGTCCGCTGCTGCGAAGCGCAGCGCCACGTAGCGCGACCGCTGAATGGCTTCCATCCTCGTTTCGGCCAGCCTCGACGACAGATATCGCGCGGCTCCTGCCACACGAAATTCGTCGAGGCCGGCCTGCATCTCCGGGATGGTTGTGGCGGTCGCCGTCGCGATGAGGCCGACAGTCACCGCCAATTCCCCGAGCGTCGCCATCGACGGCCGCCCTACTTCGCCGCCGCCGCGCCTTCGGCCTTCGTGGTCACGGTGATTTGCGGCTTCAGTTTGAGAAAGTTCTTCTCGCCGACACCGCGGACGTTCATCAGCTCCTCGATTTTCTTGAACGGCCCGTTCTTCTGCCGGTACTCGACGATGCGTGCGGCCGTTTTTGCGCCGACGCCGGGCAGCGCCTCGAGTTCGGCGGCCGACGCCGTGTTGATGTTCACGATCCCGGTTGTCGCAACGGCTTTGGCGCTCGCGTTGTGCGGCGTCTGCGCGACGGATGCCTGCGGTGCGGCGGCGAATATCGACACGATCACGAGCGCGGACAAACACTGACGGAACATGCGGTCCTCCTTTGTGAGGACCTTGACGCGGCCGCGGCCAGAACGACTGGGAGGTCGTGCCCGGGGGTCGAGCGGAGGGAGGCGCCGCGCCAAGGTCGCATCCCTCAAAGGCAAGGTGCGATCCGCCGCGGCGCTTCACCGATCGTCGTCGCAAACCGATGCGATCGCGCCAGTTGCCGCCAGCACGATCGAGGTCGCGTTCTCGCAGCGCCCATCGCCGTCGAAAAAGCGACATCTGCAGTTTCCGCTTGCGTGTCGCGCCGGTGCGCCGCACAATCGCGCGCCGTGGCGCTCAACATCGTCAAAGCCTTCGTCGTCTTGGTGTTTCCGGTTGTCGTCTTCTTCGCGTTCGCCAATCGGCAAGCGGCACATAGCGGGCGTGACCTCGCGCTGAAGAACGTCAGCCCGACCGACGCCAAGCCACTCAACACGCGGCTCCACTACGACGTGAATGATGTCGATTACTTCTGGGGCGCACTCGGCAAAGACGGCAGGCTGGCCGAGCAGCGCTTCCTCAAAGAGGATCTGACGTTCCCTCTCTTCTACGGCGGCGCGTTGATGCTGAGCCTTGGATGGCTCTTGTGGAAAAGCGGGCTGTCCTGGAGTCCGTGGCTCGTGATGCTCCCAGTACTGCTCGGCATGATTGGCGACTGGACCGAAAACGTCATTCAGCTCGGCCAACTCCAGCGGTACATCGATTCCGGCAAGAGTGCGCTCGACCCCGGCGCCATTCTTCGGAGCAGTCTCGCAACAGACCTCAAGCTGGTCGGAATCGCAGCCTCGGACGTCCTGGTGATCGTGCTTGCTGTCGCCTTCGTCTGGCGAACGACGTCTCGCTAATCGCCGCCGACAAAAGTCTTCCTGGCGACGAACGAGCCCGCAGAGTTTTTGGGCGAACATCCCAACTTTCGAACAATTCGCAAGAATCCGCGTGGTTCAAAGCTTGCTATACGGCCGCCAGATACGTCCCTTTAAGGAGCCAGCCTTGAGAAAAATCTTGCTGAATTCACTGCTCGGGATCGCCGCGATGTGCTTCACATCCACGGCATTCGCGACCACCATCAACATCAACTTCGACTCGCTGCCGTCTGGTCCGATCGCCCCTGGCGCCTTTGCCGATGTGGTGTTCACGAATGCGACCGTCGCAAGCACGGGCTTCGAAGCCAGCGCCCCGAATTCGATCTTTTCGACAAGTTCTGGAGTGAGCTTTGGCCAAGCGAACGCCGTGGGCGTGATCTTCAACACCCCCGCGACCCACGCGAGCATCGTCGGCTTGAACGTCGGGTTCAACGGACTGAGGCTCGACGCCTTCGACGCCGCCAACAACCTGCTCGCGACGACGACCATCTTCGGCACCACGGAAGGGGGCACCGCCGGCGTCAATCCTCCGGGCGAGACGTTTACGCTTTCGATCACCGTCGCCAACATCGCACGTCTGGCCATCTATCAGCCGATTACGACCTTTAACGACACGATCGTGCTCGACAATTTCAGCGCCGACGTCGGAGGCGCCGCGGTGCCCGAGCCCGCGACGTTGACGCTCGTGGCGCTCGGCATGGCCGGCGCGGCCATTCGCCGCCGCCGCCGCAGCTAGGGATATCGGTCGAACGGCGTCCGTGTCCTGCGGACGCCGTCTCTTCGACATTCAATCCGGCTATACTCCCGCGATGTCACAGCCACGGGATGCCGGGCCTCTGTCCAGGCGCGATCTCCTCAAGACCACTGCGCTCGGCTCGCTGGCGCTTGCCGCCGGCGTCGACGACGTCTTTGGGCAGCAGCGAACCGCGCCTCCGAACATCATCTACGTCATGGCCGACGATCTCGGGTACGCCGACGTCAGCTGCTACGGCCGTCCCGATTTCAAGACGCCCAACATCGATCGCATTGCGGCACGGGGCGTACGATTTCTTCAGGGCTACGCGAATTCCGCCGTGTGCTCGGCGACACGGACCGCGCTCATCACGGGTCGGTACCAATACCGCCTGCGTCTAGGTCTCGAGGAGCCCCTCGGCGGGAACAACCGCGACGTTGGCCTCCCTCCCGAGCATCCGACCCTGCCGTCGCTGCTCAAGTCGAGCGGCTACGCCACGACACTGATCGGCAAGTGGCACCTGGGCTTTTTGCCGAAGTTCAGTCCGCTCAAGAACGGCTACGACCACTTCTACGGCTTTCGGAGCGGCGGCATCGACTACTACCGGCACATTTCCGGCGGTTCCAACGAGGATTTCTGGGACGACGACATGCCGCTCCACCAGATCGGGTACACGACGACGTTGTTCGGCGATCGTGCGGTGTCGGTGGTCAACGATTACGCGAAGTCGCGTACTCCGTTTTTTGTGAGTCTGCACTTCAACGCGCCGCACTGGCCATGGGAATCGCCGGGCCCTGACGGCGGGGCGGAATCGGAACGTCTGCGCGTGCAAGGACGCGGCATCGCCGACTACGACGGCGGGTCGCAGAAAACCTATCGCGAGATGATCGGGGCCATGGACACGCAGATCGGCCGTGTTCTGAAAGCGCTCGACGACAACCGCCTCACCAACAACACCATCGTCATCTTCACGAGCGACAACGGCGGCGAGCGCTTCGCGGATACCTGGCCGTTCAGCGGACGAAAAACCGAACTGCTCGAGGGCGGGCTGCGGATTCCGTCGATCATCTCGTGGCCTGCCCGGCTGCCGCAGGGTCAGACGAGCGATCAGGTCTCGATCTCGATGGACTGGATGCCGACGCTGCTGGCGGCCGCCGGCGGGTCGCCGCACGCGGACTATCCGCCCGACGGCATCAACCTGCTGCCGATCCTCACGAGTGCTGCGCCGATTCAGTCGCGCACGCTCTACTGGCGCTACAAGGCGAACGCGCAGCGTGCCATTCGCGACGGGGACATGAAGTTTCTCAAGATCCTCGACAACACGTTCCTCTTCAACGTGGTCGACGATCCGCTGGAGCGTGCGAATCTGAAAGAACGGCAGCCTGACGTCTACGATCGGCTCGTCAACAAGTGGCTCGAGTGGAATCAGACGATGCTGCCCGAAGTGGACGAGAGTTCGACGGGCGGCATTACGGGCGCCGTCCAGGCCGATCACATCGGCGCCGGTCCGGCGACGCGGAAGGCCGATAATCCCGGCCCCACGCAGGCGAAGTAGTACGGGCAGGCTCGCGTCGGCGCTTCGGCGTAGGTTTCGGCAGTCCGTACGCTCGATTAAACATCTCAGCTACCGCGCGCTGACGCTCCGAGAAGCGATCAGCCGCCGATCCGGCGATCCGCTGATGCCGCCGGCACACCTGCGTGTCTACTACTACGGGACGGCCGAGCCGACGGTGTTCAAACGGCGCTGTGACGACGCTCGAGCCGAGTTGACCGCGCGCGGACTCCAACCGGCACACCGCGTGCTCGACATCGGCGCAGGCATCGGCAATCTCGCGATCGGACTGATCGGTTTCCTCCGCGGAAGCTACGACGGCGTCGAAATTCATCCAGAGGCAGTCGCGTGGTGTCAGCGCGCGATCACGTCGCGGCATCCGGCGTTCAGGTTTCATCGCGCCGACGTGCACAGCGACGCCTATCACGCCGGAGGACGCGCGTCGGCGGCGCACTACCAGTTTCCTTTCGCCGACGGCAGTTTCGATGTCGTGTTTCTCGGCTCGGTGTTCACACACATGCTGCCGCACGAGGTGGCGAACTACTTGAACGAGATCGGCCGCGTGCTCGCGCCGGGCGGCCGGTGCGTGGCGAGTTTCTTTCTGTTGAACGACGCGACGCGCGAAGGCGTCGAGCGCAAGCGCAGCTTCATGTCGTTCGGTGTGCGTGACCCGTCCGGACGCGCGCGGTTACACGATGCCGCGATCCCGGAGGCGGCCGTCGCGCTCGAAGAATCGTTTGTCAGTGAGTGCTGCGGGCGGTCGGGGCTGGCAGTGAAAGAGGTCCGTCGCGGCGGTTGGGCGCAAGGGACGACGAACGATCAAGACGTCGTCACGCTCGTGCGTCAGTGAGTTTTCTCGCCGAGCGCCTTGTCGATTTTCGGGAGGATGTCCTCGTAGTACTTCAGTAGCGCCGGCTCGAAGAACGCCATGTCGCCGAAGTACGCCTGGGCCGCCGCCAGATAAGCCGTTTCGCCGTCGCCAGGAGGTCTCACGAACATCGCCTGCACGAAGGCCTGGCTTTCGCCCGTGATCGCTTGCTGGGTGTTGTAAATGCGCGACAGCAGCACTCCGAGCTCTGACTCGATGTACGTCAACGACTGTGTCGCAAGCGCGAGATCCCAGGCGCTCTGTTCGATGAAGGCGGGGCTGATGCCCATCGTCATCTTGATGTTGACCTTGCGCCGGTCCGCCTCGGTATTCGCAGCGAAATACTGCTTCAGTTCTTTCAGCCGATCGGCGTGATAGTCCCTGACGCCGGCGATCATCGTACGATTGGCGGTGATCTCCGTCTTGAACCGTCGCAACGCCTGTTCCGCGAGCTCTCGCTGATGCGAACGCTCCCGCCACTGTTCACCGAGCAGCCCAAGAAAGACGCCCACGCTGATCAACGCAACTTCAAGAACGAGCTTGAAGATCGACTTCCCGCTGCCGTGCGCGTCGAGCTTCGGAATGTGAATGTCAGGCACGGCTGCACCACTCGAGCGTCTGTCTCAGTCCCTCTTCGAACGACACGCGAGGCGAGTAATCGAGGAGCGCTTTGGCTTTCGAGATGTCGGCTTGCGAGTCGCGGACGTCACCGGCGCGCGGCTCCTTGTAAATCGGCTGGACGTTCGTCCCGACCAGCTTGTTGAGGACGCGCAGCAAGTCGTTCAGCGAAATGCGCAGCCCCGTCGCGACATTGATGACTTCGCCCGCCGCCTTCGGTGATTCGCAGGCCCGAAGCACGCCGTCGACGACGTTGGCGATGTAGGTGAAGTCGCGCGTCTGCTCGCCGTCGCCGTAGATGATCGGACGCTTGCCGGCGGGAATCGCCGTCGCAAACAGCGAGATGACCCCCGAGTACGGCGATCCCGGATCCTGCCTCGGGCCGAACACGTTGAAGTAGCGCGTCGTCACCGTCTCGAAGCCGTAGAGATCCGTGAACATGCGGCAGTACTGCTCGCCCACGAGCTTCTGCAGCGCGTAGGGCGATTTCGGCGCCGTCGGCATGTCTTCATGCTTGGGCAGCGTCGGCGTGTCGCCGTATGCCGACGAGGATCCTGCGTAGACCAGCCGCTTGACGCCGGCGCGGCGCGCGGCGTCGAGCACGCTCAGCGTCGCTGTGATGTTCGCGCGGTTGGACGTGATCGGATCGTCGACCGACCTGGGCACCGAGGGAATCGCCGCCTGGTGCAGCACGTAGTCGATGCCGTCGCACGCTTTCTCGGCAAACGTCACATCGGCCAGATCGCCTTCGAAGAACTCCGCCCCGGGGATGACGTCGAGGTTTTCGCGGCGGCCGGTGATGAAGCTGTCGGCCACACGGACTCGCTGCCCGCGCCGGATGAGCTCCTCCGCGAGATGCGATCCGATGAACCCGGCACCGCCGGTAACAAGGTAGGAAGGCAAGTTGGTGTTTAGCGATCGCAGCGAGCCGTAAGCCGAATTCTGTCTCCACCTTTCGGTGGATGACGGTCATTCCTCTAGCCCCGCCATCGCTGGCGGGGTCAAGCAACCGACCCGGAAGCATTGGACGGGCCGTCCTGCTTCCCTATTTGGTCTTGCTCCGTGCGGGGTTTTGCCTGCCGCGTGTGTTGCCACCCGCGCGGTGCGCTCTTACCGCACCT
>Ga0097621_100000311_pt1 | contig 32935 bp, 33 predicted proteins | sample KBSMisM72_FD_73165 | JGI IMG/M metagenome (GOLD analysis project Ga0097621, IMG submission 73165) | Miscanthus rhizosphere microbial communities from Kellogg Biological Station, Michigan, USA - KBS Miscanthus M7-2 (version 2) (version 2) | ecosystem: Host-associated > Plants > Roots >... | reverse complement strand
TCGACGAGCGTTTGCGTGAACGTGCCCTCGCCCGACCACTTCGACGCGTCGATCTCAGCGGCCATGCGATCGGCTCTTCCGCGCGATGTGAATCGCCATCAGCCCGCCAAGCACGGGCTCGTATTCGACCTGCTCGAACCCTTGCGTCTCGAACATCCGCGCCACGGCCTGTGCGCCTGGGTAGTTGCGAATCGACGCGGGAATATAGCGGTACGTATCCGGATCGCGATGCAGAATCCAGCCGAGCATGGCGCCTGTGACGTTGAGATACGCGAGGTAGACCGCGCGGATGAATCTGTTCGACGGCCGGTTGAAATCGAGCGAGAGTGCCGCCCCACCCGGCTTGAGCACTCGATGGATCTCGTCGATTGCTCCACGCAAGTCCGGAACATTCCGCAAACCGTAGCCGGCGGTCGCGAGATCGAATGATTCAGCGCGGAAAGGAAGTGCCGTCATGTCGCCCACGAGGAATCGCGGCATGCGGGCCGGCGTCCCCTTCTTCATGTTTGCGAGCTCGATCATGCGAAACGTGACGTCGACGCCGACGACGTCCGCTCCCGCCGACGCGAGCGCGAACGCGATGTCTCCGGTGCCCGTTGCGAGATCGACCGCGCGAGCGCCGCCGGCTCCCGCACGGGCGACAAGATGCCGTTTCCAGCGGCGATCCTGCCCGTACGACAACAGGACCGTAATCAGATCGTAACGATTGGCGATGGTCGCAAACAGCCGGCGCACGTAGCGGCGCTTGCCGTCGGGCGTGGCGATCGCGTCTGCAAGGGACATTGCGTTCGTCGGATAATATCCCGCATGCTCCCGTCGAGTACGGTCGAGAACTACCTCAAGGCGATTCATCACGGCCAGTCGACGCTGCCGAAGGGACAGCGCCTGGTGCCGATGGGCCACGTCGCGAGCGCGCTGTCGGTGACGCCCGGCACCGCGACGACGATGGTGAAGGCGCTTGCGGAGTCAGGCCTTGTCGAGTACGAACCGTACAGCGGTGTCCGCCTCACCAAGGCGGGCGACAAACTCGCGGCGCTCGTGCTGCGTCGTCACCGGCTCGTCGAGCTCTTTCTCGTGCAGGTGATGGGCATGAGCTGGGACGAGGTGCACGACGAGGCCGAACAGCTCGAGCACGTCGTGTCCGATCGGCTCATCGAGCGGATCGACGCGATGCTTGGGCGGCCGACGCACGATCCCCATGGCGATCCGATTCCGGACTCCCACGGCGCCATTCCGCATCGTCATCTGGACAGCCTGCTGACGTGCCCGATGAAGACGCCGCTACGCGTGACGCGCATCGCCGACCAGGACCCGGCGTTTCTGCGCTTCATCGAGCACAACAACCTGAAACCCGGTCAGTCGATTGCGGTCGAGGCGCGCGACGCCGCCGCGGACTCAGTTCTGTTGCGGGCGAAAGAGCGGACGCTGACGATTGGCGCGGGTGCTGCGTCGAAGCTGCTCGTGGAGATTGTCGCCGCCGAAGGCGAACGACACGCCTGAGAACAGCCCCCAGTCCGGCGTGGCAGACGTGACGCCGACATACGCTCCTGCGTCGAACAGCAGGCGCGGTCGAATCGCCGCAATCACACCGAAGTCGATGAAGCTGACCGCGGATCCGGTCCGCTCCTGACGCGACCACCACGCGTCCTCCACATACGTCTGCACTCTCGGCGTCGTCTGAACGACGACGGCGCCGGTAATGAGGTGCTGCGCGAAGTGACTGTCGCGATCCCCGATGGCGCCAATGCCGTAGTTGCCTTCGATGTGCAACCGCTCGCCGGCTGAATGCGCGACGAGCCACGTGAGCGTGGCGTCGGTCGCGCCCGCGCCGAAGCCTTTCTCGCGGCTGGCCAGGCCGAACCCGATCGTCGGCATCACTGAGAAGAACGGCTCATCGCGTGGGCCAAGGAGGCGGATCTTCGCGCCGAGCTGTGCGTTCCCGACGCCGTAGACGTCGGCAGCGGTTTGGTACCGCGCGAGCAGACCGTCGGACGAGACGCGGAGCTCGACGCGGTCGACGACGCCGATCCGCATCAGCGCCGGCGAGCCGAACGTGCGAGTATCAGTCGACCCTTGCGACAGGACGCCGAGTTCGAATTGCACTTCAGCGGGCTCGACCACGTATGGACCGGTGCCGACATGGGGGCGGTCGGCGTCGATGGCGGATTCCTGGGCGAGTGCCAGCGCAAGCAGCGCGACAGCGATTGTCATTGCGAGAAATCATAAGTTTGAATACTCAAAATATCAAGAACATTATCGCCGTGGTCGCGGTCGCGTGGCTGTCGATGGCCACGCACGTCGACGCGCAGGAAGTCGCCGAGGCGATTCAGCCCGATCGCCCCGACGTCACGAACGGCACACGTATCGTGCCGAGCGGCATCGCGCAGCTTGAATTCGGCGGATTGTTCATCCGCCCCGTTCCCACGGCGTCCTCAGCGAGTTCGCCGTTCACGCTGCGCGTCGGCCTCTCGGATTGGCTCGAGGTGAGGATCGGCGCCGACGGCCTCCTCATCCAGGACAACGGCGACATCGCCGTCACCGGTTTCGGCAACGTGCAGCTCGGCGCCAAGGTGCGGCTGTGGGCGGAGCCCGGCGGCACTCCCGTGCTGTCGATCCTGCCGACGGTAAATCTTCCGACGGCCAACGCCTCGCGCGGATTGGGATCGGGAGACCCGGACTACACAATTGCCTTTCTTACAGGCACGGACATCTACCGGCGCGGCCACGTCGACATCAACTACGGCGTGGGAGCCATCGGCGCCGGACAGGGACGCTCGCACTTCGTGCAGCATCTGATTTCAGCGTCGCTGAGCGAGGCGGTGACGGATCGATGGAATCCTTACGTTGAGCTGTTCTGGTTTTCTCGCAGCGACATCGACGGCGCGTCGGAAACGTCGCTCGACACTGGCGTCATCTACGAGTTCGGCTCCCACTTCGCGATCGACGGCGGCGTGCAATTCGGCGTCGCCGGATCGTCCGCCGGTTTCGGCGTGTTCGGCGGCGTGTCGATGATCGTCGGCGGCGAACACGCGCTGAACGGACGTCAACGAAAAGTCAAGACGGCGGCGGCAAAACCGCGCTGATGCGCTCCCGAAATTTGCTGAAAGCTGCGTCGCCTGCGTATCATGGGAATCCGCGGACGATGAAGAAGCTCTCGCTGGTTGTCATCGCGTTTCTCGCGCTGCTCGCGACGTTGGCGGCCGACGTCCGCCTGCCGCAGGCGGCGCGCGCGATGAGCCTCATGGCGTTCAGGCAGGCGCGACCCGCCGGGAAGCAACTGCCCGCCGGCTTCGTGCTGCCCTCCTCAGACGTCGACCTCAGGATCTCGTCGCTCGTCGCCGCGGACCTCGATGCGGACGGCGATCTCGACATCGTCGCGGCCGCTCCGAATGGATCGCCCGGCATCGTCGTGTGGGTCAACGACGGCGACGGGAGGCTCACGAGGAAGCGGCCGGAGGCGCCGAAGACGCTCAGCGCCGAACCGCCGGCGCCGTCTGTCGACCGGCAGCTGTCGAGCGCGGTCGCGTTGATACAGACAGGCAGCCCGGCCCTACACGCGGGCTGCGCCAGTGCCTGGATCACCCTGGATGCGGAACGCTGCCGGATGCCGCGGTCTGCAGCCGCGATTTCATCCGTACGCCCGACCCTTCGCCCCCGCGCACCGCCCGTCCTCGCCTAGCGCTCGTTCATTTCAAGTTCGTCGAGTGATGTCGGCCAGCAGTGGCCGTCGTACGCGCGTACGTGTACGCAGTGAGGACTTATGCGAACTACGGGACCCTTCTTGCTTGCTGCCGCCTTCGTCGGTGCGGCCGCAATCGGTGCACGCGCTCAGCCCGCCACGGGCGCGATCACGATCGCGCAGGCGGTGGCTGAAGCTGTCGATCACAACCTGTCGCTGCTCGCCGAACGGTACAACGTGACCACCGCCGATGCCGCGGTGCTGACGGCCGGGCTTCGTCCGAATCCGGTCGTCACGGTCGACGCCATTCTGCCCGACGCGAATCTCATGGACACCGGGGTGGGGCTTCGCGAAGGCGTCCTGCGCACGGACTTCGTCCTCGAGCGCGGCGATAAACGCGACCGGCGCATCGAGCAGGCGACGCTCGCGCGATCTGTAGCGGAACTGCAGCTCCTCGAAGCCACGAGAAAGCTCGTGCTCGAGGTCGAGACGGCCTGTGCCGACCTGCAGCTCGCAAAACTCAACCTCACGCTCGCCGACGAAAATCTGAGCGCGTTCAACAACGTCGTCGCGGTGAACGTCGAGCGGGTGCGCACCGGCGACCTCGCGCAGGTTGAACTCGCCCGCTCGCGGCTCGCTGCGCTTCAGTTTCAAAACGACGTCGAACAACAGACCGCAAAACTCGCCGTCGCGCGCACCCGGCTGGAAGCGCTGCTCGGCCGGAGGACGGTGGGGACCATCGACGTGACGGGGGATCTGCGCCGGGATGCCGCCGTCTTCGATCGCGACGCGCTGCGCGGTCGAGCACTGGAGATGCGCCCCGACGTGCGCGCCGCGAGAGCCGACCAGGCGCGTTCGAGCGCCGACCTTCGGCTGCAACTCGCCAACGGAAAGATCGACTACACGGTGAGCGGCGAGTACCACCGTCAGGCCGGCAAGGGCTTCGCCGGCGACGTCGCCGGCAACACCTACGCGGTGTATTTCAGCGCGCCGCTGCCGATCTTCAATCGCAATCAGGGCGAAATCGCGCGCGCGCAGACGCAACAACAGCAGCTGCAGGCAAGAACTCGCGCGCTCGAAGCCGACATCACGGCCGACCTCGACTCGGCCTTCACCGAATACACATCCGCGCGCAGCATCGTCGAACGCATCGAGCGCGACATGCTGGCGCAAGCGCGCGATGTCCGCACGACGATGGAGTACTCGTATCGGCGAGGAGAGGCGAGCCTCGTCGAGTTCCTCGACGCCGTCCGCGCGTTCAACGACACCGCCCGCAGCTACAACGAAGCGCGCGCCGACTACGCGCGCAGTCTTTACGCCCTCGACGCAATCTCCGGCAAGGTGACGCCATGACTCGCACCGCTCTTCTCTTGCTCGCAACATCGGTTGCCGCGTGCAGCGGTCACGCGGAGGCGCCGGTGGCACAGTCGATGCCCCCACAAACGACCGACACCTCCGTGGTGCTCGCGGCCGATTCTCCGATGCTGAAGCAGATTCGACGCGCGCACGTAGAGCTCCGGGATCTGCCGACCGATGAAATCGTGACGCCGGGCAAGCTCGAAGCCAATCCGAACCGTGTGTCGAAAGTCGTTCTTCCCGTGACCGGCCGCGTGACGGCCGTGCTGGTCAAGACCGGCGACGCCGTCAAGAAGGATCAGGCGCTCCTCACCATTCAGAGCCCCGACGCCGACGCGGCCATGTCCGCCTATCTGTCGGCCGGAGCGGCCGAAGGCCAGGCCGAGGCCGCCTTGAGCAAGGCGCAGGCGGATGCCGACCGCGCGTCGGATTTGTTCGAGCACAACGCCGTCGCCAAGAAAGACGTGCAGACGGCGCAAAGTGCGCTCGCGCAGGCCAAGGCGGCGCTCGAACAAGCGCGCGCGACGCGAGAGCAGTCGCTGCGACGGTTGACCGTGCTGGGTCTTTCTCCGAACGGATTCGATCAGCAGGTCGTGCTCCGCGCGCCGCTCTCGGGAAAAGTGTTGGAACTGAGCGTGGTCCCGGGAGAGTTTCGAAACGACACGACCGCGCCGCTCATGACGCTCGCCGATCTCAGCACTGTGTGGGTGACGTCCCAGGTGCCCGAAACCTACATCCGCTTCGTCCAGGTCGGCGAACGGGTGCAGATCAGCCTCGTCGCGTTTCCAGGTGAGACGTTCGAGGGCCGCGTGTCGCGCATCGCGGACACGGTGGATGCACCGACGCGAACCGTGAAGGTACAGGCCGAGCTCGACAACTCGCACGGACGGTTCCGGCCCGAGATGTTCGGGAGCGTCCACCACATCGAATCGACCAGACCAACGCCGGTTGTGCCGGCGGGCGCCGTCATTCAAAGCGGCGAGCACTCGATGGTGTTCGTCGAAACGCGGGCGGGTCGATTCGAGCGCCGGCCGGTGACGATCGGTGCGCGGGCGGGCGATGTCGTCCGCGTGGTCAGCGGGCTGTCGGAGGGAGACACCGTGGTCGTCGACGGCGCGATGCTGCTGCAGGGCCTGCTGAGGCGGTCGTAGCCGATGATCGCCCAACTGCTGCGCATCGCGCTCCGACAACGCTTCGTCTCCGTTCTGCTCGGAGTGGCGCTGATTGCGGCGGGCGTCTGGTCGTTTACGCAGCTCAGCATCGAGGCGTATCCGGATATCTCCGACACGCAGGTCGTCGTGATCTCGCTCTTTCCCGGCCATGCGGCCGAGGAAATCGAACAACAGGTGTCCGTCCCAATCGAACGGGCGCTGAACAGCGTCCCGAACGTGATCGCCCGCCGATCGCGCACGATCTTCGGACTGTCCGTCGTCGAACTGACGTTCGAGTACGGCACGAACGACTACTTCGCCCGGCAGGTCGTGCTCGAGAAGCTGCGGGACGCGCAGCTGCCTGACGGCGTCACGCCGACGCTCGGCCCGTTGTCGACGCCAATCGGAGAACTGTACCGGTACACGCTCGAGAGCGAGGGACGTGATTCCCGCGAGCTGCGCGAGATCCAGGACTGGATCGTGGAGCCGCGTCTACTCCAAGTGCCTGGCGTCACCGACATCACGCCGTTCGGTGGACAGATCAAGCAATACCAGATCGACGTCGATCCAGTCGCACTCACCAAATACAGCCTGTCCATTCGCGACATCGCGCAAGCCGTCGACGCCAACAACCAGAACGCCGGGGGCGCGCTGCTCGACAACGGTCAGCAGAGCATGGCCGTGCGCGGCGTTGGTCTCATTCAGTCCCCGGACGACATCCGCGACGTCGTCGTCGCCAACAATGGAGACGTCCCTGTGTACGTCCGCGACATCGGGCGCGTGCAGGTTGGGGCGGCGCCGCGCAGCGGCATCTTTGCCCTGGGACACAAAGCGGATCGCGTCGAAGGCATCGTCCTCATGCGGCGCGGAGAGAACCCCAGCATCGTGCTCGACGGCATTCACGAGGCCGTCGACGAGTTGAACACGACCGGCCTTCCGGACGGCGTGAGAATCGTGCCGATCTACGACCGCACCGATCTCGTGAACAACACGCTGCAGACCGTCTCGCACACGCTGCTCGAAGGCTTGATCATCGTCATCGCGGTACTGTTCCTGTTTCTCGGCAGCGTGCGCGCCGCGTTGCTGACCGCGATCACGATTCCCCTCTCGCTGCTGTTCGCGTTCGTCTGCATGCACTTCAGCGGGATTCCCGCCAACCTGCTCAGTCTGGGTGCGCTCGATTTCGGGATCATCGTCGACGGCACACTGGTAATGGTCGAACACATGGTGCATGCGCTCGACATGCGCAGGCTGGCTGCGGGCGGGTCGGCGCCGTCCGACTCGGTGCTCGACACCATTCGGGAAGCGGCGCTCGAAGTCGAGCGCCCGATCTTTTTCTCTCTCGTCATCATCGTGTCGGCCTACATTCCGCTCTTCACGCTCGAACGCGTCGAGCGGCGGCTCTTCACTCCGATGGCGTTCACGGTCTGCTACGCGCTGTTCGGCTCGATGCTGCTCGCGCTGACGCTGATTCCAGTGCTGGCCACGTACCTGTTCCGAAACGCGCCCAAGTCGTGGGAGAACCCGATCGTCTCGTGGCTGCATCACCGGTACGCGCGGCTGCTCGAAGCGACCGTCGACCACCCGTGGCGCGTCGTAGCCGGTGCCGGCGGAGTCGTCGCGGCTGCTTGCGTCGTCGGTGCGCTGCTCGGCACGGAATTCCTTCCGCAGCTGGACGAAGGCGTGCTCTGGATCCGGGCCAACTTTCCGGCCGGCATCTCGCTCGAGAAGTCCGCTGATCTGGCGAGTCAGATTCGCGCGGTGGTGAAGCAATCGCCTGAAGTGAAAGAGGTCACGTCGCAAACCGGACGAAACGACGATGGGACGGATCCGTATGGACCAAACCGCAACGAGTTCTTCGTCGCGTTGACGCCGTACGATAGCTGGCAGCGCGGCAGGCGAAAACCCGATCTCGTGGAAGACCTGTCGCAGCGACTGCGGACGCAGATTCCGGGCGGGTTCTTCAGCTTCACGCAGCCGATCATCGACAACGTCACCGAAGCGGTCACGGGATCGCCCGCCGATCTCGCCGTCATCATCACCGGGCCCGATCTAAAGGAGCTGCGCCGGCTCGGCCGCCAGGCGCTGGACGTTCTCAAAACGGTGCCGGGCGCGGCCGACACCGGCATCGAGCAGGAAGACGATCAGGCGCAGCTGCGCATTCGCATCGATCGTCAGGCGGTGGCGCGGTTCGGATTGAACGTGCGGGACGTGCAGGACGTCATCGAGCTCGCAATCGGCGGCCGTTCCGCGAGCACCTATTTCGACGGCGAGCGGCGCTTCGACATCACCGTCCGCTACATTCCCGAAGCCCGCACCGACGTCGCCGCGATCGGCAGCATCCTCGTGGCGACGAAGTCGGGTGAACGGGTGCCCCTCGCGGAGTTGGCCGCCATTGAAGTCGTCAACGGGGCCAGCATCATCGCCAGGCGAGAGAACCGGCGCATGATCTCTGTCCGCACGAACATTCGCGGACGCGATCAAGGCGGCTTCGTCGCGGACGCGCAGCGGCAGTTCGCGTCACACGTCGTCCTGCCGGCCGGCTACACAGTGGACTGGGGCGGGCAGTTCGAGAACCTGGCGCGCGCGCGCCGGAGGCTCGCGTTCATTCTGCCGCTCACCATCGCGGTCATCTTCGGCCTGCTCTTTCTCGCGTTCGGCACCGTTGGCGAGGCGGGGCTCGTGCTGCTCAACGTTCCGTTTTCGCTCGTCGGCGGGATCGCGGCGTTGTACTTGCGCGGCATCAATCTCAGCGTATCTGCCGCCGTCGGCTTCATCTCGCTGTTCGGTGTCGCGGTCATGAGCGGCGTCCTCGTCGTGTCGGATATCAAGCGGCGCCGGCTCGAGAACGTCCCGCCGCGCGACGCGGTGATTCAGGGCGCGCTCGCGCAGATGCGGCCCGTGTTGATGATGGTGACCGTGGCGATGCTCGGAATGGTACCCGCCGCGCGCGCGACCGGCGTCGGGTCGGACGTCCAGCGTCCGCTCGCGACTGTAGTCGTCGGAGGACTGTGCTCGACGTTGTTTCTCACGTTGTTCGCTCTGCCCGCGTTGTCGTGGATTCTCGCGGGCAGGTCAAAGGAGCGCGTATGACCGGGCCGGTGAAGATGCTCGTCGTGTTCGTGAACGAAGTCGATCGCATCAACGACGAACCGCTCTACGAGGTGGTCATGCGCCGGTTGCGCAAGCGCGACCTGGCAGGCGCCACCGCGCTGCATGGCCTGATGGGCTTCGGCGAACATCACCGCATGCACCACAAAGGTCTGTTCGGGATCGCAGACGATCGGCCGATCACGATCACGGTCGTCGACACCGAAACACGGCTTCGCACGCTGTTGCCGGAGCTCCGAGCGCTCGTCCCGACGGCGCCGATGCTGCTGCTCGATGCCGAGTTGATTCCTCCGGCGGTGCCCTCACGGTAGCAGCAGCAGATCGCGAGGTGTGTCGATGAACACTTCGTGGCCGTTCAGCACGTCTTTCGGGAACTGGCGAAAGCCGAAGCCGTAACGCGCAAGACAGATCCTCGCGTCGCCGTTTCGAGCCGTCTGCCAGTCGATCGATGAATCGCCGACGAGCATCGCGTCAGAGGCCGTCACGTTCGCGCGCCCGCACAGTTGTGCCAGTCCAGCCGGGTCGGGCTTTCGCGGCAACGGACCGTCGCCTCCCAGGACGGCTGCCCCGTCAAAGAATTTCGACAGGCCGAGGCCGGCGAGGATTTCAGTCGTCGCGGCGAGCGGCTTGTTCGTCAGCACGGCCAGCGACGCCCGCGCCGACAGCGCGGTCAACACGTCGACCATGCCGTCGTACGGACGCGTGTGATTCAACAGCCGGCGTTGGTAGATGGCCAGGAACCGATCGACGGCGTCGGCCGGCTGCGCGACGCGTGCGGCGGCAAACACGCGCGATACAAGCGTGCCAACTCCCTCGCCGACCATCTTGCCGACGGCGTCCACGTCGAGCGGCGTCCCGCCGCACGACACGACAAGTTGGTTGGCCGTATCAGAAAGATCGCGAAGAGAATCGACGAGCGTGCCGTCGAGATCGAAGACGTACAGACGCGTCACTCGCCGTACTCGGCGTACGATGTCGGCGTCTCCCACACTTTCACGCGCACGACCGGCAGTCCTTCCGACGTGGCGTGGCGGTAGATGAGCTGCGCGATGTGCTCGACCGTCGGATTGCTGTCACAGATGTACACCGGCTCTCCGAGCTCTTTCAGCGGCTTGACGAGCGGATCGTCGTGCCGCAGCAGCATCTTGTGATCGAACGCCTTGTCGATCCAACCCTTGACGATGCGCTTGATGTCGCTGAAATCGCAGACCATGTTGCGGCTGTCGAGCGAACCCGTGCGCACCTCGATTTCCACTTTCGCGTTGTGCCCGTGCGGATGTTTGCACACGCCGTCGTAGTCGAGCAGACGATGGCCGTAGCAGAAATCGATACGTTTGGTCACGGAGTACATTTGGTAATCTCGTAGTTGAATGATTGAGTAATGGCGATTGAGCAATTGCAGTGAGGCAATTGCACCATTACCAGATTACTCGATTACCCAATTACCCAATCCACATGCTGACCGCAGTCCTTCTCTCGGGCGGGCTCGATAGCGCAGTGCTGCTTGCCGACGAGGCATCGCGCAGCGCTCAACCGGTGACGCCCATTTACATCGGCGCGGGACTCGCCTGGGAAGCCGCCGAGCGCGCGGTCGTCGCGCGGCTGCTCGAGAGCGCCTGTCTGCGCGGACGCACACGTCCGCTCGTATCGCTCTCGGTCGACATGCGCGATGTCTACGCGGCGACGCACTGGGCCGTCACCGGAAACGCGCCCGCGTACCACACCCCGGACGAAGACGTGTACTTGCCTGGGCGCAATATCATCCTGCTGTCGAAAGCCGCGGTGTTCTGCGCGGCCGCGGATATCGGCCGCATCGTGATCGGCACGCTCGATCACAATCCCTTTCCGGACGCGACGCCGGAGTTCCGCACGTCGATTGCGCAGACGCTCTCGCTCGGTCTCGCGCACGCGCTTCGCATCGACGCTCCGTACGCGAGCTCGAGCAAAGCTGACGTGATCCACAAAGGCGTCGCGCTCGGCGTGCCGCTCGATCTGACGTTGTCGTGTATGAAACCGGTCGGCACCGTGCACTGCGGGACGTGCAGCAAATGCCGGGAACGTCACGACGCCTTCCTCGACACGGGTGTCGCCGATCCGACGGCCTACGATTCAGTGACGTTTACGCGCTGAGTGCGGCATACCGCGCCGCGCCGATGACGACGGCGTCGGCGCCAAGCTGCGCGTTCGCGATGTGGAGGGCGTCCATCATCGGGCCCGGAAGCCGCCGCCCCAGCTCCCAGATGATCGGCTCGAGCAGCAGATCGCCCGCCGACGCCATGATCCCGCCGAGCACCAGCGTCGCCGGGTCGCCCATGATGACGAGATTTGCGGCGGCCATCCCCAGATACTTCGCCGTATCGCGCATCACGGAAATCGACACGCCGTCTTTCGCGCGGGCCGCGTCGACGACGAGGTCGTACGTAATCGCCGAGAGGTCGCCGTTGACGGCATCCTGCACGCGCGATCCATCGCCCGCTTTGATGCGCCAGATCAGGCGCCGCACGATGCCGGCCGCGGCCACTTCGGCCTCCAGGCAGCCCGACTTTCGATAGTCCTCGCGCTCGACCGGATTGAGCGCAAGCCAGCCGATGACGGGTTCATGCCCATGCGCGCCGACCGCCGCTCGTCCGCCGCGAATCACGCCGGCCGTCGTATGCACTTCGGCGCCGAAGTACACGACGTCCGCGACGCCTTTGGCGGCGCCCATCCACGATTCGCCGACGGCTGCGGCTGTGCCGCACCCGATCCGCACTGCCTGCGGATATTTGGACTTCAGCGACTGAAGCACTTTCGAATCGCTGTCAGGCATTGCGATCGCGACTGGCGTTGAGCCGTTCGCTTTCGGCCACACGCGCTTGAGCGCGGCCGTGGCGGCGGCGACGACGTCGCGCTGGATCTCGACGGCCGCTCGAGCCGTGACCCGGCCCTGCTCGTCAACCGCGGCCGCAATCACGCTTGCGTCGCGGACCTCGACGCCGATGCTCATTCGGCGTCCGCCCTGGATTCACCCGTCCAATCGCTATGCAGATGCAGCTTGCGTCCGTCGACGGGAAGCACCGCCGTCCCGTCCGGATCCGGATGGAACAACGCGCGATCGATGCGCTCGATGAGTTTGGTGAGCTGCTGATGATCGGGCGCCTGGATCACGAGCACGCCGCTCGTCTCGTGTGGAGGAAAACGCCGGTCGTCGAGGTAATCGCGATCCATCGTGACGAGCGTGCGGCGCAGATCGTGGGCGAGGTGATAGTGGCGCACGTCCGGAGCACGCCGCAGTTCGTCCTCTTCGAGAACGAACAGCACGTCCCAGTGCAGGCGCTGGCGCATATAGGCGACAAGTCCGGCCGGCACGTTGGCGTCCGCATAAATGCGGGGCCGCGGGGAGAGACGTTCGGCATGCGGCGCGAGCTCTGAAGACAATGTCCCCACGGTAAAAATAGCTTAACATCTTGCAATGACGGCCGACCTGACGTGGGCGTGGGTCGCCGCTGCGAGTGCGTTCGGCCTCGCGGCGCTGTTCGGCTGGATCGTCGTGCTGAAGGGCCGGCCGTTCACGAGCGGCGATGTGTTCCGCGCCAGCCGCTGGAGTTCCGGGAACCGCCTGTTCCCCACGCAAGTCGCGATCACGCCCGACAGCGTCGTCCAGTACAAGCCGCGCTGGATCGGGCATCGTGAAGAAGTGATTCACATTGCGCACATCGCGTCGGTCAAGATCGCGACCGGCGCGATCCTGTCCGACATCGAGATCGAAACCAGCGGCGGATCGGATCCCATCCTCTGTCATGGTCATCACAAAGCAGACGCCACCAGGCTCAAGTCGCTCGTCGAGCAATACCAGGGCGCGTACTACCGTCAGGCACCCGTCAAACCGATAACGTAAACGCCAGAATGGACGATTTGACCTTCAGCGCGCGGCGCGCCAGCGCCTCGGCGCCAGCCACCCCGGACACCGATGCACGCTTTCGCACTCTCGTGCAGTCGCCGCTGCGGGCCGGCATCCTTCGCTACCTGAGCTCCCGTCCCGACGAGAGCTTCGACGTCGAGCAGCTGATGCAGACGTTCGGACGTCTCCGGCTGGACGTCGAGAACTGCGTCCGCGAGCTCGTCGACTTCGGCGTGGCGGAACCGATCCCCGGAGATCCGCCGCGATTCCTGCACCGGCGTCCGCCGCAGCTCGCCGACCTGCTCGATCAGTTCATGGAGCGGCGCGCGACCGTCAGCAGCGAAGACCAGTCGCCGTCGGTGCAGCGCTTCCGCGAGATGATCGGCCGCGACGAGAAGATGCTCATCGTCTTCGAGTGGATTCGCACCGCGGCCAAGTCGGACATTTCCGTGCTCGTGCTCGGACCGACGGGATCGGGCAAGGAACTCGTGGCGCGCATGATTCACGAGCTCTCGCGCCGGAGCGTCGCGAAGTTCCAGGCGGTCAACTGCGCCGCGCTGCCCGACACGTTGTTCGAGTCGGAAATCTTCGGCTACGAAAAGGGCGCGTTCACCGGGGCGCACGACCGGAAGCCGGGGCGCCTCGAGCTCGCGCACGAGGGGACGCTGTTTCTCGACGAAATCGGCGACATGTCGCTGATGGCTCAGGCCAAGCTGCTGCGCGTGCTCGAAGAGCGGCGGTTCGAGCGGCTCGGCGGCAGCAAATCGATTGCGGTCGACTTCCGGCTCATTTCGGCCACCAACCGTCCGCTCGAACAGTTCGTTCGCGACGGCCGCTTCCGCGAGGATCTGTACTACCGGGTCAACGCGTTCGCGATTCGGCTGCCGTCGCTGCGCGAGCGGCAGGTGGACATCCCCGTGCTGGCGCAGCGGTTTCTCGCGCGCTATTGCGCGGCGCAGGGCTTGCCGCTCGACAGCAAGGCGTTTTCACGCGAGGCGCTGGACCTGCTGATCGCCTATCAGTGGCCCGGCAACATCCGCGAGCTCGAGAGCACGGTCTCGCGCGCGGCGCTCTCGGCGCCAGGCCGCGCGATTCGCGCGCAGGACATCGAGTTTCTGCACGCACAGACGCCGACCGTTCAGCAGTCGGGCGACCGTCTGCCGTCGCTCGCCGAAGCCGAACGTGCGCACATCGTGCGCGTGCTCGAGGCGGTCGACTGGAACAAGAAAGAGGCGGCGCGCGTGCTCGACATCAGCCGCGGCACGCTCTACCGCAAGATCGTCGAGTACGAGCTCGAGCCCGAAGCCAAGCCGTCGGCCTCGCGGCGCGCCCGCGAAGGCGAGGGCTAATCGAAACGCCGACGCTTGGCGTACAATCTTCGCAGTTCCCCCGCTCGTGACATGAACCGATGAGAGACTTGCCGGTCGCCGCGCGCGTCTATGTCACGGCTGTTTGTGTCACCGGTGCCGCTGTCGCGGCGTTCAACATCCCCCACTCGCTCGCTCATCCCGGTCTGTTCTTCGTCCTGCTCGTGTGTTCGTCCGTCGCGTCGGCGTTGAAAGTCAGCTTGCCGCTGGCGACGAGCGGCTCGACGATGTCGATTTCCTACGCCGTGGATTTCGCGTCGCTGCTGCTCCTCGGCGCCAACGAAACGATGCTCGTGGCCGCGACGAGCGCGTGGAGCCAGTGCACGTTCCGCGTCCAGAACAAGACGCCGGTTTACCGCACGCTCTTCAGCATGGCGTCGCTCGTCATCACGGTGAAGCTGGCGGGCCTCGTGTATGTGTGGTCCGGCGGCCTGCCGCCGGATGCGCCCATACAGCTCACGACCATTTCGGGGCCGCTGGTCGCGGCCGCGACCGCCTACTTCCTGATCAACACGGCGTTGATTGCCACGGCCATCGGCGTGTCGACCAACCAGCGCGTGCTGAGGGTCTGGAACGAGAACTTCCTTTGGAGCGCGCCCAGCTATTTCGTCGGGGCGTCGGCGGCGGCCGCCGCCGCATGGGTCATTCAGCGCGGCGGCTACTGGACAGCCGGCCTGACGTCCATGCCGGTCTATCTGCTCTACCGCACATACAAGGTCTACCTCGGACGTGTGCAGGACGAACAACGGCACGTGCGGGAAGTGTCCGACCTTCACCTCGCGACGATCGAAGCGCTCGCGCTGGCGATCGACGCGAAAGATCAAACGGCGCAGAGCCACATCCGGCGCGTGCAGGTGTACGCGGCCGGGCTGGCGCGCGCACTCGGCATGTCGGACAACGAGATCCAGGGCGTCAAGACGGCGGCACTGCTGCACGACATCGGGAAGCTCGCTGTTCCCGAGCACATTCTCTCGAAACCCGGTCCGCTCACGCAGGAGGAGTTCCAGAAGATCAGGATTCATCCCCAGGTGGGGGCCGAAATCATCAGCGGCGTGCCGTTCCCCTATCCCGTCGCGCCGCTCATTCTCAGCCACCACGAGCGGTACGACGGCAAGGGCTACCCGGCCGGGTTGAAGGGCGACGACATCCCGCTCGGCGCGCGCATTCTCTCTGTGGTGGACTACTTCGACGCGCTGATGTCGGAACGTCCGTACCACAAGGCCATGAGCTTCGACGCGGCGATTGGACTGCTGCGCCAGGAGAGCGGCAAGGCGCTCGATCCGCGCGTCGTGCAGACGTTCATCGAGATGTATCCGGCGCTGGCTGCGGAAGCCGACGCCAGCCAGGAACCGGCGCGCAAGCTCACGCGGATTCCGGCGAGCGCTCCGGCCGCCGAACCTGCCGTCGGCCTGGTGAGCGAATCGAGCTCGCGCAAGAACGTGTTCGAAGACATCGCGCTGGCACACCGAGAGATTTACGCGCTGTACGAAATCGCGCAAGCCATGGGCAGCAGTCTCGGCGTGGCGGACACGATGGCGCTCATCTCCTCCAAGCTCAGCAACATCGTTCCGTTCTCGTGCTGCGCGTTGTTCCTCTACATGGAGGAAAGCGAGACGCTGCGCTGCCGCTTTGCGACCGGCATCGAGGCCGAGACGGTGCAGCAGCTCACGATTCGCAACGGCCATGGCCTGACCGGCTGGGTCGCGCGCAACCGGCGTCCGCTTGTGAACGCACGGCCGAGCGCCGACTTCGAAGCCGCCGGCGTGTCGACGCAAACCGTGCTGCAGTCCGCGCTCGTCTGTCCGCTCGTGTTCAACGAGCGCTTCATCGGCACGATTGCCGTCTACCATGTCGACAACTCCGTCTATACCGATGATCACCGCCGTCTGCTCGATCGGATTTCCGAACAGGCCGCGGCCGTCATCTACAACTCGATCGTGTTCGAGCAGACGCAGGAGGATTCGTTGACCGACCCCCTCACCGGCCTCCCCAACACACGGTTCATGTTCATGCACCTCACCCGCGAACTGGCCCGTGCCGAGCGGCTGAAATCCGAAGTGTCGCTCCTCGTCATGGACCTCGACAGCTTCAAGGACATCAACGACACCTACGGGCACCACGTCGGCGACCGCGCGCTCAGAGAGATTGCCGGCGTCCTGCGTGCCGGCATCCGGCCGTACGACATCTGTGTCCGTTACGCGGGCGACGAGTTCATCGTCGTGCTGTCAGGCTGCGGAGGCGAGGAGGCGGAACGCAAGCGTCTGGAGCTGCAAACCGCGGTCGATCAGCTGCAGTTCGAGGCGCGGCAGGGCAAGCCGCTGGCGCTCGCCATCAGCATCGGCGCCGCGATCTTCCCGCACGACGGCGATTCGTACGAGACGCTGCTTGCGACGGCGGACAGCCGCATGTATCGCGACAAGACACGGCGCAAGCGCCTTCTCCATCCAGAAACGGCCGACCAACAATCGGCGCAGGCGGCATCGCCCACGACGCCGCTCTCGGAAGTGGATCTGAAACGATCTGCGACTGGGATCCTGTAGTCGTCAGTCTGAGGCTATTCCACCCAATCAGGGCTGAGTCCCGTCAGCGCCGTCCAGAGAAGCGCGAGGCCCGTGGCGCCGACGACCAACGCGGCGCCTTCGGCGAACCATGACGAGTAACGGCCGCCGAATTCCACCCATGCGGCAGGAATCACGAACGCGAGGCCGATGGCCGCTGACAACCAGCGGCGGCGCACGAGCCGAAGCAGCGCGCCGCGAACACGCCGGGGTGAAGGCATGTGCGATAGCATAGCGCCGTGGATACGAAGCGCTACCGCGAAGCCATTTCGCACTTTGCCACCGGCGTCACGATCATCACCACGCTGAAGGACGGCAAGCCGGTGGGGATGACGGCGAGCGCCGTCACGTCGCTGTCGCTCGAACCCGTGCTGCTGCTCGTCTGCATTTCGAACAAGATTGCGACGCACGAAGCCGTCGAGCAGAGTCAGAAGTTCGTCGTGAACGTGCTCGGGGAAGGCGATGGAGAACTGGCGATGCGGTTTGCGATGCCCGTCGCGGATCGGTTTGCGGCCGTCGAGCTGCGGACGGAATTCGATCTTCCCGTGATCAAGAATGCGATCGCGCACTTCGTCTGCGACGTGCACGAACGCTTTCCCGGAGGCGATCACTCAATTTTCATCGGGCGCGTCGTCGACTGCAGCTTCTCGCCCGACAGCCGGCCGCTGCTCTACTTCCGCAGCAAGTTCGGAGCCCTCGGCGCTTAGGCGCCGCCCATCACGTGGAATCCGGCGTCGACCATCAGCACTTCACCCGTCACGCCGCGGCCCGAAGGACCCAATAAGAACATCGCGGCTTCGGCGACGTCGTCCAGTTCGACGTTGCGCCGCAGCGGCGTGCGCTCCTTGTAGACGTCGCGGATGCTCGAAAAATCCTTGATGCCCATGGCCGCGAGCGTCTTGATCGGACCGGCCGAAATCGCGTTCACGCGGATGTTGTCGGGACCGAGGTCGCTGGCGAGATAGCGGACGGACGCCTCGAGCGCCGCCTTCGCGACGCCCATCACGTTGTAGTTGGTGAACACCCGCTGGCTGCCAAGGTACGTCAGCGTGAGCACGCTGCCGCCGCCGCGCTTCTTCATCAGCGGCACCATCGCCCGCGTCAGTCCGATAAGCGAGTACGCGCTGATGTCGAGCGCGATGCGGAAGCCTTCGCGCGAGGTCTGCACGAACGCGTTGTTCAATTCGTCTTTCGGTGCGAACGCCGCGCCGTGGAGCACGAAATCGACGCCGCCACACTCCGCGTCAATCGACGAGGCGAGCGCGTCGATCTGCTGATCGCTCGCGACATCGCACGGAAGAATCAGCGGGTTGTCGAGAGTCGCCCCCAGTTCGCGAACGTTTTCTTCGAGGCGCTCGCTCGGGTACGTGAGAGCGAGACGCGCGCCCGCGGCGGCGGCCGCCTGCGCGATTCCCCAGGAAATGGACCGTTTGTTCGCGACGCCGACGATCAGACCGGTCTTACCCGCGAGGGATGACATCTAAGTTCGAAGTTCTAACTTCCAAGTTCACTTCGACCGATTCCGCCGCCGATTGTTCCCGCCGCCATGCTGACGCTGCGGAAAGCCGCCGCCGAAACCGCGGTTGCCGTTCGACTGCATGGGGCCGCGTCCCTGTCCCTGCCCCTGCCGTGGGCGGAACCGGTTCTGGCGATTGTTGTTTGGCTGACGGATGGTGAATTCGGGATTGGGTCGGGTTGGCGGAGCCTGGCCTTCGACGCGTGGCAACGACGCACGTATCAGCCGCCTGTGTACTGGCCCTTCATCAGGCGCTTCCGTCGTGGTGTCTTCTTCCCCAATGTTCACGGGGCCGTCGCCGTTCTCGGTGGAATCGTTCGCATCGAACGCGACCGGGACGTCAGGTTCACCTTCGCCGTTGTCCGCCATCGGAGGCGCTGCGGACTCCTCGGGAAGCACGGGCTTGGCAGCCTGGTCGTGCAGCTTTGGAGCGCCGAAGCCCTGCGCGGCCAGCGCAGCGGGCGTTTCCGTCTTTCGGCGGATGCGCGGCACCTTCGCCGCTTTGTATTCGTGATCCGCGTCGCAGGTGGTGCAACGCGTTTGCTTGACGTTGTCGCCGATCATGGCGACCACCACGTGGTTCGTCACGCGCCGCTCGCGCGGGCAATAGTCGTCCAGAACGTCACCAAGCCGAGGCTGGCGCTGCTGCATCAAAACTCCCGAACAGAACCGAAACGAAACCCAAGGAAGGAAAGGAGGTGCGAAGGTGCAGCCATGGTAGCACTACCCGGTCGCACGGCTCAACCACGAGCGGACGTCGGCCAGGGCGGCCGCCACGGCCCCCGGCGCGGTGGACTGCGGTGTGCGTTTGGCAGCCACAGATGCCTGTGCGGTGACGTGGGCGGCGATATCGTCGCCAAACAGATCGCTGGCCGCCCGCCACTCGGCAGGCGTCAGCGAGTCGAATTCGCGCGACTCGGCGACAAGCTTCCTCACAAGGGCTCCGGTTACTTCGTGCGCGCGCCGAAACGGAAGACCGCGCCGCACGAGATAGTCGGCAACATCGGTTGCGAGCAGCATGCCAGTTGCCGCCGCCGCCGCCTGCTCGCGATTGAGCGTCAAACCATCGACGATGGCACGAACCGCCGCCAGGCAGCCGGCGACCGTGTCTTCGGCGTCAAAGATGGCTTCCTTGTCCTCCTGCAGGTCCTTGTTGTACCCGCTGGGCAGGCCCTTCATCGCCGTCAGCAGAGCTACCAGATGCCCGACACTGCGTCCTGTCTTCCCACGCACCAGTTCCAACGGATCGGGGTTCTTCTTTTGCGGCATCATGCTGCTGCCGGTGCTGAGCGCGTCCGACAGCTCGAAGAAGCGATGACCTTCGCCGCACAGGATGATGAGATCCTCGGCCAGACGGCTCAAATGCACCATCGTCATCGCGCAGGCGTAGTGAAACGAGGCCGCGAAATCGCGATCGGACGACGCGTCGATGCTGTTGGCCACGACACGCGAGAAGCCGAGCTCGGCGGCGAGGACGCGGACGTCCACGTCATAACTGGTGCCCGCAATCGCTCCCGACCCGAGCGTGAGTGCGTCCGCTTCGTTACGAGCCAGTCCCAACCTGTCGTAATCGCGCCGCAGCCCTGCCACATGCGCGAGAAAGAAATGCGCGACCAGCACAGGCTGGGCGGCTCGGAAGTGCGTGAAGGCCGGCATCAGCGCGTCGCCCGCTGACGCGGCTTGCGTGGCGAGGGAGGCGACGACGGCCGCGACGGCGCTCTGCAGATGCGGAATCCGCCTCATCAGATACAGCCGGAGGTCGACCGACACCTGTTCGTTGCGCGATCGTCCCGTGTGGAGGCGCCGGCCGGCATCGCCGACGCGTTCGACGAGCACACGCTCGACAAAGCTGTGCACGTCCTCGTCGTCGCCGCTGACGAACGGCGGATCGGAGCGTCCTCGCTCTCGAATGTCTTTGAGCGCCTTTTCAATCGAGTCGGCTTCGGCGGGCGGCAGGACGCCGGCTCTTGCCAGCGCGCGAGCCCAGGCGATGCTGCCGGTGACATCTTCTTCGAACATCCGGCGGTCGAACCGGAACGATTTCCCGAACTCGAACGCCGCCGGGTCCGGCGGCGCGTCGAAACGTCCAGACCAGAGCGTCGTCATGAGGTCGCGGTTGTCGCGGCGGGCACCGATTCGTACAACGCGAACGGCGACTTACGACCGACGACACGGCAGTCGCCCTTGAACAGCTTCATGCGAATGACTCCCGTCACGCGCTCCTGTACTTTGTTGATGAAGGCGTCGAGCGCCTCGCGAAGAGGCGCGAACCACAGGCCATTGTAAATGGTGTCGGCGTACTGCAGGCTGACCGCCCGCGAAAAACGGTCGACGCCCGTCGTCACCACCATCTTCTGCAGTTCCTTGTGCGCGGCATGGAGGACGACCGCCGCGGGCGCTTCGTAAATCTCGCGAACTTTCGTCCCGGCCAGACGGTTCTCGACCATATCGATGCGTCCGACGCCGTGCGCGCCGGCGATCAGACTCAAGCTGCCGATCAGATCGAGGATCGGCATCTCGACGCCATTGATGGCCACCGGAACTCCATTTTCGAATGAGATCTCCACGTACGCGGCCTCGTTCGGACAATCGGCGGGAGCCTTCGTCAGCGTGTAAACCTCTTCGGGCGCTTCTGCCCACGGATCGTCGATGACGCCGTACTGCACGGCACGGCCCCACAGGTTCGCGTCGATGCCGTACGGGCTTTCCGCAACCGACGGATTGAACCCATGCGCGCGTCCATAGTCCGCCGCTTCCGCCGGCGACATCCCCCATTCCTGCACCGGCGCCAGTACTTGCAAGTCGGGATTCAACGCACGAACGGCCGATTCGATGCGAACCTGATCGTTGTCCTTCGCAGTGCCGCCGTGAGCGACGGCGTTCGCCTGCTCGATGGCCGCCACTTCCACGAGCTTCTGCGACACGAGTGCGCGGCCCAGCGAGGTGGCCATCGGGTAGCGATCCTCGTACACCGCGTCGGCTTTCAGGGCCCGAACGATGAACTCCGCAGCAAATTCCTCGCGGGCATCGAGCACGTGCGCGCGGACGGCGCCCGCGGCGAGCGCGCGATTGCGGATTTCTTCGAGCACGCGGCCGTGCCCCAGGTCGAGCGTGGCGGTGACGACCTCCATTCCGCGCTGTTCGCGCAGCCATGGAATCGCGACACAGGTCTCGAACGACCCCGTGAAGGCGAGCACGACCCGGCCGGGCTTCACGCGCGGGCCTTCACGCTTCGGTGTACATCTCGAGCCGCTTCGTGAGGGCGGCGGCGCGCTTGCTGTCGCGTCCGATGATGAGGATGGTGTCGTCTCCGGCAATCGTGCCGACGGCTTCGATCAGCTGCGCGCGGTCGAGCGCCTCGGCCAGCGCCTGCGCCTGGCCGCGGCCAGTGCGGAGCACGATGAGCTGCTGGACGCGCTCGACGCGCCGCAAAAACGACGAGGCGGCGCGCTCGAGCGCCGTCCGCGCCATCTCGGGACTCGTCGCCTCGAGACCTGGCCGCTGATATGCACCATCACCAGCGCGCTTGACGAGGCCGAGATCGGCGATGTCGCGCGAGATGGTCGCCTGAGTCGCGTTGAATCCGCGATGACGGAGGCGCCGCCGGAGCTCTTCTTGGCTGTGCAGCGCTTCCTGATCGACGACTTCGAGGATGACGGCTTGGCGTCGTGCTTTCATCAGGGAACCGACGCAAGAATACACGATCTGCGTCGATGGTCGCCAGAGTATTCATTGATTTCTATTGATTTTACGGGTCTTGGTCTGTATAACTATTCCTTCCGATGCATATCGCTGTCCAGTCCCGTCCCGCCGGCTCCGCCGGCGCTCCTGCGAAAGCTGTTCGTGTCGCCGTGGCCGGCGCCACCGGCTTCACCGGCCAGGAGCTGCTACGCATTCTGGCGCGCCATCCGGGCGTCACGATCGTCGCGGCGACATCGTCCGGGGCGACGGCCGCGAGGAAGCTGCCCGCGCTCGCGCATATCTTCACTGGAGAAATCAGGCCGCTCGATCCGGCCGCGCTCGCGAACGAAGCCGACCTGGTGTTTCTCGCGCTGCCCGACAAGGCGGCGGCCGAGCTCGCGCCGGCGCTGCTTGAGGCCGGCGTCCGCGTCATCGACTTGTCTGGCGCGTTCCGTCTGCGCGACGACGCGCAGCGAGCCCGCTGGTATCCGGAAACGCATGCCCTGCCGAAAAACCTGGCGTATGGACTCACGGAGCTCGAGCGCTCCGCCGTCGCGTCGGCCCGCATGGTGGCGAACCCTGGCTGCTATCCCACCGCCGCGTTGCTCGCGCTACGGCCGCTCCTCGACGCCGGCGTCGTGGCGAAAGGCTCCGACATCGTGATCGACGCGAAATCCGGCGTCTCTGGCGCGGGCAAGACACCCACGGAGCGGACGCATTTTTCGGAAGTCCACGGCAGCGTCTCGGCGTACGGCGTGTTCGGCCACCGCCACGGTGCCGAAATCGAGCAGGGCGCAGGCGGCGAGGTGAACTTCGTCCCTCATCTCATGCCGCTCGATCGCGGCATCCTCTCGACGATCTACCTGCGCGTGACGCCCGGCACGACCGAGGAAACGCTCGCGTCGGTCTACGGGCAGGTGTACGGCGCCGAGCCGTTCATTCGGCTCACTGGCGCCGCCCTGCCGGAAATCAAGCACGTCGCCCACACGAACTTCTGCGACGTCGGCTGGCGCGTCGATGCGTCCGGCCGCGCCGTCCTGGTATCGGTCATCGACAACCTGCTGAAAGGCGCGTCGGGACAGGCCGTGCAAAACATGAACGTGATGTTCGGAATCGACGAGACCACCGGCCTGCTGTGACCGCGCCGGTCGTCCTCAAGTTCGGCGGCGAGCTCCTCGAGGATTCGTCCCGAATGGACGCCGTGGTGTCGGCGATCGCCGAAGTCTCCTCCGCCGGGATGCCACTGGTCATCGTGCACGGCGGCGGCAAGGAGATCGACGCAGCGCTCAAGACCGCCGGGATTGAGAAACGCCAGATTGAAGGGCTTCGCATTACCGACCCACGCACCCTCGACGTCGTCGTCTCGGTGCTCGCGGGCATCGTGAATACACGCCTCGTCGGAGCGCTGTCGGGGGCCGGGGTCGCCGCCGTGGGACTGACGGGCGCCGACGGGCGGATCGGGTTGTCGGACATCGCGCCGCCGCATCGAACTGTGGACGGACAGGCTGTCGAGCTCGGACGCGTCGGCCTGCCGAGTCAGGTGTCGGACACGAAGCTGCTGCGCACGCTCGTCAACGACGGCTTCGTCCCGGTTGTCTCGAGCATCGGTGTGACCAGCGATGGTCAGTTGCTGAACGTCAACGCCGACACCATGGCCGGGCATTTGGCCGCTGCACTCCGCGCCCGCCGCCTCGTGATTGCGGGCTCGACGCCCGGCGTGCTCGACGAGGACGGCAAAACCGTCGCGCTGCTCGATCCGGCGGCCATCGAACGGCTCGTCACGGGTGGCACCGCGACGGCTGGAATGATCGCCAAGCTCCGCGCCTGCGAAGAAGCGCTCGCCGGAGGCGTCGACGACGTGGTCATCGTCGACGGGAAAAGGGGCGACGCGTTGCGCGCGTCGTGCCATGCGGCGGGTCCGGTACCCGAAGCGTCAACACTTATCGTGACCATCGTAGGAACACAATCATGACGACGACCGTGTCAGCGTTCGAAGAAATTCAGGCCCGCGAGGCCAGGCACGTCCTGCAGACGTATCGCCGCAACCCGATCAGCTTCGTGCGCGGACAAGGCGTACGTCTGTTCGACTCCGAAGGCCGCGAGTATTTCGACTTGCTCTCGGGCATCGGCGTCGCGTCGCTCGGGCATGCGCATCCGGCCATCGCGCGGGCGATTGCCGAGCAGGCCACCCAACTGCTGCACACGTCGAATCTGTTCTTCCATCCGCTGCAAGGCATGGTGGCGGAGCGACTGGCCGCCTTGTCGGGTCTGCCGCGGACGTTCTTCTGCAACAGCGGCGCAGAAGCCGTCGAAGCCTGTCTGAAATTCACGCGCCGCTACTGGTACACGAAGGGCGAGCCGCGCGCGGAGTTCGTCGCGCTCGAAGAATCGTTTCACGGCCGCACCTTCGGCGCGCTTTCGGTCACGTCGGATGAACACTATCGTGCTCCGTTCGAGCCGTTGCTGCCGTCAGTCAAGTTCGTCTCGAACAGCGACCCGTCGGCGCTTCTCGCCGCGGTGTCGACGAAGACGGCCGCGATCATCGCGGAGCCGATTCAGGGAGAAGGCGGCGTCCGCCCGCTGACGCCCGCGTTCGCAGCGGCAATCAACGAAGCCTGCGCGAAGACCGGCGCGTTGTTCATCGCGGACGAAGTGCAGGGCGGCTTGGGCCGCACCGGCGTGCCGTTCCACTTCGCGACGCTGGGCTTGAAGCCCCACGTCGTCTCGCTCGGCAAGGCGCTCGGCGCCGGCGTGCCGATCGGCGCGGCGCTCGTCAGCGACGAGGTCGCGACAACTCTCTCGTACGGCGATCACGGGACGACCTACGGCGGAAACCTTCTGGCCTGCCGCGCCGCGTTGACGTTCTTGACGGAGCTCGTCGAGGGCGGCGTCATGGACAGCGTGAAGCGGGTCGGCAAGGTGTTCGAGCAGCGCCTGGGCGCGCTTGCGAAAAAGCATCCGCAGCTGATCAAAGAAGTTCGGGGCCTCGGCCTGATCTGGGGCCTCGATCTGACGCGCGACGCGGGGCCGATCGTCCCTGCAGGCATCGCGAACGGCGTCATCGTCAACAGGACGGCAGAGACGGTCGTACGTTTGCTGCCGCCGCTCAACATCACCGAAGCCGAAGCCAACGAGGCCATCGACCGTCTCGATGCGGCGCTTGGCGCTATGGGAGCTGCCTGATGGGCGTGAGACGAAACCGAAAGGGTCCGAAGCTGACGATCACCCGGGCGGACGAGAGGCATGCGCCCGCGCTGCACGCGCTCATCCTGGCGAATCTCGAAGAAGGCAGGTTGCTGCCGCGGACGCTCGACGAGATCGCTGTACACGCCGATCGGTTCACGATCGCGCTGCGCGGCAAGAAAATGGTCGGCTGCGCCGAGCTTGCGCCGCTGAGCGCTCAGGTCGCGGAGGTCCGATCGCTCGCCGTCAACGCCGCCGAACGTGGAAACGGCGTCGGCACCATGCTCGTCGACGAACTGCGTCACAGGGCCCAGGAGGAAGGGTTCGACAAGCTGTCGGCGTTCACGCACGCGCCCGGCTACTTCAGCCAGATGGGGTTTTCGATTGTTCCCCACGTCTGGATGCAGGAGAAGATCTTCACCGACTGCGTGAAGTGCCCGAGCTTCCGTCGTTGCGGACAGTATGCGATGGTCGCGCCGCTCGACGGCAGTGCGGCTGCCGAGCCGGCGGTGACGACGATTGCCCTCGACCGACTGCGCCAGGGTTACGGCCAGGCGCGCGCATGAGCGTCTCGTCGAGTCCGGCCGTCACCGGCGGCGTCGCCACGGCGAAAGGGTTCCGCGCGGCCGGCATCAGCGCCGGCATCAAGCCCACGAACAAGTTGGATCTCGCCCTCATCGTTTCCGACACACCGGCAACGGCCGCGGCGATGTTCACGCTCAACAAGGTTCAGGCGGCGCCAGTACTCGTGTCGAAGGAACATCTCGCGTCGTCCGGCGGCGTGGTTCGCGCTGTCGTCGTGAACAGCGGATGTGCGAATGCCTGTACTGGCGACCTCGGGATGACCGACGCGCGGACGATGGCCGCTGAGACGGCGACGCTCGTCGGCTGTCCCGCCGAGCAGGTACTCGTCGCGTCGACCGGCGTAATCGGTGTCAACCTGCCGATGGACAAGCTGAAGAGCGGCATCCCTCAGGCGTTTGCCGCGTTGTCGATCGCGCACGGCTCGCAAGCGGCGCAAGCGATCATGACCACCGATCCGTTCCCGAAGGAATCGTGCGCGACGGTCGCCGTCGGCGGGAAAACGGTGACGATCGGAGGCATGGCGAAGGGCTCGGGGATGATCGGCCCGGATATGGTTCCCTCCGCCACCATGCTCGCCTTCGTCACAACCGACGCCGCCGTTTCGCAGCCGTTGCTGCATCGTGCCCTGGTCGAAGTGGTGGACAACACGTTCAACGCGATCACCGTCGACGGCGACACGTCGACGAACGACACGGTTGTATTCATGGCCAACGGCGCGAGCGGCGCGACGATTGGCGACGCCGAGTACCCGGCCTTCGTGAAGGCGCTGAATGCCGTGTGCCTCGAGCTGGCGCTCGGGATCGTGCGCGGCGGCGAAGGCGCGACCAAACTGGTGACAATCACTGTCTCGGGCGCCGCGTCGTCCGCGGAGGCTCGGAAGACGGCGAAGGCGATCGCGAATTCCCTGCTCGTGAAAACCGCCATCCATGGAGGCGACCCCAACTGGGGACGGCTGCTCGCTGTCGCCGGCCGCGCGGGCGTCGCGTTCAACGCGGATCGAGCGAAGGTCACTATCGGGTCGACCGTGTTGTTTGCCGACGGCCGGCCGTACGACGATCGCGCGCCCGAAGCGGCGGTCTATCTGAAAGGCTCGGACATCGCGGTCGGCGTCGATCTTGGTGCCGGAACCGCCGCGTCGACGGTGTGGACGTGCGACCTGTCGGCCGAATACGTGCGAATCAACGCGGATTACAGGACGTAGAGATGCCAGCCACCAGCACACGAAAAGACTTCCTGTCGATCCTCGATTTCGACGCCACCGACCTCGAGCGCTGTCTCCAACTGTCGTCACGTCTAAAGGCCGAGCGTTCCTTGGGCCGCCAGGCGCCGACGGCAGACGCGCTCGAGGGCCGGCACGTCGCGCTGCTGTTCGAAAAGCCGTCGCTTCGCACGCGCTCCACGTTCGAAATCGCGGCGCGCGAGCTCGGCGGCCACGTCATGGCGCTTCAAGCGGACGTCGCGCTGGGCAGCCGCGAACCCGTACAGGACGTGGCGCGGAATCTCGAACGCTGGGTCGACGCTGTCGTCATTCGGACGTTCGCCCAGAAGACGCTCGAACAATTCGCGGCGTCGGCGAAGACGCTCCACGTGATCAACGCGCTGACCGACGAGCAGCATCCCTGTCAGGCGATCGCCGATTTCCTGACCCTGCAGGAACGCTGGGGCTCGCTTCGAGGACGGACGATCGCGTTCATCGGCGACGGCAACAACGTCGCCTCCTCTGTCGCTCACGCCGGCGCGATGCTGGGCGTCAACGTGCACGTCGCCAGTCCCGACGGCTATCAGCTCCCGCACTCTGTCGTGCAGCAGGCAACCGGTGTCGCGCGCCACGGTGCGCGGCTGCGGCTGTTCACCGATGCGGTCGATGCCGTCGCGGGCGTGGATGCCATCTACACGGACACGTGGACGTCAATGGGCCAGGAGGCGGAAGCGGATGTACGCCGGGCGACGTTTGCGCGCTACCAGGTGAACGAGGCGCTCATGGCGCACGCGCGGCCCGACGCCCTGTTCATGCACTGTCTTCCGGCGCACCAAGGCGAAGAAGTGACGACCGAGGTGTTCGAATCGCCTGCGGCGGTGGTGTTCGACCAGGCGGAAAACCGCCTGCACTGCCAGAAAGCCCTCCTGCTGATGCTGCTTGCGCCGGGCCGCGTATAATCGCGCCCGGCCGCATGGAAAGATGACGCGAGAGACGCCGTGGCTGGGGCACTACGACCCAGGCGTCAACGCCACGCTGGCGCCGTATCCACAGCGCACGCTCCTCGAGTATGTGTCGGAGTGGGCGGCGCGAGATCCACGCCATCCCGCGATTCTGTTCAAGGGATCGACCCTCAGCTACGAACAGCTCGAGCAGCTCAGCAACGCATGCGCGGCGGCGTTTGCCTCGCTTGGCATCGCACGCGGCGATCGCGTCGCCCTGCTGTTGCCGAACTGTCCGCAATTCGTCGTCGCCGAGCTGGGGGCGTGGAAGATCGGCGCGATCGTCGCGCCGCTGAATCCGCTCTACCCCGAGGCCGAGCTCGAGACGGCGCTTCGCGAGAGCGGGGCCACGGCCATCGTCAGCCTCACGCGCTTCTACCACCGCATCAAAAATGTTCAGCCGCGCACGGCAGTCCGTCACGTCATCGCGACGAACATCAAAGATCACTTCCCGCCGATCCTGAAACTGCTGTTCACGCTCGTGCGCGAGAAGCGGGACGGCGATCGCGTCACGCTGACGGCGGGCGATCACAATCTGCTGTCGCTCCTGAACCGGCACGCTCGCGCGGCGGCTCCGCGGGCGTCGATCACGCCCGACGATCCAGCCGTACTTCTGATGAGCGGCGGCACGACTGGAACGCCGAAGGCGGCACTGGGCGCGCATCGCGTTTATACGTACACCGGCGTCCAGATCAAGAACTGGAACGCCGCCGTGCTCCGAGGACCGGAAGACGTCTGCTTCGTCCCGCTGCCGCTGTTTCACGTCTATGCCAACGTCGGCATTCAGGCGCTCGCGTTCGTGAACGGCAGCACGCTGGCGCTCGTGCCCAACCCGCGCGATTTGGACGATCTGCTCGCGACCATCCGTCGCGTCAAGCCGGCATTCTTCAGCGCGGTGCCGACGCTCTTCATCGCGATCATGAGCCATCGCGACGTGCAGAAGGGAAAGGTCGACTTCACGTCGATTCGCGTCTGCTTTTCCGGCGCGTCCGCGCTCCTCGCGGACACGAAACGCCGTTTCGAGACCCTCACCGGCGGCCGCATCATCGAAGGCTATTCGCTGACGGAAGCGATGATGGCGCTGTGCGTCAATCCCGTCACTGGCCAGAACAAGCTCGGGTCGGTTGGCATGCCGCTGCCGGACGTTCTCGTCCGCATCTACGACGCCGAGGAGGGCACGCGCGTGCTCGCCCCGAAGGACGTCGGCGAAATCGCGATCTCCGGACCGCAGCTGATGGAGGGCTACTGGCGGCGTCCGGACGAAACCGCGCTCGTGCTGCGCGATCATACCGATGCCGATGGCACCAGACGCTGGCTGCACACGGGCGACCTCGGGTATCTCGACGAGGACGGCTACCTCTTCATCGTCGATCGCAAGAAAGACATGATAAAGACGAGCGGCTTCCAGGTGTGGCCGCGCGAAATCGAGGAAGTACTGGCCGCGCATCCGGCCGTCGCCGAAGTCGGCGTCGCGGGCGTCAGCGATCCGATCAAGGGCGAAGTCGTGCACGCGTGGGTCGTCGTCAGAAAAGGGCACGCGGCCACCGAAGACGAGCTGCGGTCGTTCTGCCGCACTCAGCTCGCGCCCTACAAGGTTCCGGCGCGCGTCGAGTTCCGGACCGAGCTGCCGAAGACCATGGTCGGAAAGGTGCTGCGGCGCGCGTTGAGGGAGTCGGCTACGCGGCCGCCAGCGGCTTAACGGCGATGCCGGCGTTTTCGAGCGCGGCGCGCATTTTCGCGGCGATCTCATCGGCGCCAGGTGTATCGCCGTGGACGCAGATCGTCTCGGCCCGGAGCCGGACGATGGACCCGTCGATCGCGGTGACGGTGCCCTCCTTCGCCATCCTCACGCTGCGTGCGATGACCGTATCGACGTCATGAATGATCGCGCCGAGCTTCTTGCGTGCGACGAGCGAGCCGTCCGCCTCGTACGCGCGATCGGCGAACACTTCTCCGACAACCCGCAGCCCGGCGGCGCGGCCGGCCTTCAGCAACTCTGAATCCGGCGGTCCCATAAGAATCAGCGTATGGCTGAACGCGGCGACGGCGCGGGCAATTGCCCCCGCCAGCGCGACGTCACGCGCGGCCATGTTGTAGAGCGCTCCGTGCGGCTTGACGTGCTGCAGTTGGACGCCTTCGACATGCGCGACGCCGGCGACGGCCGCGATTTGGTAAAGGACGAGATCCTCGGCCTCGCGCGGCGACACGTTCATTTCCCGGCGTCCGAATCCGGCGAGGTCGGGAAAGCTGGGATGGGCGCCGACGGCCACGCCGTGGGCTTTTGCGCGCCGGATAGTCGCGCGCAGGACGCTGGGGTCGCCCGCGTGGAACCCCGCGGCGACGTTCGCCGACGTGATCGATTTCATGAGACCGGGGTCGTGTCCGATGGCGTACGCGCCGAACGATTCCCCGACGTCAGCGTTGAGATCGATGCGCAAGACGTGCAGTGTACAAAACAAAAGGGCACCGCGTTATTACGGTGCCCCCCTGCTCCGCTTGTCTGGCTCCCCCAGCAATTTACGGCGCCCTGCCGTAATCAGACAAACGATTCGCCCGCAGATATCGCAATGTGTGTGCCCCGGCAGCGCGCGCGAAAACCTTAGGAAAATTCGCGTGCTCTCGTAAGGCCGCACTGATTCCGATCACGACACTGTCAGCGGGATTACAGAATCGTCAGCCGTTGTATCGAACGTGCAGATTGAATCAAGAGAAGAAGGGCGATGGCGAGCAAACTCATGTACACCGCGACGGCGAACCGGCGTCCGCTCATCCGTTTGTTGACCATTCGTCCGAGCACGATGGCGACGACGACAACCGGAAGTGATGTCAGATACAGGCGCGTAACCGAGCTCGTCCACAGCCCTATCGACCAGTAGCCGATCATGCCGGCGGCACTGGCGGGCAGGAAGTAGCCTTGAAGCGTCGCGCGAAACTGTGACGGCGACCACTGCCGCGCCGATCCGTAAACGGCGAGTGGCGGACCGTTCATACCGTACGCGCCGCCGAGGACGCCCGCGGCCAAGCCGAAGATCCACGCCCCTCCTTCGCCGGCGAGGCGCCATCCGGCAGGTCCGCGGAGGGCCTGCATTGAGAACACGATGATGACGAGTGCCAGAACGCTCTTGACGAGCGGTTCCGGTGCACGGGTCAGCAGCATCAGACCAATCGGAATCCCGGCAAGCGTGGCCAGCACGAGGCGCGCGGCACTGCTCCAGTGGACCTGCCGCCAATCCTGCACGACGACAACCGCAGCGACGGTGATGGAGACGAGCGCGGCAATCGGCGCCGCCACTGTAACGGGCATGACGAGCGCGAGCAGCGGGACCGCCACGAGTGCCTCGCCGAACCCGAGCGCAGAGCGCACGAATGTCGCCGCGAATAAAATCGCGGCCACCTCAACGGTTGTCGCGGCCACGTGGACGGCGGGTCAGCGGAACATGGGGAGTTCCACGATGTCGGCGAGACGTGGATGCCGCTTGTCGCGGTCCGACAGGATGGGGTCCAACACCGGCCAGGCAATCCCGATGTCGGGATCGTCCCACGCGATGCCGACTTCGCTCGCCGCGTCGTAAGTGTCCGTGCACTTGTATTCGACCTGCGCGAGGGCACTGGTGACGGCGAAGCCGTGCGCGAATCCCTTCGGGATGTAGCACTGCTTGAAGTTGTCCGCGGACAGCATCACGCCGACCCACTTGCCGAACGTCGGCGATCCGCGCCGGACGTCGACCGCCACGTCGAAGATCTCGCCTTCGATGACGCGAATCAGCTTGCCCTGCGGCCGTCCGAGCTGCAGGTGCAGCCCGCGAATGGTGGCGCCGGCCGAACGCGAGTGGTTGTCCTGCACGAACACGTCGGCGATGCCGGCGGCGCGGTACTTCTCCGCGTGATAGGTTTCGAGAAAGAACCCTCGGACGTCGGCGTGGACGTCAGGTTCAATGATCATCACGCCTGGAATGGCGGAGGGCACGCACCGCACGTCAGGGCTCCTGCTCAACGAGGCGCCTTAGATACTCGCCGTATGTGCTCGACGACATCGGCCCGGCGAGCCGCAGCACGTCGTCTGCTCCGATGTAGCCGAGGCGGAATGCGATTTCTTCGAGGCACGCCACCATCAATCCTTGCCGGTCCTCAACGGCCTGGATGTAGTTCGCCGCCTGCATCAGGGATTCATGCGTACCCGTGTCGAGCCACGCGATGCCGCGGCCCAATACTTCGACGGACAGTTGTCCTCGATCGAGGTAATCACGATTCACATCGGTGATTTCGAGCTCGCCGCGCGCAGACGGCTTCAGCGACGTGGAGATGTCGACCACCCGGTTGTCGTAGAAGTACAAACCCGTGACGGCGAGCGACGACTTCGGCTTCTTCGGCTTTTCCTCGAGGCTGACGGGACGCGAGTTCTTGTCGAGCTTCACGACGCCGTACCGCTGAGGGTCGCGCACCTGGTAGCCGAACACGGTTGCGCCCGCGTCGCGAGCGGCGGCGTTGCGAAGATAGTCGGTGAAGTGCGCGCCGTAAAAAATGTTGTCGCCGAGCGCAAGCGCCACGCGATCGTGGCCGATGAATTCTCGTCCGATGATAAACGCCTGCGCGAGCCCGTCCGGACTTGGCTGCACGGCGTAGCTGATCCTCAGCCCAATCTCGGCTCCAGTACCCAGCAGGCGGCGGA
>Ga0097621_100000307_pt1 | contig 33085 bp, 31 predicted proteins | sample KBSMisM72_FD_73165 | JGI IMG/M metagenome (GOLD analysis project Ga0097621, IMG submission 73165) | Miscanthus rhizosphere microbial communities from Kellogg Biological Station, Michigan, USA - KBS Miscanthus M7-2 (version 2) (version 2) | ecosystem: Host-associated > Plants > Roots >... | reverse complement strand
ACCAGTTGACCAGTTAACCAGTAATTATTATCTGAATCTTCAATCCTGAATCCTGAATCTACAATCTGCAATCTACAATCTACAATCATATTTACTTATGAGCTACATCACAGACGTACATGCAAGACAGATCTTAGACAGCCGCGGAAACCCCACTGTTGAAGTGGATGTGATTACGGAAAGCGGAATACTTGGAAGGGCTGCTGTTCCGTCCGGCGCGTCAACCGGAAAACACGAAGCAGTGGAGCTCCGTGATAATGACAAGTCAAAATGGATGGGAAAGGGCGTTCTGCAGGCCGTTCGCAATGTGAACGAAATTATCGCTGACCAGCTCATCGGAATTGACGTTACCAAGCAATCCTATATTGATTCACTCCTGATCAAGATTGACGGAACTGAAAACAAGGCCAAGTTGGGCGCCAACGCTACACTCGCGGTTTCTATGGCCGCCGCCCGGGCCGCAGCAGAAGAAAGCAGCCTGCCCCTGTTTCGCTACCTGGGCGGCGTAAACGCCACCGTGCTTCCCATGCCGCTGATGAATATTTTGAACGGCGGTGTACATGCTGATAACAAAATTGATTTCCAGGAATTCATGATCGTGCCCATAGGTGCCAACTCGTTCAGTGAAGGTTTGCGTTGGGGCGTGGAGATTTTCCACACACTCAAATCTGTGCTGAAGAAAAAAGGATATAGCACCAATGTGGGCGACGAGGGTGGATTTGCTCCGGATATCAAGAGCAATGAAGAAGCCATTGAAACCGTACTTGCCGCCATCGAAGCCGCCGGTTATAAAGCAGGCGAACAAATTGGAATTGCCATGGATGCTGCGAGCAGCGAGATGTTTGACGACAAGACCAAGAGTTACAAATTTTACAAAAGCAGTGGCAAAACCATCAGCAGTGATGACATGGTAGCCTACTGGAGCGAGTGGGCGAAGAAATATCCAATCGTGTCTATCGAAGATGGGATGGCAGAGGAAGATTGGGATGGATGGAAAAAATTAACGGATGCCATCGGAAGCAAATGCCAACTCGTGGGCGATGACCTGTTTGTAACCAATACCAAAATTCTGCAAAGGGGTATAGACAGTAAGACTGCAAACAGTATTCTTATCAAGGTTAACCAAATCGGAACCATCACCGAAACCATCAACGCCGTTCAGCTGGCGCAGACCAATGGTTATACAACTATCATGAGTCATCGCAGTGGTGAAACAGAAGATACCACAATTGCAGACCTGGCCGTTGCATTGAACTGCGGACAAATCAAGACCGGTTCAGCATCCAGAACCGATCGCATGGCCAAATACAATCAACTCATCAGGATTGAAGAAATGTTGGGAGAGAATGGGATTTACCCAAAGGGGAAAGTTGTGTTTGGGAAGAGGGGTTAGTTGGTTAATCAGTTAACCGGTTAACCGGTGGATCAGTTAACCAGTTAGCCAATCAACTGATCAACTGATCAACTGATCAACTGGTTAACTGGTTAACTGGCAAACTGATTTACTGTTCTGTTAAAACCTAACCCATATCGCAAGAATTTCTTACTTTCAATTACCCAGAAATAATGTTTAAAATTCTTCACCATATCCCGGCCTTCTTTCGTAATAAATTTTTGTTGACGGCAACGGGCTTTATGGTGTGGATGCTTTTTTTTGACCACAATAACATTTTCGTCCAATTGGAGCGGAGGGGTGAGCTTAATGATCTGAAAGACACCAAGCATTATTATGAAATGCAGGTGTCGGCCACCCAAAAGGAGTTGGACGAGTTGCAGAGCAATGCAGCTTCCATCGAAAAAGCAGCGAGGGAAAAGTACCTCATGAAGAAAGATAATGAGGACCTGTATGTGGTAGCAGAAGAAAAAACCCAATAATTTTCATTGCTTTACAATAATCCCCGACGGTCGGCGTTAATAGACTGTTCGGACGGTATTTATATCCTCCCCCCTCCATTATCCTGGACCCTGGAAAAAGCACTAATTTAGTATCCTTAATCCAACGAGAGAATCTGCGTTATCAACTGAAAATTAGTTGCTTATGTCCAATTTTACGCCAGAAGATATGCTACGTTATCTGTACAATGAAACCACAGCCGAAGAAGCTGCAGCCTTGAAATTGGCACTTGAGACCGATTGGTCCCTAAGGGAAAAATTCGAAGTGCTAAAAAACTCGGTACAGTCATTAGGCAAGTTTTGTTTCGAACCCCGCCAGGAAGCCGTAATGGCAATTCTCCAATACGCAGGTGTGGAAAGCAAGGCTGTTGAACTGAAGTAATGGTCGCCACTGTTTTTACAGTACTTTCGACGTGATTTGATCTTCAAATGACGAAGAAGGAACGCTACAGTTTTGTGATCGTTTATTTTCAGCAACACAGTCCTGACGCCGAAACAGAACTGATCTATGACAGTCCCTATCAGCTATTGGTTGCTGTGATCCTGTCTGCCCAATGCACCGACAAGCGGGTAAACATGACTACGCCCGCCCTCTTCGAGAAATTTCCCGACACAAAAAAACTTGCCCGGGCTAACCCTGCTGAGCTCCTTCACCTCATCAAGAGTATTTCATATCCCAACAACAAGACAAAGCACCTCATTGGCATGGCCAAAATGGTCGAAGAGAATTTCGATGGCAAGATTCCCATGACCGTCGGTGAACTTGTCCAGCTCCCGGGTGTGGGCCGAAAAACGGCCAATGTTATCACCTCCGTTATCGACAACCAGCCCAATATGGCTGTCGACACGCATGTTTTCCGGGTGGCAGCCCGGATTGGACTCACCACTGGTGCGAAAACGCCCCTTGCAACGGAGAAGCAATTGTTGCTAAATTTGCCCGAGGAGCTCATTCACAAAGCTCATCACTGGCTCATTCTCCACGGTCGTTATGTTTGTATTGCCAGGAACCCCAAATGCGAGATCTGCGGAATCAGGCCTGTCTGCCTCTACTACAGCAGGATTTCCAAGGACAAAAAAGCCAGCCCGTAACTTCAGTTTCACGAAGCAAGTTTTCGTTTAGCCGTTGGTGTTAGTAATAGCAAAATACCTGTTAACACCAAATCGCTAACCATGAAAATCTTAATTCAATTCCTGATTTGCGGATGCATCTCTGCTTCCGCACAAACTCAATTCTATTTTTACAACGATCGTTATTACGATCGCGATTTCCTTTTTGAGACCGGCGTAAGCGCGGGGCTGATGAATGCGCTCACCGACCTGGGTGGCAACTCAGGCAGCGGCAGGAAAGGAATGAAGGATGTCAATTTCAGCAATAACCAGGTCTGTGCTGGTATCTATGGCCTTGTTCATTTTCGGTCGATGGTAAGCCTCAGGTTTCAATACACACACGGAAGAATCAGGGCTTTCGACAGCATTCTTCAAAACAAAAACAATCCATCAACCGGGAGATATGAAAGGAACCTGAGTTTTGAATCTGCAATTGATGAGTTGTCGCTAAGTTTCCAGCTGTACCCCATCCATATTTTCTCGAAGTCTGAAAAGCCTCCTCTCCTCTCACCTTTTCTTTCCGTAGGTGTTGGTATTTTTCATTTCAATCCGCGCGCATATTTAAATGGGGATTCCTACGCCTTGCACGAACTGCATACTGAGGGAGAGGGATTTGCCGAATATCCCGAGCGAAAAAATTACGCCCTCTTTCAATCCAACTGGCTTATCGGCTGTGGATTAAGGTTTGAAGTGAGTCCGAAAGTTACGCTGAGGATGGAAATTGAATATCGCGTATTACTCACGGATTACCTGGATGACGTGAGCACAAGCTACATCGAACCGAAACTCTTTAAAAAGTATTTACCCGCGGAGTCTGTCCTGGCTGCTTATCGACTTAACGACCGTCGCGGCGAGCTCGACCCCGCGCATGAACCTGCAGGGGGAGATAAACGCGGCGATCCCAATCATAACGACAGCTATTTTAACCTGGAAATAAAACTTGGAATCGTTTTGGGACGAGAGAAAATAAAATGATGCACCTAGGCCGTTTCCTCTTCATGAATGGAATGGATAAACCGGTCCACCAGGGTTTGCATGGAATTAAGCGTAGGAATATCCTTGACGCGATTCTTTTCGTCGAGCTTTGACCGCACATAAGATATAAGGAGGCTCGCCCCGGATGGAATATTCGCGGAAAGTGCCTGCAAAATCAACAACATCGCAGCGTGACCTTTTTCACCGCCAGTGGAAGCAGTAACCAACGCCATTGGCATGTTTACCAGTTCTCCGCTGGAAACCGTCCAGTCCAGCGCGTTTTTCAACGAACCCGGCACACCAAAGGCATACTCAGGCGTAACGATGAGCACGCCATCTGCTCCGGCCAACAATTGGCGGAATTCGGTGACTTGCCAAGGAACCTTATCGCTATCGTCAAAATGAGGTATTTGCGAAATGCCATCAAATACCGTAAAATTCACGTTAGCCGGCATTAAGGAGCCGATATGCTCAAGCACGGCAGTAGCTGAAGAATTCTTCCTCAAACTTCCGGGGAGCGCAAGAATATTAATCTGACCGACTTCCATAACGAGGACTGCAATTTAGACAATAATGCCTTCCAGTTTTAACAAACTCATCACAAGCCATACCCAATGAGCAAGCGGAATAGAATCCCGACTTAACGGATATTTGAGATCAAATCAATTTTCATAAATATGGATGAGAAAATGGAATTCAGGGAAGCGAGACCACAAGATATCAGCAAATTGATGGAGATCAGGTTTGCCGTTACCGAAAACGTACTTAACAATCCATCCCTGGTGACCGAAAAAATTTGTGAAGAATTCCTGTTTAACCGTGGAAAAGGATGGGTTTGTGTAGTCAACGATGAATTGTTGGGATTTGCGATTGCCGATTTGAAAGAACAAAACATTTGGGCACTTTTCGTTCATCCGGAACATGAAGGTAAAGGCATTGGAAAATCGCTTCATCAAATTATGCTGGATTGGTATTTCGACCAGGGAAAGCAATGGGTCTGGCTGGGTACGACGCCGAAAACCCGGGCAGAAGTCTTTTATCAAAAACAGGGCTGGATTCAAAAAGGTGTACAGGTAAACGGAGAAATAAGGTTTGAAATGACAGCCGAAGCCTGGCAAAAATTGCTGGACCAAAGCTAAGTTCATAAGGCTGAGCAAATCGCTGTAAATTGTACTTCGCTTTTAATCAAATATTATGAAAACAAGAAAGGAGCTGAAGGAAGAATACAAAGAACTCAAATTCCGGATGGGCGTTTTCCAAATCAGGAATTTAGACAATGGCAAAGTTTACGTGGACAGCACCACAAATATAAACTCCATTTATAACCGCCTTCGCTTACAATTAAATTTTGGGAATCATCCCAACGAAGCATTGCAGTCGGATTGGAAATTGCTGGGTGAAGATCATTTCAAATTTGAAGTGCTGGGAGAGATCGAACAAAAAGACGGTACTCAAACTGATTATGCAAAAGAGTTGAAGGCTCTTGAACAGTTATGGCTCGACAAACTAAAACCTTACGGAGAAAAAGGATACAACCGTGAGCCTAAATAATAAGTCAAACCAAAAGAATCAGAGATGGAAAGCAAGCATCCCACACTGGCCAATGGAAAGATCTGCTATGTAGAAATCCCCGCCGGTGACATCCCGGCGTCTGTTGTTTTTTACCAGAAAGTTTTTGGTTGGAAGATCCGAAAAAGAGGCGACGGCCAGATTGCATTCGATGACGCCGCTAATGAAGTCAGTGGTTCATGGGTCCAATCCAGGAAGCACAGCACTGAGCCTGGAATCCTTGTTTACATCATGGTGAACGATATTCAGAAAACGATCAAAGACATTGAAACCAGCGGTGGCAAAATTGTTCAGCAAGTAGGCGCAGACGCGCCGGAAATAACGGCGAGGTTCAGTGATCCGTTCGGGAATGTATTTGGGCTTTACCAGGAGCCAGCTTAAATTATTTCACCATTTGCTCCAGGGCATCAACCAGCTCACTCTTTGTGATAGGGACACCCATTATTTTGTGATATCCTTTTGCATCAACAAGGTAAAGATCGCGTATGATCCGAATGAGTTGTCCGTTGTTGATTTCTGGTATCAGCACTTTTTCAAAATTATTCAGAATAGTTCCGAGATTTCTCGGGAGTGGACGAAGGTGTCTCAGGTGTGCGTGCGACACCGCATGTCCCTTTTTCTGCAGTTCAGCCACAGCACTCTTGATCGAACCATAAGTAGAACCCCATCCCAACACGAGTAACTTTCCTTTTTCGGGGCCGCTATCAAGTTTCTGCTCAGGAATATAATCAGCAATCTTGTCCACCTTGGCCTGACGGGTAAAGACCATATGCTGGTGGTTGTCGGGATCATAACTTACGTTGCCCGTCACGTCTTGTTTCTCGAGTCCGCCGATTCGATGTTCTAAACCTGGAGTGCCCGGAATGGCCCAGGATCTAACCAATTTTTCATCCCGTTTATACGGCTGAAGCACGGCTTCATCATGCGCGAGTTTTACTTTGAAGTTTACGGTGATTGATGGCAGGTCTGCGCTCCTGGGAAATTTCCATGGTTCGGCTCCATTGGCGATGTAGCCGTCGCTGAGGAAAATAACCGGTGTCATATGTTGCACTGCGATTCTCACCGCTTCATAAACAGCTTCGAAGCAATCGCTGGGTGTTGAAGCCGAAACGATCGGCATGGGACATTCACCGTTTCTTCCGTAATAGGCCTGCAATAGGTCACTTTGCTCGGTCTTTGTTGGCAATCCAGTGGAGGGTCCTCCCCTTTGAATGTTACAAATCAGAAGCGGAATTTCAAGCATAACCGCCAGGCCCATGGCTTCTGCTTTGAGGGCCATGCCCGGGCCAGAAGTTGTAGTCACGCCCAGTGATCCTCCATAACTGGCACCTATAGCCGAAGATATGGCGGCAATCTCGTCTTCCGCCTGGAAGGTTCGAACGCCGAATGATTTATAACGACTTAATTCATGAAGAATATCTGATGCAGGCGTGATGGGATAAGACCCCAGGAAAATTGGCAGTCCGCTTTTTTGCGAAGCCGCGATCAAACCATATGCGAGCGCCTGGTTTCCCATAATGGAGCGATAAACGCCGGGTTCCATTTTTGCCTTTTCCACTACATAGGTGGTTGTAAAGGTCTCTGTCGTGTCTCCAAAATTGAAACCAGCCTGAAGAGCCTTGATATTACTTTCGAGGATCTCGGGCTTCTTGCCGAATTTGTCGCGAAGAAAGTTGATCGTGTATTCCATATCACGATTGTACATCCAGTAAAGGAAGCCCAACACGAACATGTTCTTTGCTCGATCCTTTTCCTTTACCCCCATGGTGATATCTTTGAGGGCTTCGCGCGTCATTCGCGTTACGTCCATTCGAATCACTTCATAGTTGCCCAGGCTCTGATCATCCAAAGGGTTTGCGCCTTCAGCATAATTCGCGAGTCGCAGGTTTTTGGAATCGAAACCATCTGTATTGGCGATGATCTTTCCTCCCTTCTTAAGTCCCTTCAAATTGCTTTTCAATGCAGCGGCATTCATGGCAACGAGCACGTCACAATGATCGCCTGGCGTATAGACTCTGTCGCTCGAAAACCGCAACTGGTATCCACTCACACCGGGGAGTGTCCCCTGTGGCGCGCGGATTTCTGCTGGAAAATCTGGGAAAGTGGCGAGGTCTATGCCCATGAGGGCGGTATTGTTGGTGAACTGGCTGCCAGTGAGCTGCATACCATCTCCTGAATCACCGGCAAATTTGATCACTACATCCTGGAGTACTTCTTCTTTACGGGACATTACAATCGGGTTGTTTTTGCAAATTTCGGGTTCAATTTAAGAAGAAATTATGTAGTAAGAGGTTAAAGGTTAAAGGAGAAAGGTTAAAGGTAATTCCTTTCACCTTTTGCCTTTCACCTTTTACCTTTAACCATGCATATCCCCTATTACGTCGACCTGCTAGGCGTTTTCGCCTTTGCCCTATCCGGCGCATTGGCTGCCCGGGGTAAAAAAATGTATGTAGACATTTTCGGCGTTTCATTGACAGGATTCATCACGGCTATTGGCGGGGGCACGCTTCGGGATATAATCCTCGACATCCATCCCCTGGCCTGGATCAGGGATGGTAATTACCTCATCGTCATTGGCGCAGCGGTCATCACGTCTGTTTTCTTCTCCCGCTCCATTTCAAAAATTCCTACCACCATTTTCCTCGTCGATACAGTTGGTATTTCTCTATACACCATTCTTGGGGTGCAAAAAAGCCTGGCTGTGGGAGTGAACCCAATAGCCGCGGTGATACTGGGCATGGTATCAGCAGTCTTTGGTGGCGTCATTCGAGATACCCTGATCAATGAAATACCCATCATTTTCCGGAAGGAGATTTATGCCAGCGCCTGCCTGGCAGGAGCGTTCCTGTATGTGCTGCTCAACTATTTTGGCGTTGGTCCCAATCTTTCTTTTTTCTCCAGTATCGCACTCATTGTCTTGATCAGGCTGGTTGCGGTTAAATATAAGATCGCACTTCCCAAAATCACGGATTAACACTTGCAAATCGATTCGTCTTTACAAATTTTTTAACCAAAGAAATTTGTACTTCGACAATAATATATTGTTAAGCTCGTCTTCATTATAATAAGGTCACCATTCATTCGTTGTGTTGATAATTCATCAATAATCCCTTAGTTTTATCACCCTAAATTCTCACTTATGGCATTATTTAAATCCGGCAATCCTTCACTCAGTGAAAAGGTTTTTTCTCAATCCATCGCCGTCCAGGGAACAGAGGTCATGACGGTGAGGGGAACAATCAGCAAGTTTTCATTTCTCTTCGTCATGGTACTCGCGTCCGCAGTCTTTACCTGGCATATGTACTACCAGGGCGGAAATGTTACACCTTATTTATATGGTGGAGGGATCGGTGGTTTCGTAATTGGAATAGTCATCATTTTTAAAAAAGACTGGTCGCCTTACCTGGCGCCGGCATACGGGTTGGCTGAGGGCTTGTTCCTTGGCGCGGTTTCGGCTTTTTTCAATGACGCTTTCGCGGAAAAGCAACCCTACCTGGTTTTGCAGGCGGTGGGCCTCACATTTGGGGTGGTGATCGCCATGCTCCTGCTCTACCAGTTTAGAATTATTAAGGCGACGAAAGCTTTCCGTTCAGTGGTAGTTACTGCAACCATGGGCATTGGAATTTTCTATCTGATGACGCTCGGACTGAGATTCTTTGGAATTGATATTCCCTTCGTTCATGAAGGATCATTGATAGGTATCATCTTTTCACTCGGCGTGGTAACCATCGCAGCGCTGAACCTGATCCTGGATTTTGACAAGATCGAAACGGGCAGTCAGCAAGGAGTTGAAAAATACATGGAATGGTATTGCGCATTCGGTTTATTGGTGACCATCGTTTGGTTGTATATCGAGGTGCTGAGACTGCTCGCAAAACTGAATAGCAGAAAATAAAATTAGGTTTTGCCCTTAAAATCTTGAACCCGCCGGCTCGAACTGCCGTCGGGTTTTTTATTACGAATTTTTATCAATTGTTTTAAGCACCCCTAATATTCAAAAAAAGCCGGATTGTTTGGGTTATTGACCAGGGAAAACTCCCGTTGGAACAGAAAAGCATCCAAATTTGAATAATGTGCACAAATTACCTTGCATAATTCGTAATTATACCTTTATATTTGTTCCGTAATTTTACGATCCCCGCTTAGTCCTACTCTGCCGTTCCCTTCCTCAGGTCCGTGCTCAAAATAAATTTTTTACCCGTTTTTTTCCTCCCCCTTTTATTTACACCTAAACCTGCCATGGGAAAATTGAGAGCTATCCAAAAGATAGTTCTTTTTTTCTTTACCCTTTGATGATCAATGTAATGAAGAGAATTCTCTGACCAGCATTTTGACCTTCTCCCCAATCAGATCCCTGACTTTCCTGAAGCCGGTTCCATCCATATCCCTTGGATCGGGAATCTGCCAGTCAATGAATCTTTTTGCAGGCATCCAGGGACAAGCATCGCCGCAACCCATGGTGACTACAATATCAAAAGGAGCCTGGGATTTTACGGATTGCAGAGATTTGGATTGATGTTTGGTAAGATCGTATCCAAGTTCAGCCATTGCTTCAATAGCCCTTGGGTTAACTTTTCCAGAAGGATGACTGCCTGCGCTGAAGGCTAAAACATCAGGCAGCATTCGGGCGAACGCTTCGGCCATTTGACTTCGATTCGAATTTTCAACGCAGACAAAAAGAATCTTCTTCATAATTATATAAAAATACTGAGGGGCAAAGCCCCTCAGCAAAATTAACAACATCCCATTTCTTCAAAGGGATTGCAGCATTCGGAACCGGTACCACAGCAGCCCGGATCCTGTTGAAATTGAATGTTCATATTTCCAAATTTAAAGGTGAGCCCTGGTACCGCCGGGGCAACGGAGCCCGTCAGCAACAGGCTTTTTCATTTTTAATTTTCAGATTGACAAAAAGTGCATTGAATTCTTCGTTGAATTTTGCGAACGCCTTCCAGTTAATGCAATAACAGGACTTAACCCCATCAACCGTCCCGCTAATCAGTCCGGCATTTTTCAGTTCCCTCAGATGTTGGGAGACGGTGCTCTGCGCGAGAGGCAGCACTTCCACGATTTCGCCACAAATGCATTCATTACGCTGTGCAAGCAATTTAAGAATTGCGATCCTGGCGGGATGTGATATAGCCTTTGCAAATTCCGCGAGCTCCTGTTCCTTCCTTGCAAATTCTTCTGTTTTGTGCACTGCCATTATATCGTATTTTTACGATGGATTAAGCCGATAAAAAAGCGGACTTCGCCGCTTTCCTTATTTAATCGTAAATATACGATTAATTTTGAGTTGGCCAAATTTTTTTTACCTGCCATCACCATCCAGCAAATTTCCGAGTCCGCCCAGGATGCTTCCCTCCTCTCTTCGATGACCCATTTGGGGGCTGTATTGTATAATTCTACTTGCGAGCCGACTGATAGGCAAAGATTGAATCCACACCTTTCCCGGCCCCCGCAGAATGGCAAAGAACAAACCCTCGCCGCCGAACATCCAATTGCGCACGCCTCTCACAAGTTCCACATCAAAATCGATATTGCCTGTGTAAGCCACGATGCAACCCGTATCTACTTTCAGGATTTCGCCGGCCTGCAATTCCTTTTCCATCACGTAGCCGCCAGCATGCATGAATGCCATTCCATCCCCCTCTAACTTTTCCATGATAAAGCCCTCTCCGCCGAAAATCCCCGTTCCCAATCTTCTCTGAAATTCAATACCGATGCTAACGCCTTTTGCTGCGCACAGGAATGCGTCTTTCTGTGCGATCACCCTCCCCCCATGCTGTAACAGGTCGATGGCAACAATTTTACCTGTGTAAGGAGCCGCAAAGCTGACTCTCTTCTTTCCCTGACCTACATTAGTGAATGCTGTCATAAAAAGACTTTCACCCACCAGTACGCGTTTACCTGCGCTAATCAGTTTCCCAAGAATACCCCCTTGCTGTTGTTGTTGCGATCCATCACCAAAGATGGTCTGCATCACGATGCCATCATCCATCATCATGAACGCCCCACTTTCAGCAATGGCTGTTTCTCCCGGATCCAATTCAACTTCTACGAATTGTAATTCTTCTCCAAAAATTTTGTAGTCGATTTCGTGATTTTGGCGCATAGCGAAATATTTAAGTGTAAAATTAAGATTGTGGATTTTGGATTGTGGATTGTGGATAAAGTTTTTGGATATAAGATTTGAGATTTTGGCTTGGAAATCCAAAATCCACAATCTAAAAAAAGCCCCTCTGAGAACGGAGGGGCCTATAAAACTAACCAACTGTACAAATCATTTTTAGAACCAACTGCCCACCCATGCCTTGCTAACATTCGCACCCATCCTGGCTCTCCGCCTGATCACGGTAACCCAATGTGTGACCATTGTGACGATCATCAGGAACAAGAAGATAATCGTGAGCGGTGGTATGCCCAGGAAGGATACCCACTTGCCTCCATACATTCTGCGCATCGGCCTCTTCAGCCTCTCGGCGATCAGGTACATACTGGGAACGATGATCAGTGTCATAAAAAACGCAAATGCCAATCCAAATATAATGGTCCATGACAAGGGCTTCCAGAACATCACACTATCACCTCCGAAGAAGATGTGCGGATTCAATTCTGAAAACAAGGTCACGAAGTTGATGTTCAATCCTACCGCAAGCGGAATCAACGCGAGGATGGCCGCCAACGCAGTAAGCAGTACAGGAATGATCCTGGTCTTGCCCGCCTGTATCACTGCTTCACGCGTGCGCATTCCGCGGGAGCGCAATACATCTGCGAATTCAATCACCAGGATACCATTCTTCACTACAATACCCGCCAGACCTACGACACCGATACCGGTCATTACGATCGACACTTCCATGCGCGTAATTCCAAATCCCAACAACACACCAATAATACTGAATACGATCTCCGTAAGGATGATCACCGATTTGCTCACTGAATTGAATTGCAATACCAGGATCAGGAGAATTAGAAGCAACGCAATCACCAACGCCTTCATCAGGAAGGCCAGGGTTTCGGCCTGCTGCTGACCTTCACCCGTTTGGGTAATGGTGACCCCCTCGGCTTTCTTTGTGAAGTGATCAATCGCGTTTTTCAATTCCGCGTTTACTGCAGTGGGCGTATAGCCCTGTGACGTCAGTACGTTGGAGTAGAGCGTAATCATCCGTTTCAAAGATTTTCGCTTGACGCTGCCAAAGGTGCTGGTATAATCCACCTTCGTCACCGCACTGATGGGTATCTGCTTTACGGCACCGCCAGAGGCCATGTCACGAAAAACGATACGCATGTTGAGGAGATCAGCCAGACTCTTGCGCTGCATCTCAAGGTTCCTCAATTGGATCTTGTACTCCTCCTTGTTCTCTTTGATTTTAGAAACTTCACGACCAAAGAGTGCGGTCCTGATCTGCTGCCCAATCTGAGCGGTGGATACGCCCTCGATGAGGGCCCGCTCACGGTCAACCGTAAGCGTAATCTCTGGGTTGGTGAGGTCAACGTCCATCTTGAGCTCTTCCACACCCTTGGTTTGAAGCGAATCGAGATAATTTTTGAGTGCAACGGCTGTCTTGGTGAGGTTATCAAAATTATCGCTCGCTATTTCAATATTTACCTGGGGATCGGTGGGCGGACCATTCTGTTCTGCACTCACAGATATGAGCGCACCGGGTATGCCTTTCATCACGGCGCGAATGGAATCCAGGTAAGGCGTGGTTGGCTTGCCATTTCGTTTCGCAAATTCAACGAAAGACACCTGCACGCGTCCTAACTCCGGGCGGGTGCTACGGTCTCCACTCGTAGGATCACTGGCGCCAATGGCAACGTTGGAAATCACACTCTCCACAAGCGGGTTTTCTTTTCCGTTCTCCATATCCAAAACCTTCACCACTTTTTCTTCCAAACAACGGGTCACAGAATCTGTATAGTCAACACTGGTACCAACAGGCAGTCTCAGGTACACATACACAAAATTCGGATCACCACTTGGGAAGAAAACCACCGGCACCTTGCGTGCGCCGAAAAACAGGAATGAAAAAATGAATAAGCAGATGGTGCCGATCAGCAGATATACCGGTCTCCAGCCCTTCAACGCCCAACGCAAAAGATTTTCGTAATGCGACATGATCCAGGGTAATACCCGATGTTGGAATCCATGTATCAGTCCATCAAACACGTACCGGTTCAATACCACCAGGACGCAAAGGAATATCAACAAATTTCCCAGGAAAGGAAATTGCATCAGGTCAAGGAAAATACCCGCTGCCAGGGGTGCCCAAAATGCACCGCTCTTGAATACGGCGGACTTCGACTTTTTAGTTCCTTCTTCTTCATGATTCATGAAGTCTACCGCAAACACCGGGTTCATGATAAAGGCCACGATCAATGATGCTGCCAGCGTAAAGATCAGCATGGTGGGCAGGTAGATCATGAATTTACCAATGAGGCCGCTCCAGAACATCAGCGGGAAGAAGGGAGCCAGCGTGGTGAGCGTTCCGGCCAACACGGGCACAAACACTTCGCCCGCGGCCATCTTCGCCGCCCTGGTGGAAGTCAGTTTCCCCTTACTTTGTACAAATATCCGGTGTGTGTTTTCAATCACCACAATGGCATCATCCACAATAATTCCCAACCCGAACAACAGTGCAAAAAGCACCATCATATTAAGGGTAACAGCTGATCCCACAATCAGGTCGGCCACGGGAAGGAACATAAAGGCAACGAACATACTCAGCGGTACGCTCAATGCCACGAAAAAGGCATTGGTCACACCCATGAAGAACATCAGGATCAGCAACACCAATAAAAAGCCAATCACAATGGAGTTGATCAGGTCATTGAATGATGTGCGCGTGAATGTGCTCTGGTCACCATTGATCACCGTCTTCAGTGTTTTGGGGATTTCCTGGTTGGCCCGCATTTCATCCACTACACGCTTTACTTCGTCTGAAGTTTCAATCAGGTTTTCGCCGGAACGCTTAATGATGTTAAGTGTAACAACGTTTTTTCCGTTCAGACGCGCATAACTCTCCCTCTCTTTCACCGTATCCTTGATTACAGCAATGTCTTTGAGATATACGGGCGCGCCCCCTGTATTTCGCACGATGATCTTCTCTATATCATAAGCCGACTTAAATTGTCCTTTGAGCTGGAGTGTACGCTTCATATTGCCCACTTCCAGCAAGCCGCCTGAAATATCTACGTTCTCCCTGGCTACGGCATTGGCGATATCATCAAATGTGATATTCGCACCCTGCATTTTATAATTGTCAACATTGATCTGAAACTCTCTTTCCGGAGCGCCCACGATGTCAACGCGGTTGAGTTGTGACAACTCTTCCAGCCGGTCTTTCATATCGTCGGCATATTTCTTTAGTTGCACATTGTCAAAATCGCCGCTCAGGTTCACGAACATAATCGGCATGTCGCTGAAACTTACTTCAAGTACATTGGGCTGTTGGGTAAGGTCAGTGGGAAGATCCGTCTTGGATTTATCCACCGCGTCCTTCACTTTTTGCAGCGCCACTTCTACCTTCACTTCAGTGTTGAATTCAACAATTATAGCCGAATAGTCCTGAATAGATGTACTGGTCACCTTGTTGATCTTGGCACCTGTAATCCCTTTGATCTGCTTTTCGATGGGACGCGTTACCAGGTTTTCGATATCCCTGGGTGAGTTCCCCACGTATATCGTTTGGATATAAATGGTAGGAATCACAATGTCCGGATAACGACCCTTGGGAAGGGTGATGAACTGCCAGATACCGATCAGGGTGATGATCGAAATCAGCAAATAGATGCCGGTTTTATTATCAATCGCCCAACTGGTGGGTTTGAACTCTTTAATCTTGTGTTTAATATTCTCTAAAGCACTCATGATTGTTCTGTTTAACGATTGCCGTTCACACTAGTCGTTTATTCTGGTCAATTCCTTACGGTGTGGTTGTCAAAGCCTGCCCTTCGTAAATTCCCTGGAATCCTTCTGAAATCAGACTATCGCCTACTGCCAGTCCGGATTTGATTTCGATAGCATCACCGTACAGTTCTCCAACCACAACAGGTTTTTTCTTTGCCACCATTCGATTGCCTTCTTTCGTGGCTACCAGTACAAATTTTCCTTTTTCATCTGTTTGAATGGTGCTCACCGGAATTGAAATCGCATCCTTTGATGTGTAGTCCAGGATCTTCACCAGCGCCACCATATTTGGCTTCATGCTTGGATCGTAGGGGATCTTGCTCTCAACCATGAATCCGCGTGAAGTGAGTCCGATGGACTGACTGATCAAGGTTACCCTGGCTTCGATTTTTTTGTTGAGATCTGGAATGGTAATGAGAACCGGGGTTCCTTGTTTCACTCTTGAGAGGTAGTTTTCGGGAATATCAGTGACCACTTTCAAGCTGGCCGTGTTCACTATCTTAATTCCCTGCGCAGGGTTACCGTTGAAGTTTTCACCCACCCTGATGGTTACCTCATCAGCAATACCACCCACTTCGGCGTACACATTTGACATACTGATTTGCTCATTGATGAGCGCAACGTTATGCTCCACCTGGTCCACATTGTTCTTGGCATTGATCAGCTGAATTTCTGTACCAATGTTCTGGTCCCAAAGATTCTTCTGGCGCTGGTACAGGTTCTTCGCATATTCCAATTGTGTTTTGGCAGTTTGCAACTGCTGACGTTGAACGGCGTCGTCCAGCTTCATGAGCAGCTGACCCTTTTTCACGATGTCTCCACGCTTAACGTAGAGCTCCTTGACCAGGCCGCCCATGCCGCGGGGATTCACATAGGAAATATTCTCCGCGTCCACCTTTCCCTGCAGATCGATATAATGCACAAACTCCTGGTTGCCCAGGGTTTTCAACCCAACCAGCTTAGGCTTTTCTATGATCGTCGCTGAAGGATCGAGTTTGCCGATTTCCTTTTCCAGTTTCGTGATCTCTTCTGAGGTTTTCGTCTGTTGCTCCCTCAATTCCTTAAGTTGTTTCTGCTTCTCGGCCAGCGTGCCATCTTTTTGTGTTGATGCACCGCAGGCAGCGAGCAGTGCGGTTATGCTTATCAATGCGACCAGCTTTTTCATATCATTTAGTTTATGCTTGCTAATATTTTTTTTCATCTCCTATTGTTGTGAGCTTCACTTTAAAGTCGTCCAAGGGCCCTGAGATAATCGATCTTGGCCAATGTTGCCCTATAAAGCGCATCGAAATAATTTCCCTGCGCAGTTTGCAAATCATTCTCGGCCTGTATCACTTCGAAACTGCTGCCAACACCCTGCTCAAATTTTTTCTTGGTGGTATTGTAAACAGATTCTGCGAGATCCAGGTTTTTCTTCTGGATATCAAAAGCGAGGATATTCGACTTTAAAGTTCCTTTTGTTGAAACCTGCTGCAGATCGATAGTGAGCTTTGTTTGATCAAGCGTATTGGATAGTTTGTCTAACCTGAATTGTGCTTGTTTCACACGACTTGATCTTTGAAATCCATCAAAAATTGGAATGTTAACGTTAACGCCTACCTGCGATGTCTGGAACCAGGGGTATTCCTTGCCCGAACGAATAAAGTCGAAGTCATTGCGCTGCGCAGATTCGCTGAAGTTCCAGAACGCCGACAAGGTTGGCACATACGAAAGCTTGTAACGCTGCAAATCCAATTCTGCTAATTTCTTTGATGTGGAAATCAGCTTAATTTCACTTCTGTCCTCGTATTTAAAGCTTCCCTCATCGAGGATTTCTTTCTTCAATAAATCGATATTCAGACTGTCGCGGAGTATGACCGTGTCCCTTTGATTCAAACCCATGTTTTGTTTCAATCCGGCATAACCGAGCTTGAGCACATTCTCCAGTTGAGCAATAGCCGACTCGATATTGTTCAGGCTCACCTGAACGCGATCGATATCCAGCTTTTCTGCAAAACCGTTCTGGAACATGACCTGGTTGTCGTGCGCCAGTTTTTCAAGCCTCGCCTTGCTCTCGTTGGTGAGCGCAAGTTGCTTGTTAGCGATCAACACGGCGTAATACGCAGTAGCCACGTTTTGTTTCACTTTGTCTTCCGACACTTTGATATTTTGCTGTGCGTATTCCAGTGCTGTACTCCGGGCCTTCAGGCCTACGAACACATCACTCTGGAACAGGATCTGCTGAAGCGTGAAGCCTGCAGATGCAGCCCAGGGAACGCCAAAACGAGCCGGGAAATATTGCGTGGGTCCAAGGCTACCCAACGTGATGGGGTTGCCGCTACCATCCTTAACACCTTCTTTGTCCAGCACGCCGTAGACGGCGGGAGAGATAAAGTCGGGGATGGTGGTTACGGGGATCGCGAAGTAGTGTGAACCGGCTAAGCTACCATTCAACTGCGGATAGGCCTGACCGGTAATCTCCTTGTTCTGCGCCTCCTGTATTTTGTAATCAATGTTCAGGTTTTTGAGCTCGATTACGTTCTTCAATGCAAGATCCATTGCTTCCCGGGCGCTGACTGTGTAAGCCTGTTGTGCCTGAGTGCTGCTTATTGTAAGCAGAAACAGCAAAGCAAAGCCGATGCTTCTGGTTAGTTTTCTTTTAATCATGACTTGGCCATTTTAGTTTGTTCATTCTTGTAGTTCAATATCGTTTTGTAACCTTCCAGGGATACTATGCCATACAAAAAGTGTTCAAGCGTTTCGCGCGTCACGTCCACCACGCTGTATTTTGCAGGGGGAAATGCTTCGATGTCGAAACCGATCATCATCGACTGCAGACGAAAGCGCGAAAGGATATCTACGTTCAATTCATTCCGGTACAGCCCTTCGCGGATACCCCTTTCCAGGTTGTTGCGAATGACGGTAAGGAGGAAATCGTTCTTATACGCCAAAAATTTGTGGTAGGCAGTGTGGTGGAATTTTTGGAGGTCGTAGACCACCATGGGATTGATGTGCCGGAATTGCTCAAGAATACACTGCATGGTGAAAAAAATCTCCTGGATGGCGTTTTCTGATTGGTCGAAACACTGTTCGCAATCCCGTTGGCCACCCTGAAGTTCTGCCTGCATCACCGCGTCAACCAGTTCGTCCTTATCGGAGAAAAATTGGTAGAGGGTCTTTTTTGACATTCCCAACTGGCCCGCGATATCATCCATCGAAACCGACCTGATACCATAGCGCATGAACATCTCGTTTGCCTTTTCCTGTATTCTGTCTCTCTGCTCCATTTTATTAATTCAGGGCACAAAACTATGGAAACTTTATATGTAACCAAAGTTTCCATCACATAATTTTACCATTTATCCCAAAATCTAGATAATCAACATTTACATATCTGTTTGAATATGAATGCTATATATAGGAAATTCGTTCCCCGAAAAATCCCTATGCCAATTGACTATCTTTGACAACACCCCCCAACACATGAAAGAGCCTTTCAGTTTCAAGAAATTTTTCCAGTATTTTTTGCAGGGATTGATCATTCTGGCGCCCATCGTGATCACGATTTGGGCTGTTACCTCCCTCTTCAATTTCATAGACCGGATACTCCCCGACCTGCTGATCAGGTTTTTCCCGAACACCAAGGACGTTTACTTTACCGGACTTGGATTCCTGGTGGTCATCCTGATCGTCTTTTCTGTAGGATATATTTCCTCTTCGTTTGTGGTAAGCCGTTTGGTACTGCTTTTCGACAATATCCTCGAGAAAACTCCCGGCATAAAAATTCTTTATTCAACCGTAAAAGACTTCTTCGAGGCTTTTGCTGGCAATAAGCGGAAATTTGACAAGGCGGTATTGGTGAATGTTGAGTCGGCAGAAGTTTGGCGGGTCGGTTTCATCACGAGACAGGACCTCACTGATTTTGGCCTGCATGACTTTGTTGCCGTCTACCTACCGCAGTCTTATGCGCTTGCAGGGCATGTATACCTTGTAAAAAGGGATAGGGTACGCATCCTGACGAATATCAGTTCTGCTGATGCCATGAAGTTTGTTGTTTCAGGCGGCGTGGCTGATTTAACAGATGATCATCACCATAAGGGTTGATTAGGTTGATTAGGTTGATTAGGTACCAGTCAGAAATAACCCAATCAACCCCGTCAACCTTATCAACCCAAAATGCTAACCAAACTCCTCCTCACCGTGCTGCTTGCACTCACGCACAACAGCCTCTTTTGCTGGGGCTTTTTCGCGCATCGCAAAATCAACCAGGTCGCTGTTTTCCTGCTCCCACCGGGTATGATGGTATTGTACAAACCCTACCTCGATTTCCTCGAAGAACACGCAGTGGATCCGGACAAGCGGCGTTATGTTGTACCAGCTGAAGCACCGCGCCACTACATCGATATGGATCATTATGGGAAATATCCCTATTCCGCATTGCCACATTCCTGGCACGAAGCCGTGGAAAAATTTGGCGAAGACAGCCTGGTTGCGCATGGGATCGTTCCATGGTGGATCAATATCATGATGGAACGCCTCACCAAAGCATTCAGGGATCGCGACCAAACCCGTATACTGAAATTTTCGGCTGAAATTGGCCATTATATCGCCGACGCACACGTGCCCTTGCACACCAGTAGCAATCATAATGGACAGTTGAGCGGACAACTGGGCATTCATGCATTTTGGGAAAGCAGGATTCCCGAATTGCTGGCAGATCAATCTTATGATTTCTTCATTGGCAAAGCCCAATATATCGATCATCCCTCCGTCTTCATTTGGGATCGTGTGCTCGAAAGTGCTGCTGCTTCGGATACGGTGTTGAAAATCGAAAAACAGCTTTCTTTAAAATTCAGGCCAGATCAAAAATTCGCATTTGAAAACAGAAACGGTGCAGTACTCCGTCAATATTCCAGTGCCTATACGCTAGCATACAGCAAAAGATTAAAGGGAATGGTAGAAAGAAGAATGCGCCAGGCAATTTTCGCCATCGCCAGCTTCTGGTTTACGGCCTGGACAAACGCCGGCCAGCCTGATCTTTCAGCATTGCAAAACAGGAATTTTAACGAATTGGAGTTGAAGGAATTCGAACGCATGAATACGGCGTGGGCAAAAGCCAATTCATCAGCGAAAGACGCCGAAGGTCATTGATCATTTTTTTATCAAAGGCTATTTCAGTTTCTTTGCAATTCAATTGATGAAGATGAGCAAGAAGCACAATTTTAACGCAGGGCCCAGCATTTTGCCGCAGGAAGTAATGGAAAATGCGGCCCGCGCAGTCGTGGATTTTAACAACACCGGTTTATCTATCCTGGAGATCGGGCATCGCACACCCCTTTTTCAGGCCGTGATGGATGAAGCCATGGCGCTGGTTAAAGAACTGATGAAATTGGGCGCCGACCAGGAGGTCATGTTTTTGCATGGAGGCGCTTCGACACAATTTTTCCAGGTGCCCATGAATTTGCTGGATGAGAAAGCCACTGGCGCCTACCTGGATTGCGGCATCTGGGGAACCAAGGCGATCAAGGAAGCGCGGATTTTTGGAAATGTTGATGTGGTGGCCAGTTCAAAGGACAGAAACTACACGTACATACCTCGTGGATTTAATATCCCTGAAGATTCTGCATTTTTTCATTATACATCCAATAATACGATTGAAGGTACCGAGGTGCACGAAATTCCGCAGACGAATGTTCCATTGGTATGTGATATGAGTAGTGATATATTGAGCCATGAAATGGATTTTACGCGTTTCGGACTTATTTATGCCGGCGCGCAGAAAAATATTGGTGCCGCGGGTGTCAACCTGGTCATTGTGAACAAGAATCTGTTGGGTAAGGTGAGCAGAAAACTGCCCACGATGATGGATTATCGTTTGCATATTGAGAACGGCTCCATGGTCAATACACCTCCGGTGTTTGCTGTATACGTGTGCCTGCTCACGTTGAGGTGGCTGAAAGAACAGGGTGGCGTTGGTGCGATTGAAAAGGTGAATGAAAAGAAGGCAAGTCTGCTTTACCAGACACTGGACGAACTCCCGATTTTCACGCCGACAGTTGACAAGGCCGACCGCAGTAAAATGAATGTGGTTTTTGTGATGCAGGATCCGGCATTGGAAAAAGAATTCCTGGAGGCCTGCAAAAAAGAAAATCTTGTCGGCGTAAAGGGACACCGCAGTGTTGGTGGCTTCAGGGTTTCACTTTATAACGCCCTTCCGCTCAGCAGCGTCCAGGTACTGACCGAAGTGATGAAGCAATTTGCGTTGCAACATGCATAAATTAAAAAGTAAAAATGCAAAATTCAAAATTGGATTTTGCATTTTGCTTCACGGTATACAGCATTCAATTTTGAATTTTTACTTTTTACTTTTTAATTTCTACCATTGGCCAAAATCATTCCATTCCGCGCTCTGCGTCCACAGCCGCAATTTGCTAAGCAGGTTGCGTCACCGCCCTATGATGTGTTGAACTCCAATGAGGCGAGACAACTTGCGCAGGGCAATCCGAATACTTTCTTGCATGTCACGAAGGCTGAAATAGACCTTCCTGAAGATGCAGATATACACAGCCAGGAAGTATATGATAAAGCCAGGCAGAATCTGCAGGCCTTTACTCAGCGAGAGGTTTTATTCAGGGAAGACAAGCCTTGCTTCTATATTTACGAACTCACCATGAATGGGAGGTCGCAAACTGGATTGGTTTGTGCTTCGGCCATTGATGACTATGATGCAGATATCATTAAAAAACACGAGTTCACGCGTCCCGATAAAGAGCTTGACCGCATCAATCATATAAAGACTACAGGCGCGCAGACGGGAAATGTATTTCTTGCTTACAGGAATATCCCAGGGCTGGATACGCTCGTGAACAATTGGAAGAATGACAAGAACGCCATTTACGATTTCGTGGCTGATGACGGCATTGAACACAAGATTTGGGTGATCAGCGATCGCACTGCCATCGACCAGGTCGTTTCTTATTTTTCGAAACAAGCGCCCTTCACATATATAGCAGATGGCCATCATCGCGCAGCCAGTGCGGCCAAGGTTAGAAGAGCTTTAACAGGGAAAATTTCCGAGGAAGCAAACTATTTCCTCACCACGTTGTTTCCTGCCAATGAACTTCGCATCATGGATTACAACCGCGTCGTTAAGGATCTGAAAGGCATGGACGCAAAAGAGTTTCTCACCAAACTTGGAGAACATTTCACGGTTGAATCAAAGGGCAATACGCCTTACTCACCGGAACGGCTACACGAATTCGGACTTTACCTGGATCATCAATGGTATAAATTATCGGCGAAGCCCGGGTCTTATTCCAGCGACCCCATCGGCGTGCTGGACGTGACCATTTTGCAGGAAAAAGTATTGGATCCGCTGTTGGGGATCAAAGACCAACGCACAGACAAGCGAATTGATTTTGTAGGCGGCATCAGGGGTCTGGGCGAATTGGAAAGAAGGGTTAACAACGGCGACATGAAGCTTGCTTTCAGCCTTTATCCCGTCAGCATTGAACAACTTTTTGATATTGCCGACAGTGGCCAGGTAATGCCTCCCAAATCAACCTGGTTTGAGCCGAAACTCCGGGATGGGTTGATTACGCATCTAATAAACTAGTATTGAGGTATAGGGTATAGGGTATTAGATACTTTTAATTTTCCCCGTATACCGTATACCTTATACCGTATACCCATTTTTTTAGTAGACTTGCAAATGATGAAAGTCCTTTTCACTTATTTAATTACCTGCATCTCGCTGGCTGGCCTTGCCCAGGATACTCAGGATCTCACATCCATGAAAGAGGCCGCCAAAAACTATATTCGCCAGGGAGACTACAACAACGCACTCATGGTGCTGAACCGAGCGAAAGAAAAAAGTCCCACCGACCTCGAAATACAAAAGGACCTGGCCCTCACCTATTATCTCCAAAAAGATTTCGCCAAGGCGCAGGAAGTCTCCAAAACACTCGTAGAACGGCCGGATGCCGATGTCCCATCTTTCCAGATTGCCGGTAATATCTATAAAGCGCTGGAAGAAGTGAAGGATTGTGAACGACTCTACAAGAAAGGGCTTGACAAATTTCCCAACAGTGGCGCGCTTTATAGTGAATATGGCGAACTGCTTTTTGCGCGGAAAGACTATGACGCCATCCAGCAATGGGAGAAAGGTATTAAAGTCGATCCAAGTTATTCGGGCAACTATTATAATGCCGCCAAATATTATTATTTCACTACAGACAGGGTATGGAGCCTGATCTATGGTGAAGTATTCGTGAATCTTGAGAGTTTGTCGCAGCGAACCGCCGAAATGAAAGGCATTCTCTTAGACAGCTACAAGAAGCTCTACTCTTCTGCCGACCTCCTGAAGAACTACGATCAAAAGAAAAAGAATGAATTTGAATTGGCCTATCTCACCGGAATGAATAAGCAGTCTTCACTTACGGCCAATGGAATTACTGTCGATAACCTGATCATGGTTCGCACCAGGTTTATTCTGGATTGGTTTGAAAAGGATGCCGCAAAGTTTCCAATGAAATTGTTCGATTATCAGCGGCAACTTTTACAGAATGGCATGTTTGAAGCCTATAACCAATGGATATTCGGCGCGGCAGGAAATCTGCCTCAATACCAGGCCTGGACCAATTCTCACGCCGAAGCCTATTCGGCATTTTCGGGCTTTCAAAAATCAAGGGTTTTCAAAGTGCCGTCAGGCCAATATTATCAATCCGCGCAGCCTCAATAGAGATGTCTTTTATGGCTTTTTAGTTTGCCTTTTTTTCGATAAATTTCTTAGAAATCCCACACCGATTGTCATGACAGTGCCCACCAGGTTATTTGATTGCATAGAATTTCATTTGGAAAGAAAGCCACTTGAGTCCATGCTCGCCGCAAAGGAAAATGGCGTTTGGAAAAAATATTCCACCCAGGAAGTTGCTGAAACGGTTAATCACTTAAGTGCGGGATTGATCAACCTCGGTATTAGCTGTGGAGATATGAGTGTGGAAAGTAGAGACAAGGTTGCCATCATTTCGAAAAACAGACCCGAATGGCTTTTGATTGATCTCGCGGTTCAGCGCATTGGCGCTATCCTTACGCCTATTTATCCCACCATCAACACCAATGAACTTGAATTTGTGTTCCGCGATGCAGGAGTGAAAATGGTTTTTGTGAATAATGAAGATGCCTACAACAAGGTCATGAGTGTAAAGGATACTATCCCAAGTCTGACTCAGGTGTATACCATTGAAGACGTACCAGGCGCCAGAAGCTGGAAAGAAGTGATTGCAAAATCAACTCCGGAGGCAAGGGATCAGGCAAAATCTATTTCAGATCAGATCGGAAACGACGACCTGGCGACCCTGATCTATACCTCAGGCACCACCGGATTTCCGAAAGGCGTGATGCTTTCGCATAAAAATATTTTGAGTAATGTACTGGCCTCCCTACCCTGTTTCCCACCGGGTAAGGATTTGAAGGCGCTCAGCTTCCTGCCACTCAATCACATATTCGAAAGAATGGTGTCTTATCTCTACCTGTTCAATGGCACTTCCATCTATTATGCAGAAGGACTAGATACCATCGTGACCAATTTAAAGGAAGTTCGGCCCAACATGTTTACCACCGTGCCCCTGTTATTGTCACGCGTCTATGAGGGCATCATGTCTAAGGGTAATGAACTTACGGGAATCAAGAGAAAATTATTTTTCTGGGCGCATGACCTGGCAACCAAATACGAGATCAACAAGAACCAGGGACCCTGGTACACCATGCAACTCGCCATTGCCAACAAGCTCATTTTTTCAAAATGGCGCGAGGCTCTGGGAAACGATCTACGATGCATTGTCACAGGCGGTGCGGCCTGCCAGGTAAAATTTATCAGAATATTTACCGCAGCTAAAATTCCCATCATGGAAGGCTACGGTTTAACCGAGACCTCACCGGTGATTGCAGTGAACAGGTATAATGTAGAAGATAGAATGTTCGGAACCGTGGGACCTATTATCGATGGCGTTGAAGTGAAGATTGCCGAAGACGGAGAAATTCTTTGTAAGGGTCCCAATATTATGATGGGTTATTACAAACGCCCTGATCTTACCAGCGAGGTCATGACGGGTGAATGGTTTCATACCGGCGATATTGGAATGCTGGTAGAAGGCCGTTTTCTGAAGATCACCGATCGAAAGAAAGAAATGTTTAAGACCAGTGGTGGCAAATATGTTGCTCCACTCGCCATTGAAAATAAATTCAAAGAATCCCGGTTTATTGACCAACTGCTGGTGGTGGGTGCTGAACGAAAATTTGTGGGCGCCCTGATCGTTCCCGCATTCAAAAACCTGAAAAATTGGGCCAATGAAAATGGAATTGATTCAGAAAATGTAGAAGACCTGATCAATAATCCAAGGGTTCTTGCACTTTACCGCGATATCGTAGAATCTTACAATAAGAACTTCAGTCATGTTGAGCAGATCAAGAAATTCGAACTGCTGGGCAAGGAATGGACGATTGATTCCGGCGAAATGACACCGAAATTAAGTTTGAAAAGAAAAGTGATTATGGAAAAGTACCGGGATGCGATCGAAAGAATTTATTCCGACGTCGCAACGACGGCGAATTAGATCAGTTCAAGCGCTTCTTCCATTGCATAATCAGGACATGCACCCGCGTACCTCGCAACCGTCGCACCGAGCGCACAAGCAAGTTCCAGACAGTATTGCGGATCATGTTTGTTCAGCAGGGAAGATAGAAAACCAGCGAGAAATGCATCCCCACTTCCAACCGTATCCACTACCTGCACCTTGAAGCCGGATTGTTCATACCATTTCCCATTGGTGAGTACGCAAGCCCCACGCGCGCCGCGCGTTACCACAACAGTATTGATTGAAAATTTCTCCTGCAGCAATTTCATTTGTTCAATTTCATCGGTTTCATTTCCAAACCAACCTGCTATTAATTCCAATTCATTGTGATTGAGTTTGAGGAGCTCGGCTTTTTTCATGAGTTCAACGATCGTCTCTTTCTGAAAATGTGGCGGTCTCAGGTTAACGTCGAAAACCCTGATATTCGCCGCTTCAAGTAATTTCAGTAGCGAATTTCGGGAATATTCATTTCGGCAGGCAAGGCTGCCGAAAACAAAATAGTCCGCGCGACCCACTGCTTCCTGGAATTCTGGTTTCCATTCAATAAAATCCCAGGCCACCGGTTCAACGATTCGATAGGTAACTTCTTCTTTTTGATTGGTATCTGCAAAAACCTTTCCCGTGTCATGATCCGGATCAGAACTGATGAAGACGGCAGGGATTTTCTTTTCACGCAGCACGCGCATAAATTCTTCACCCAGTTCGTCTTTGCCCAGCCTGCTGATGAGCGCAGCGGGCACCCCGGTCTTGTTTAGGTGATAGGTTACGTTTAAGGGCGCACCACCGGGTTCCTTGCCCTTCGGCAAAAAATCCCACAATATTTCTCCAAAGCAAATGACGCGGTGAGGCATGATCGGTTGGTTAGGTTGCTTAGGTTAATTAGGTTAATTGTGTGCCCTAGTGAAGAATCAAATGTTCCTCGATTTGTTCCAGCGATTGGCCCTTGGTTTCACGCATGAGTTTCCATACAAACAACAACTGCAGGATCATCATCAGGCAAAAGAATAAGAATATGGGACCACCGCCGTAAGTCTGTGCGAAATAGGGAAAACTGAAAGTGATCGCTGCTGCCATGACCCAGTGGGTAAAACTCCCCAGCGATTGCCCTTTGGCACGCACCTGATTCGGAAAAATTTCAGACAGGAACACCCAGATCACCGCGCCTTGTGAAAATGCAAAGAATGCGATATAAATCAGCAGCGCCGCAATCATACTCCATCCTGATTGATTGTGATAAAAAGCATAGGAGGCCATGCCCAGGGTGCCGATCAGTCCAATTGAGCCTATAAGCATCAGCGACCTTCTGCCAAACCTATCGATGAAATTAATCGCGAGCAGGGTAAACAGGAAATTGACAAGTCCGATGCCAACACTTGAAAGCAGCGAGGCATTTTCTCCAAGTCCGCTCATTTCAAAAATTCTCGGCGCGAAATAAATGATTGCGTTGATTCCGGAAACCTGGTTGAAGAACGCAAAGATGATCGCCAGCATAATGGGTCTCCCGTTGGTCTTTGAAAACAATGGCTGTTGCGGTTGCCCCGATTCCCGCGCCGCTGTGTGCCTGATATCTGCCAGGTCCTTTTCATAACCCACAGGATCGATGATCTGCATGGTTTTTCGTGCGGCATCGACGTCATTTCTTTTTAGAATTAGCCAACGCGGACTTTCGGGTACGATGCGCATTAGCAGAAAAAATGCGAGTGATGGAAATGCCTGTATGCCCAACATCCATCGCCACGCACTTTCACCACCGGTTCCAATGAGCCAGTTTGAAAAATATGCGATAAGGATGCCGAGCACAACATTAAGCTGAAAAAGTGCCACCAGTCTTCCCCTTGATTTGGCAGGAGCTATTTCTGAAATATAGATGGGTGCTGTTACTGAAGAAGCGCCTACGCCTAATCCGCCAAGAAGCCTGAACAACAGGAATACATACCAGTTCGTGGCGAGCGCTGTGCCGATGGAGGAAAAAAAGTATAGTGCAGCGATAAGCAGCAGGGTGGTCTTACGTCCCAGCTTGTCAGCAGGAATACCGCCCACCAGGGCGCCAATGACTGTTCCGATGAGCGCTATGGCGACGGTTAGGCCATGTTGAAACTTGTCGAGGTTCCAGTATTTCTGTATGGATTGTTCTGCGCCAGAAATCACGGCAGTATCGAAGCCAAATAAAAAACCTCCGAGGGCCATGATGAGGGCCCAGGCTATGATTCGTGAGCTCATAAGCAATTCGTTAGTCTTAAGATAGAACAAATATTCATTAAAATCATCCGGGGCATACAATTTGAGGTGGAGAGAAAGCTTCCTATGCCTGTAGAATATCTCACATCTTACAAAGCGCCTTTTTGGCAATTCAACGGACATCTTCAGTCCATTGTTCCGAGTTTGTTCAGAAAAATCGAATTCAAATACACCAATAGGGAGCGTCTTGAATTGCCTGATGGCGATTTTGTGGATCTCGACTGGCATGTGGGGCAAGATTCAGTTTTCGGCCAGCGAAGGCTGGTGGTTTTGACGCATGGCCTGGAAGGCAGTTCGCAACGACAATACATTCTTGGTGCTGCCCGGCGTTTTGCAGAAGCCGGTTTCGACATTCTTGCGTGGAACTGCAGAAGCTGCAGCGGAGAGATCAACCGCAAACCTAAATTTTATCATCATGGCGATACGAGTGATCTGCGTTGCGTCATTAACCATGCCATTACTTCCAAAAACTATCAACATATTTCACTGGTTGGTTTCAGTATGGGCGGTAGTTTGAGTTTGCGAATTGCAGGTGAAGCTCCGGAATTGCTACCCGTCGAAATAAAATCGGTGATCGGATTTTCGGTGCCATGCGATCTAAAATCAAGCGCCGAGGAATTGGGAAACCCTGGAAAAAAATTCTACCAGGACCACTTTTTACGAAGGCTGGGGAAGAAACTGAAACTGAAATCGGAGATCTATCCAGGGCTTATCCGTTATGAAGGCTTTGAAAAAATAAGGGACTTTGAAACCTTCGATAATCGATACACTGCGCCCCTGCATGGATTTAAGGACGCGCAGGATTTTTATGAAAAAGCCAGCGTCAAGTTTTATCTCAGTTCTATTCGTATTCAAGCCCTTCTTGTTCAGGCCGTGAACGATCCTTTTATCACCCAGGCCTGCCTCCCGCTTGATGAAGCTAACAGTAACCCCTACCTGAACCTTGAGATCCTGAATGGTGGAGGTCATTGTGGGTTTATGCAACAGGGCCGATTCTTTTCCTGGGCCGAAGACAAGGCAGTTGAATTTGTCCTGAAGTCGGAATCCCATTTGAGCACCACAAGGTTGGCGATGAGGAGCTAAAGTTGTAATTTCAGCATCCTCTTGCATGAAACAGAAAATCTTTGTTGCCGGCAGTTCCAATACTGATATGGTTATTCGTTCACCCCGACTCCCACTGCCGGGTGAAACCATTCTTGGCGGAGAATTTTTCATGAATCCCGGAGGTAAGGGCGCCAACCAGGCCGTTGCAGCCGCAAGGCTGGGTGGAGAAGTTATTTTTTGTTGCAAGGTGGGCGATGATATTTTTGGCCGAACTGCAGTCGGGCAATTTCAAGAAGAGGGTATTGACGCCAGGTTTGTGATCATCGATCCAGGCCATCCTTCGGGTATTGCGTTGATCAATGTGGACGCTAAGGGTGAGAATTCAATTACGGTGGCGCCGGGCGCCAATGACCGGCTTTCACCTGCCGACCTTGACCTGGCCTTAGCAGAACTTGATGGGGACACGAGCCTGGCCCTTGTGCAGTTGGAAATCCCGCTCGAAACGGTGCTCCATATTGCCCGCCAGCTGGCTTCCCTCAAAAAAATAGTTATTCTAAATCCGGCTCCCGCGCAGCAATTACCCAGCGAATTGTATCCTCTATTGGACTACATCACGCCCAATGAAACAGAGGCGGAAATTCTGACTGGTATGAAAGTCACGGGCCCGGATGATGCAATCCGTGTTGCCTCAGAACTAAGAACCCGGGGGGTAAAATGGGTTGTGATTACACTGGGTTCACAAGGGGCGGTTATTTCAGGACCCGGCCTTGAAGAGTGGATACCCGCTTTGCCCGTGAAAGCCCTTGATACCACCGCCGCCGGAGATGTTTTTAACGGAGCCTTCGCCGTTGCTATTGCTGAAGGAATGCACCAGCTGACCGCCGTGAAATTTGCATGCAACGCAGCCACCATTTCGGTTACCCGTTTGGGTGCCCAGGCGTCTGCGCCCTATCGCCATGAATGCCAGTAAACCGGAAATCCGGTTAGCCATATCAACAGCTGTATATATGAGAAAAATCTACGCCATCCTTTTGTTTTCCATTCTTTCTTTTCCGCTGTTTGCCCAAAAGACCGTTAGCATTCCTTTATCTGTGCTCCAGGACAAAATCAAGGGTGGCTGGGCCGGCCAAACCATCGGTGTAACCTTTGGTGGGCCTTACGAATTCAGGTACGAGGGTACTTTTATTGGTGATTATCAGCCGCTCAATTGGACAAAGGATTACCTGAAAAAAAACATGGTGGACAATCCGGGCTTGTATGATGACCTCTACATGGACCTCACCTTCGTGGATATATTTGAAAAATATGGCCTGGACGCACCGGTCGACTCATTTGCTAACGCATACGCACATGCGGGATATATGCTCTGGCACGCGAATCAAAGCGGCAGGTTTAATATTCTCAATGGCATCAAGGCACCTTTCTCCGGGCAATGGCAGAACAATCCTCATGCTGATTGCATCGACTACCAGATTGAATCAGATTTTGCTGGTCTGATGAGCCCCGGTTTACCCAATGCAGCATCGGCAATCAGTAATAAGATAGGTCATATCATGAATTATGGTGACGGCTGGTATGGAGGCGTTTTTGTCGGCGCCATGTACTCACTTGCCTTTACGACAAAAGATATCAACGACATTGTTAATGAAGCGCTTAAAACCATTCCGAAGCAAAGTGAATTCTATCAGTGCATCAAGGACGTGATTTACTGGTCAAATAAATATCCTGACGACTGGAAACAAACCTGGTTCCAGGTTCAGGAACATTGGGCTAATGATGTGGGTTGTCCTGACGGAGTCTTCATGCCCTTCAATATTGATGCAAAAGTGAATGCCGCTTATGTCGTTATCGGGTTGTTGTACGGAGGTGGTGATTTTACCAAGACGCTGGAAATTACAACACGTTGCGGTCAGGACGCCGACTGCAACCCGTCTACGGCCGGCGGAATACTTGGTGTAGTGATGGGTTACGATAAAATCCCAGAGTATTGGAAGATGGGACTTTCAGATATCGAAGACCTGAATTTCAAATACACCACTATGTCTCTAAACTCAGTGTATAAGATCGGTTATAAGCACGCACTGGAGAATGCCAGGCGAAATGGCGCGACGGTGAAAGGAAATAACATTCAGATCCCTGTGCAACAACCCGTAGCCGTTTCTTTTGAAAAGAGTTTTCCGGATTTATATCCTGTGGCCAAGATACCGGTAACATTTTCTGCAAATAAGGATGAAATCAGTTTTGAATTTGAAGGAACCGGTTTTGTATTGTTGGGCGATGCATCGGCATGGGGAAGCAATTCAGATTATGTTTTCAATACTGAGTTGTTTATCGATCGCCAATTTGTTTCGGCGGGAAAACTTCCGGTAAGTTTCACAACGAGAAGCAATGAGCTTTGCTGGAAATACCAATTGGCAAAGGGTAAGCACAGGGTCATCCTGAGAATCGTGAATCCTACGAGGGAACACGAATTAAGAGTTGGAGACGCAATCATTTATAGCGACAAGCAGGTGTTTGGCCCCGATGCAAATAATCAACCAACGATCAAGGTGGATAGTCCCAACTGATTAAACCGATAAATTTCAAACGAAAGATGTTCATCATTCAAAATTATCCTCTCGCTGTTTTCTTTTGCGTCATTACCATGCTTTGCTGGGGCTCATGGGCCAATACCCAAAAACTCGCAACGGCGGCCTGGCGATTCGAATTGTTTTATTGGGATTATAGTATCGGCATACTTATCCTCGCGCTGATCTTTGCATTCACATTGGGAAGCATGGGTGATGGCGGAAGGGGATTTCTTGCAGACTTATCGCAGGCTGGCCGGTCAAATATTTATTCTGCTTTGATTGGAGGGATTATTTTTAACCTTGCCAATATTTTACTCGTTGCCGCTATTTCAATCGCGGGCATGTCTGTCGCTTTCCCCGTTGGGATTGGCATTGCGCTTGCGCTGGGAGTGATTGTGAACTATGTGGAGAATCCCGTTGGTAATATGGCGCTTTTGTTTTCCGGCGTATTGCTCATTATTGTTGCAATATTGTTGAATGCGAACGCATACCGGAAAATGAATGCATCTGCGAACAAGGTTTCTTCAAAGGGATTGATATTATCCGTAGTAAGCGGATGCCTGATGGGTTTGTTCTATCGTTTTGTGGCCGCCTCTATGTTTTCTGACTTCAATTCACCAGAGACGGGGAAATTGAGTCCATATACTGCCGTGGTATTCTTTTCAATTGGAATCTTCTTAAGCAATTTTGTTTTCAATGTCATCCTGATGCGTAAGCCATTTGTTGGTGCCCCGGTAAGTTTCAAAAACTATTTCGCCGGCCATTCGCGCGACCATTTAATGGGCGTTTTAGGTGGATTGATCTGGTGTGTTGGGATGTCGTTCAGCATTATTGCTTCAGGCAAGGCTGGCCCTGCCATATCTTACGGACTTGGCCAGGGCGCGACGATAGTCGCCGCCCTTTGGGGAATTTATGTATGGAAAGAATTCAGCAAGGCTTCGCCGGCCGTGCACAGGATGTTGGTTTTGATGTTGTTTCTTTATGCTGCCGGACTGGCGTTGATTATTCTTGCGAGAAATGGGTAGAAAGATTCAGAATGGTAGATTGTGGATTGTCGATTGTGGATCGGCAATATCTACAATCAACAATCCACAATCTACCATCTTAAAAATGATAACAGTTGTACAATGAAAAAGCTCCTTATCCTTTCCCTGCTGACCTGT
>Ga0097621_100000305_pt1 | contig 33241 bp, 35 predicted proteins | sample KBSMisM72_FD_73165 | JGI IMG/M metagenome (GOLD analysis project Ga0097621, IMG submission 73165) | Miscanthus rhizosphere microbial communities from Kellogg Biological Station, Michigan, USA - KBS Miscanthus M7-2 (version 2) (version 2) | ecosystem: Host-associated > Plants > Roots >... | reverse complement strand
GCATCCTTGTTATCGGCAAAGGCCTTGCGGGCGGACACCAACGCCTGCTGGGCCTTTTCCTTTTCGCCCAGCACGGTATAGGCGCGCATCAGCCGGACCCAGCCCAGCGCGTCATTGGGATCGGCCTTCAGCCGCGCCGCCAGCATGTCCACCATGGCGCGAGGGTTGGGCGCCCCGCCTGGTCCGACCGACTGCGACGTCAGGACTGCAATCCGGTCCACCAGAATCTGATGCAGCGGCGCGGTCACGGGTATGTCAGCCAACAGGCTTTGCCAAAGCTGGATGGCGCCGGCACGGTCATTGTGCGACGCCTTGGCCAAACCCAGGTAAAAACGCGCCGGGACGCTGGTGGGATCGACCGCCAATGCGGCGGCAAAAGCTTTCTCGGCTTCCGGCGGCACGTCGCCGCCGCTTTCCATCACCAGCGCCTCGCCATAAGCGGCGTCCAGCGTGGCGTCGCCCTTGCCGGTGAGTTCGATCACCTTGGCAAAGGCCTTCGCGCCATCGCGCGGATCCTTGGCCGACATATAGGCGTCGGCCAGGAACCGCCAGGCGCGGGCATCATTGGGATATTGCCGCACGCGCTGGATCAGGAACGGCACCAGCCCGTTGACCTCGCGCGTGTTCAATCCGCTGGCCTCGCGTTGCGCCAGATGCGGACGGCCCAGCAGGTAATAAGTGCCGCCGCCAATGCCCAGGATCCCAAGCGCCAAAGCGCCGACCAGCAAAGCGCGCAGCCTCTTGTTTTCGACGTGAAACAACGGCACGGCCGCGAAGGCGACCGCCACCGCCGCGACCAGGGCAAAGCCTATGTAAGGAATCGCGCTCACTTCATCACTCTTTTCTTTGGCCTCGATACTTGTTTCGCACCAGCGCGACGATCATGCCGCGAATGGTGCGTGCCTCCTGATCGGTGAGACCGGACCGCATGATCATGGCGCGGATATTCCGTACCATGGTTTCGCGCTTGGCGGGAGGAAAGAGGAATTCGGCGGCGTCCAGTTCCTGCTCCAGATGCTCGAACAATCCGGTGAGTTCGGCGCGGGAGGCCCGGACCGCGATGGTCGAGCGGGTGCGGACCGCCGGCGTGTCATCGGCTGACCTCAGCCATTCATAGCCCAGCAACAGAACCGCCTGGCCCAGATTGAGGGAAGAGAATTCGGCGGTGGGAATGGTGACCACTGCGTCGCACAGACTCATCTCGTCATTGTCCAGCCCGGCGCGTTCGCCGCCGAACAGCAGGGCCGTGCGGGCGCCGGCATGGGTGGCGCTCCGCAAGCGCCGGGCGGCGGCCTCGGGTGTGTGGATTTCCTTCAGTATGTCGCGGTCGCGCGCCGTGGTCGCCAGCACCAGATTGAAAGGCTTCAGCGCTTCGGCGGCGGTCGGATAGAGTCTGGCAGTTTCCAATATATCGCCCGCGCCGGATGCCAGCATCTGGGCCCGGTCATTGGGCCATTCGAATTTGGGGGCGATCAGGATCAGTTCCGATAGCCCGAAATTCTTCATCGCCCGGGCGGCGGCCCCGACATTTTCCCCCATTTGCGGGTGGGACAGGATGATGGCGGGGGCGGTCATTTGGCGCTTTGACGGCTCTTGGTGGGCGGGCTAAACGAGGCTCGCTATACCCTCTCCAGCCCCAGAATTCGAGGACTTCATCCATGGAAAAGATCAAGGTCGCAAACCCGGTCGTGGAGCTGGACGGCGATGAGATGACCCGCATTATCTGGGACCTGATCAAGAAGAAACTGGTCCTGCCCTATCTGGATGTGGACCTGCACTATTACGATCTTTCCATCGAGCATCGCGACGCCACCGACGACAAGGTGACGGTCGAGGCCGCCGAGGCGATCAAGAAATACGGGGTGGGCGTGAAATGCGCCACCATCACCCCCGACGAGGCGCGGGTGGAGGAATTCAAGCTCAAGAAGATGTGGAAGTCGCCCAACGGCACCATCCGCAACATCCTGGGCGGGGTGATATTCCGTGAGCCCATCATCTGCAAGAATGTGCCGCGCCTGGTGCCCGGTTGGACCCAGCCCATCGTGGTCGGCCGCCACGCCTTCGGCGACCAGTACCGCGCCACCGATTTTGTTTTCCCCGGCAAGGGCACCCTGACCATCAAATTCGTGGGCGAAGACGGCAAGGTGATCGAGCATGAAGTGTTCAAGGCGCCGGGCGGCGGCGTCGCCATGGCGATGTACAATCTGGACGAGTCGATCCGCGAGTTCGCCCGTGCCTCGCTGAATTACGGCTTGATGCGGAAATATCCGGTCTATCTGTCGACCAAGAACACCATCCTCAAAGCCTATGACGGCCGCTTCAAGGACCTGTTTCAGGAAATCTTTGACGCCGAATTTGCCGATAAGTTCAAGGCGGCGGGCATCGTCTATGAGCACCGGCTGATTGACGACATGGTGGCGAGCGCGCTGAAATGGAGCGGCGGCTATGTCTGGGCCTGCAAGAATTACGATGGCGATGTTCAGTCCGACACCGTGGCGCAGGGCTTCGGCTCGCTGGGCCTGATGACCAGCGTGCTGTTCACCCCCGACGGCAAGACGGTGGAAGCCGAAGCCGCGCATGGCACGGTGACCCGCCATTATCGCGAGCATCAGAAGGGCAAATCCACTTCGACCAATTCCATTGCCTCGATCTTTGCCTGGACGCGCGGGCTGTCGCACCGCGCCAAGCTGGATGGTAACGACAAGTTGGCCAAATTCGCGTCGACCATGGAGAAGGTCTGTGTCGACACGGTGGAGCAGGGCTTCATGACCAAGGATTTGGCTTTGCTGGTCGGTCCCGATCAGAAGTGGCTGACCACCGAAGGCTTCTTGGATAAGGTCGACGAGAATCTCAAGAAGGCGATGGCCTAGCGCTTGTCTTTTGCGTCGTGAGTTCGTCGCGTCCATACGCTGCCGCTATGGACTGCTCGTGTACATCTTGTACACGTCGCTAGGCGCTCCTGCTCACGCCATAAAATCCTGCGCGCTGCGCTAAGGACAATTCCACACAATCGGTTGGGAGTAGGGCGGCAGAAAGACTGATCTGACTTCAGGTCTTCCATTGCCGGAATCGACATAACCTGTTCTGCCGTCGGCAAGACGTATCTCGTACACAAAGTACGATTTTATATCGATGCAGCGATAAACGGGAGTTTTTGTACCGGCGCGCAGAACAGCGATTGGTTTCTGATTTTTGCTTGTTGGGGGGACGCTGTCCCAAACTGACGAGTCCCCGTCGACAGTCAGGAACGCTCTTTGCGCCAGGCAAGCCGTGGCACCAACAATGATCGCGCCGGATATTGCGGCAATCATCAGGATGCGGCTTGTCATTTATTCCGCGGCGTCGCGGTTGGCTCGCTTCTGCTCATACATCGCCTGGTCGGCGCGGGCCATGGCGACATCGGGATTGTCGCCGGACTTCAGTTCAAACGCGCCATAAGCAAAGGTGATGGGAATGACATTGTCGTTCCATTTGGCGGGCGAGGCTTCCAACGCCTTGGCCAGGGCGTCGGCTTTCTTCTGTGCCTGTTCCTGGTTGGCATGGGACAGAAGCACGCCGAATTCGTCGCCGCCCAGCCGCCCCACACTGTCGCTGTCGCGCACATGGGCGGTCAGCACCTGGGTGAAATGCCCCAGCACGGCGTCGCCCGCGGCATGGCCCAGCGTGTCGTTGGTCTTTTTCAAGTGATTGAGATCGAAATAGATCAGCGAGGCCGGGGTGTTGTAGCGGCCGGCGAAGGAAATATAGCGCGTCAGTTCGCGCACAAAGGCGCGGCGGTTCAGCAGCGGCAGCATGCCATCCTGGTCGGCGGTCTTTTCCACCTCATCCAGGCGGGCGCGGGTCTGGTTCAACTCGCGGCGCAGACTGTCGACTTCGCCCATCAGACCCATGATGGCGTCGCGCACTCTTGGGGTGAATTCGGATTCGGGGATGCCCAGTACCGAGGCGGACGGCCCGACCTCGTCCAGGTTGGTGCCGGCGGCGCCTTCGACCCGGCGGGCATAAGCGGCCTGGGCCACAGAACGGGTGGCGCGTATAGGGGTATTGCGTTCTACTTTCATGGGACTTTTTCCACCGCCTACCGCTTCGCTCTTTAACGCGGGGCGCCAATTCTTGGCTCCGGAAAACTAGCTTCCCGGTGCTTAACAATAGGTTGACGACCCCCAATAAATAGTTAACGCCGGCTAAGACTGCTCTTTCCTTGGGGTTTTTGGTGCCTATACTGCGCCGCTTCGCGAGGGGAGCCTTCATGGCCAAACGAAGCACCAGACCAGCCGTTGGCATCATCATGGGCAGCCAGTCCGACTGGGCGACCATGCAGGCGGCGGCGCATATGCTCGATGCCCTCAAGGTCGGTTACGAAGGCCGCATTGTCTCCGCCCATCGCACCCCCGACCGCATGGCGGCCTATGCCAAGGAAGCCGAGGACCGCGGGCTCAAGGTGATCATCGCCGGGGCGGGCGGGGCGGCGCATCTGCCGGGCATGGTGGCCTCCATGACCACATTGCCGGTATTGGGCGTGCCGGTGCAAAGCCGCGCCCTGAAGGGACTGGATTCGCTGCTCTCGATTGCCCAGATGCCGGGCGGGGTGCCCGTGGCGACCTTCGCCATTGGCGAAGCCGGCGCCAAGAATGCCGCTTTGCATGCCGCCGCGATCCTGGGTCTTTCCGATCTGGGCGTGAAGCGGCGGCTGGATGCCTGGCGCGACAAACAGACCCGTTCGGTCGCCAATAGCCCAAAATGAAAAGCCGCAACACGCCGGTTGCTCCCGGCGGCACGATTGGAATTGTCGGCGGCGGGCAGTTGGGCCGCATGCTGGCCATGGCGGCGGCGCGGTTGGGGTTGAAAAGCTGCATCTACAACGACGCGCCCGATGCCCCGGCCTTTCAGGTGACCCAGCAGTCGCTGGTCGCGCCTTATGACGATCTGAATATGCTGGCCGCCTTCGCCGATGCTTGCGATGTGGTGACATTCGAATTCGAAAATCTCCCCGCCCACGCCATCGCCCATATGGCCGAGCATGTGACGGTGCGGCCCGGCGCGCATGCCCTGGCCATGACCCAGGACCGGCTGACGGAAAAAACCTTTGTCGAAAAACTGGGGCTGAAGACCGCGCCGTTTTTTGAAGTGTCTTCGATGGAGCAGGCGCGGGGTGCTTTCGCAAAGTTGAACGGCAAGGGAATTTTGAAGACCCGCCGCTTCGGGTATGACGGCAAGGGCCAGGCGAAAGTGACCAGCGCCGAAGAAACCGCCAAGGCATTCGAAAGCTTCAAGGGCGCGCCGGCCATCCTGGAAGGCTTTGTGGATTTTTCTTATGAGGCTTCGGTGGTCGCGGCGCGCAGCGCCGATGGTGCTTTTGCCGCTTACGATCCGCCGGAGAATGACCACGAGAATCACATCCTGCGCCGCTCCACCGTGCCGTCACGCTTAAGTGTGGCGCAGGTGAGCGAAGCCAAGGCGATTGCCAGAAAGATCGGCGACGCGCTCGAGTATGTGGGCGTCTTTGCGGTGGAACTGTTCGTCGGCGCGAATGGCGAACTGCTGGTCAATGAGATCGCCCCACGGGTCCACAATACCGGCCATTGGACCATCGAGGCCTGTCAGTGTTCCCAGTTCGAGCAGCATATCCGCGCCGTGGCGGGATGGCCGCTGGGCGATCCCGTCCGTCATGCCGATGCGGTGATGGAAAACATTATCGGCGCGGAAGCCGATGCCTGGCAGGCGCTTGCTTCCGGCGGAGCCCTGCACCTTTATGGCAAGACCGAAAGCCGCTTGGGGCGCAAAATGGGGCATGTCACGCGGCTAAAACCGTTGACGAAGCCGTGATCGCGCCATAGGTTCCGCGCCATGAACGCGGCCGCCACCAAGAAGACGACCAAGACCAAGACCCCCAAAACCTTTGGTGGGCCTGGAACTGTCGCACGCGCTTAAGAAACAAGCCAAACCGACAAAAGCCAGGCCCCGCCGATAAGGACGGGGCTTTTTTATTGCCGCGGCGTTGGCGAGAGCCGGAGCCGCAAAGAAAAAGTGGAGATTGACGTGAAGAACAAGAATGTCGCGATTGTGGGCGCCACCGGGGCGGTGGGCCGCGAATTTGTCGGCTGCCTGGAGAGCCGAGGGCTTCCATTGGCGTCGCTCAAGCTGCTGGCATCGGCGCGATCGGCGGGCAAGACCCAGCGCTTTCGCGGCCAGGAATTGGTGATCGAGGAACTGACCGACCGTGCCTTTGACGGCGTCGACATCGCCTTGTTCTCGGCGGGCAGTGGCATCTCCCGGCAATATGCGCCCATCGCGGTGAAGGCCGGGGCGGTGGTGGTGGACAATTCCTCTGCCTTTCGCGCCGATCCCGCGGTGCCGCTGGTGATCCCGGAAATCAATGCCCGGCGCATCGCCGAACATAAAGGCATTATCGCCAATCCCAACTGCGCGGGGATCACCACCATGGTGCCGTTATGGCCGGTGCATCGGGTCAATCCCGTGCGGCGCCTCATTGTCTCCACCTATCAGGCGGCATCGGGCGGCGGCGCGGCGCTGATGGAGGAGCTGGAGCTTTCCACCCGCGCCTATCTGGACGGCAAGAGCTATGAGCCCAAGGTCGTGAAATATCCCTATGCCTTCAATCTCTTCAGCCACAACACCGCTATCGACATGGCGACCGGCTACAATGATGAAGAGAGCAAGGTCATCAAGGAGACCAAGAAGATATTCGAGGACGACCGCATCGCCGTCAGCGCCACTTGCATCCGCGTGCCGGTGTTGCGCGCCCATTCGGTCTCCATGACCTTTGAGTGCGAGCGTCCCATTACGCCGGAAGAGGTCAAGACGCTGCTGGCCAAGGCGCCCGGGGTCAGGCTGGTAGACGACTGGGCCAACAATTATTTCCCCATGCCCAAGGATGCGAGCGGCCAGGGCGATGTGCTGGCGGGCCGCATCCGCAAGGACTTGTCCGATCCTTCGGGCAAGTCGATCAGCATGTTCGTGGCGGCCGACCAGCTTCTGAAGGGAGCGGCGCTGAACGCCGTCCAGATTGCGGAGCTGCTCTGACCATTTTGCCATGCCCGCTTGCGCGGGTATGACAACAATTATTTCGTCTTCGGTTTGCCCCAATCCGCAAAAGCGGGAAAGTTCGAGAGCGCTTCCTTCGCCTTGGCCTTGAATTTCTCGAACTGCATCACATTGTCGATGCGGGCGGCCAGAAACTCCTCGGTGGGCTTTTCGTCCGCGCTGGTGTCGTTGAACCAGCGCATGGCGGTGGAGCCATAAACGCCGGCGAGAATCCCGCGCTTGGTGTAGAAATTAAAATCGGTGGAGGTGTCGCCGGCGGCGCGCCACATCGCATCGACCGTGCGGTACATCAGCCTGGCGCCCAGCGCCGCGTGCATCGGCAGCGACAGAAACGCCGCCGCGCGCCGCGCCGCCTCCTTGTGCGGCTTGAGGATGGCGAGCCTGGTTTTTACCGCCACCGCGATGCGCTCGCGGATCTTCATGATCTTCAGATCCGTTTTACCCAGCCGCGTTTCCATCTCGGCATCGGCCCAGCCGGAATAAAATTCCACCAGGCTTATCGGGCCGTTTTCAAACAGCCGCGCCAGCTCGGCCTTGGAGATGCCCGCTTCCGCGCCCGCTTTCTGCAACATGCCATCGGTGAAGCCGTCAAAAGCGGCATGGGGCAGGGCGGCGGCCAAAACCGCCTCGCGCAACTGCTGGTCGTCACGCGTGTCTTTTGGTGCGCCAGTCTTTTTTATTTGCCCGTCTGCGGACGCATCCGTGCGTATTTTCGGCGCGGCTTTCTTGCGCGGCTGTTTGGGTGCTTCGGTCATGACGCCACCTCAAAGTGACGGATTTCGGATTCAAAGATCAGCCGCGAAAGATCGCTCATTCGCGAGGTATAGAGCCGCCCGTCCAGGTGATCGCATTCATGCTGCACCACCCTTGCGTGAAAGCCGCGTGCCACCCGCTCGATCATTTCGCCCGCGATGCCAAGGCCGCGATAGCGGATATGGGCCGGGCGTTCGACCCAGCCGCGCAACCCCGGCACCGACAGGCAACCCTCCCAGCCCCCTTCCAGGCCGGGGTCCAGGACTTCGATTTCGGGGTTGATCAACACGGTCAGGGGGGCGGTGTGGTCGAACCGTTCCGTATCGGCCAGGCCCGGATCGGCACGGCCCTCGGGGGCCTGGAACACCACCACCCGCAGGGGAACGTGGACCTGGGGCGCGGCCAGGCCGGCACCGTTGGCATCGATCATGGTTTCCACCATGTCATTGACCAGGCGGCGGATTTCCGGACTTTTGGGATCAGGAACGGGCCGGGCCGGGGTGGCCAGTACGGGGTGGCCCATGCGGGCGATCTTGAGAATTGCCATGGTGGGAAATATGGCCTTGCGGAAGGACCCGGCCAAGGGCGGTGGAGGGTTAATTTCCGTGGGTAGACAGGGAAAATGCCGTCTGGTATCACCCGCGCCTCTTAAATTTCCGGCCCAGGAGCTTTGGCTTTGCAGATCATCGTTCGCGACAACAACATCGACCAGGCGCTTAAGGCGCTGAAGAAGAAGATGCAGCGTGAAGGCATCTTCCGGGAGATGAAGCTGCGCGGCGCCTATGAGAAGCCCAGCGAGAAGCGCGCCCGTGAGCGTGCCGAGGCCGTGCGCCGCTACCGCAAACTGCAGCGCAAGCGCCTGCAGCGCGAAGGACTTCTTCCGCGCTAAGACCGCTTATGGGATTTTGAAAGGGCCGTCTCAGTCGAGGCGGCCTTTTTGTTTTTGTGCGTGACGTAATAGGTCGCCGCCGCGCCGACCGCCGCCGCGCCCAGCAGCAGCAATACGCCGGTCGGGCCGATCACCATGCTTTTCTCGGCCAGATCGGTGGCGGTGGTGGCCACTTCGTCGACCGCCTGCTCGACCTGCTGTTTCTTACGGTTCCAGAATCTCATGTGCAATCGGCGCAGACCGCGACTTCGACAGTGACGTGGGAAAGGTCCGGGTAACGGTTGCGCAAGCTTGCCTTCACCGTCTCGGCGCTGATCGCATCAGGAGAAATCAGCGAGACGATCAGGCCGCGATGGCCGGGGCCCAGCCGCCAGAGATGCAGATCGGGAATGCGCGCTTTCAGTTCGCCTTCCAGGAAAGCGCGGATTTCATCCGACATGCCCGGATCGGCATCGGCGTCGAGCAGCACCATGGCGCTGTCGCGGATCAGTCCGTAAGACCAGGAAGCAATGACAAAGGCGCCAACCAATCCGCTGATGGGATCAAGGACGCCAAGCCCGAAATAATATCCCGCGGCCAGGGCGATAATCGCCAGCACGCTGGTGGCGGCATCCGCCAGCACATGCACATAGGCGGCGCGCATATTGTTGTCATGGCCATGGGCGTGCCCGTGTGAATGCCCGTGAGAATGCCCATCGGAGTGATTGTGGGAATCTTTCAGGATCAGGGCGCTGATCAAATTGACCGCCAGGCCGATGCAGGCGATCAGCAGCGCATCGCCATATTGCACGCCAACAGGTGTCATGATGCGCTGGACCGATTCCACCGCCACGGCCAAGGCGGTGACGCTCAGTAGTATGGCGCTGGCAAAGGCGGCCAGATCGCCGAATTTTCCCGACCCGAAGGTGAAACGCCCGCTGCCGCTGTGACGACGCGCCAGCCAGTAAGCACCCGCCGCCAGGCCCAGCGCTCCGACATGGGTCGCCATATGCGCGCCATCGGCGAGCAATGCCATCGAGTGATAGGCAAGGCCGCAAACGATCTCCACCACCATGAAGATGGCGGTGACAATGGCGGCCCATTTGGCGCGGGTTTCGGCGCTGGAATGGCCCTGGCCCAGGAAGACGTGATCGCGGGTCCAGATGCCATGGTCATGGGCGGCCGCGGGGGCATGGCCATGTGTGTGGTCATGGCCGTGCGAATGCCCGTGCTCGTGTTCATCAGGAGACAAAGTGTGGTCGTGCGCCATGACCAAAGTCTAGCGCGAAATTCTTATAAAATCGCTAGGCGATTGCGCCAAGCAAGGGGAGCATCAGGCTTGCCGCAAAGAGAGCGCTGACCAGCAAAAAGCGGGGATTTCGGATCGGGCGGCCGTAAATCATCATGGCCAGGAAGTAGACCGCTTTGTTCCCTTTTCAAGCCTGCCAAAAGGTCGCGCTTTGCGCCAATCACATTGGGGCAGTCACATCTTTGATGGTGCGCGGCAGGTGAAATTTTCAGCGTGGCTGCTGTCGCCGCGCCCGCTATAGGCCGCCTCCAGCGGATAGCGGCAGATCGGGCGGGTGGCGGTTACGTCTTTTGCATCGCTGACATGTGCGCCGATGAATAAAGAGGGTGCCTGATTTTTCGTCACCCACTGGTCCAGTGCTTTCACCATATCGTGATCGGGGTCATCCTTGAGCGGCGCGCCGGTGGCACCCCCGATATGGGAGAAGCCGGGGCCGCCGCCGCAATGGCCCATACCGGGCAAAAGGAAAAAGCGGAAAAAGTCATCCGCCCTGGCCTGACCATAGCGGGCGACGATGCGGGCGTAGAAATCGACATCCATCATCGGGGTGATCACCGAATCCGCCCAGCCCTGGAAGAAGATGAACTTTCCGCCACGCGCCCGGAAAGCATCGAAGTCCGGCTTTTGGTCATAAACCTCCGCAAGGCTCGAACCCGATATCTTGGTGGCAAGCGCCCGTTCGGTGTCGCGGTCGAAATCGAAATTCACGTTCTTGAAATCGGGGTCCTGGAACACCGCCTGGCGCCAGAAGTCCCAGCTGCTGCCGCCCGGCGTCGCGCCGCCGCTCTGGGCAAACCAGCCCAGTTCGCTGCCGCGCACCTGGCCTGGCATCAACATCGTGCCGTCGGATTTCCTCGCTCCGGCATAGATGTGACGCGCCGCCGCCACCTGCACCGGCGTCAGGCATTCGCTTTTGCCCGTGTCGCTGCATTGAAATTCGGCAGGGTCCACGGTGCAGCGGCGCGGATCGGCGATGACGCCGTCTTCCAAGCCGTCAAGCTTGTCGCAGGCAATGATCATGCCGCGGTTCAGGATCGCCACGCTCTCAGCAGTCAGGGCGCTGGGATCTTTCATCGCTGGCATGCTGTTCCAGGTATGCCCCAGCATCAGCGACGTCCATTTCCACGGCGCCGCGCCGCCAACCATTCCGTCATAGTCGGATGGAAAGCGCGTCGCTTCCATGATGGCGTGATGGCTGCCGGCCGAACAGGAAATGAAATAATTCTTCTTCGCAGGCTTGCCGTAATAGGCCGTCACGGTTTTCTTGGCGGCGATGGTGGACAAATGCAGCGCCCGCCAGGCCCAGTCGATCATTTTTTCAGGGTGTTTGTAGGCCCAACTCAGTCCATGTTCGCCATTGGCGCCGTCCACATGGCCATTGTCGGTCGACATGGTGGCATAGCCGGTGAGCAGGGCCTCGCGCATCGGGCCAGGCGAGATCGCCCCGGCGCTGCCGCCTGAGCCTTCGCCGCGGAAATTGCCGTTCCATTGCGACATGGGCGGCAGCCAGACTTCAAAGCCGATATGGGAATCAGCGGTCGGGGTGGCGATGCCGATCACGCGGCAGAAAGGCACGCTGATCTTCGTGGTGCCGACCGCGCCGCCATCGGGCAGAAATTCGGCGCTCTGGATCACGGTGTTGGGCGCGATGGCGCGGCCGGCCAAGGCGCTGCAGCTTGTGGCGTCACCATGGCCGTCAGCCGGCATAGCGGCGCTCGCGTTCAGCGCCGCAAATAGGGCCGTTATGGAAATGACGGTCTTGGAATGTCTCATGCCCACCCCGTCCTGTGCCAATCGGGCGCGACTGTTGGACAGGCCCTGCCGAGCGTCAAGTCAGAACGGCCGGCGTCTCTCAATTTGGCGGTATGTCGCGCGGCACCATGCAGGTAAAATTCTTGGCGTTCCTGATGTCGCCATGGCCGGTGTAGCGCGCCTCGCGCGGATAAGCGCAGAGCGGCCGGGTCAGATCGGGCTTTTTGCTTTCGTCCAGATGGGCAGCAATCAGCAGGACGGGCGTCTTGCGCCGCAGCACCCACTGGTCCAGTGCCGCCACCACATCATGATCGGGATCATGGCTGAGCGCGGGCGTCGCGCCGCCGATATGACCCGCGCCGGGACCACCCTGACAGTGGGCGATGCCTGGCATCATGAACAATCGCAGGAAGCTGTCGGTGCCCGATTGGCCCTCGCGCGCCGCGATGCGTGAATAAAAATCCAGGGTGGCGAAGGGCGTGACCTGTTGGTCCGCCCAGCCATGATAGAGGATCAGCTTGCCGCCTCGGGCACGATAGGCGGAAAGGTCAGGCTTCACATTATAGATGTCCGCCACCGTCATCCCGGCATGCTTGGTGTTCAGGCCACGTTCGGCATCACGGTCGAAGTCGAAATTGATGTTTTTGAAATTGGGATCCTGAAACACCGAATAGCGCCAGAAGTCCCAGCTCGACCCGCCCGGTGTCTCACCCGCCCATATCCGCCACCAATCGCGTTCGCTGCCGCGTGCAAAACCTTGGAACAGCGCGGTGCCATCGGATTTGCGGGCGCCCTGATAAATGCGGTTGGCAGCCTCGATCTGAACTTGCGTGAGGCAATCCTGTGCATCTGTCTTGCAAAGGAGTGTCGCGGGATCGAATTGGCAGCGTCGGGGATCGGAGATCAGGCCGTCTTCGACGCCATCCAGTTTGTCGCAAGCCTTGATCACCGCTTGATTGAGGATGGCGGCGCTTTTTTCGGTCAAGGCGCTGGGATCTTTGAGGGCCGCCATGCTGTTCCACGTGGCGTTGACCATCTGATGCGCCCAATGCCAGGCCGGCGCACCCGCAACCATGCCGTCATAGTCGGCCGGATAGCGCGTCGCTTCCATCAGGGCATGATGGCCGCCCTGCGAGCAGGCCACGAAATAGGACCTGAGGCTGGAACGGCCGTAGAAATTTTTCACCACTTGCTTGGCAGCGACGGTGGACAGGTGCAGCGCCCGGAAGGCGAAATCCACCATCTTTTCGGGATGGCCCAGCGCCCAGGTTTGTTCGCTGCCGCCATTCTTCTGGCTGTTGTCGGTACGATGGCCATTGTCGGTGGACATGGTGGCATAACCGGCGCTGAGCGCGCCTTCCATCTGGGGTACGGAGATCGCTCCGGCCGAGCCGCCCGAACCGATGCCCTGGAATTTGCCGTTCCAGCCGGCGGCGGGCGGCAACCAGACTTCGAAGCCGATATGGGAATCGCCGGTCGGGGTGGCGACACCGATAACGCGGCAGAAGGGCACCGCGATCGTGGTGGTGCCGATCACCCCGCCCTGAGGCAGGTATTCTGCGCTTTGGATCACTGTGTCGGTAGCGACGCTCTGGCCCGCCAGGCCTGCGCAGCTGGCGGCGTCTCCTTGGCCGGTTTTGGGGCTGAGGGCATGGCCGCTGCTGGCTGCCAAAACCGGCAGAAAAGCGCAAACCACCCCCAAGGCTTTGAAAGACCGCATGCCCGCCTCCCCTGTTGGGCGCGACTGTCCATCGCGGCCCAAACACGGTCAAGGGGCCTCAGGTGGGCGGCGGGGAGTGCATATAGCTTTGCACCAGCGAACCGGCGATCAGCCGCCAGCCATCCACCAGCACAAAGAAGATCAGCTTGAAAGGCAGTGAAATGATCACCGGCGGCAGCATCATCATGCCCATGCTCATCAAAATCGAGGCTACCGCCATGTCGATGATCAAAAAGGGCACGAAGATCAGAAAGCCGATCTCAAAGGCGCGCTTCAGTTCCGACAGCATGAAAGCGGGCGCCAAGGTGGTCACCGCCACCTGGGCGGGATCGCTGGAGGGCTTTTGCTTGGCCATGTCGGAAAACAGCTTGAGGTCGGCATCGCGGACATGGGCAAGCATGAACTTTTTCATCGGCACCAGCGCCTGGGTGAAACCCTGCTCGGTGGTGACGCTGTTGTTCATCATCGGCTTGATGCCCTGATTATAGGCATCGGTCAGAGTCGGGCTCATCACAAACAATGTGAGGAACATCGCCAGCGACACGATCACGCTGTTGGGCGGGGATTGTTGCAGGCCCAGCGCGGTGCGCAGCAAGGACAAAACCACCACAATGCGCACAAAGCTGGTCATCATGATGATGATCGAGGGCGCGATGGACAGGACCGTGATCAGCGCCACGATCTGCAGCATGCGGTCGGTGAACAGGCCGCTGCCGTTCAAGTCGATGGAAAGGCCGCCATTTGCGCCTGCCGTGGTCGCCGCAGCTGCCACCGCGGGGGCGTTGGCCTTTGCCATGGGCAAACTCGCGGCCAATGCCGCATGCGGCATGATAATCGCCAGCAGCAGGATAAAAGGGATCAGGCGCTTGAACAGGGTCACGGCGTACCCGCGCTGTTGGCAGCAATGCCGTTTTCGATCACCGAAACGCCGTCGGGTCCCGACAGAACCAGATGCTCGACATTGTCGCGGCGCAGGATCAGCAGGCGTTGACGCGGCCCGATCAGCAGGGTTTCCACAACGGCGAGCCGCTTGAGGCCGACGGGTTTGGTCACGCCCGGCACGCCAAAGCGGCGTGCCAACAAGCCAGCGCCGCCGACCATCGCCAGCACCAAAAGCAGGGCGCCGAAGTAACGCAGAAGATCGATGAATGTCATGCCGCGATTAACGGCGATCAACCTTAATCGCGGGTTAAGGCGCGGCAGATTGTGCCCGGCAAAAAATGCGCGGTGTTAAGCCGTGCTTAAGCATGGCGGGCGCAGGCTCGTCTCGAATTCAGGGCTAACAAAAGGTTACCGCGATGGAGATGACGGATTTGCCGCTGTTCTCGATGCTGAAACAGCGCATGACCTGGCTTAATCAGCGCCAGGACCTGCTTTCCCAGAATGTCGCCAATGCCGATACGCCGCGCTATGTCGCACGCGATCTCAAGGCGCTGGATTTCGACGACATGCTGGGCGGTCCCGGCCATGCCGGCACGACCATGATGACGACCAATGCCCGTCACATTGCGCTTTCGCAATCGCATTCCGGAAAATTCGAAGATCATGAGACGCCCGATCAGGCTTTCAACCCCAACGGCAATGCCGTCGCGCTGGAAGTGGAAATGATCAAGGTGTCGGACACCCAGGCCCAATTCCAGGCCGCCGCCAATCTTTATGCCAAAGCCATGACCATGATGAAGACGGCGATCGGCCGTTGAATTGAACGCCGGTTAGAAACAGGAGACAGATAATGGACTTTTCAAAATCCATGGCGGTCGCGGCCTCGGGCATGCGCGCCCAGACCGACCGCATGAAGACCATCGCGGAAAATATCGCCAATGCGAGCTCCACCTCGCCTATCAAGGGCGCCGATCCCTATCGCCGCAAGATCGCGACCATCAAGCCCGATTTCGACCGTGAGCTCGACGCCACCCTGGTCGCCGCCGGCAAACCCATTCCCGACAAAAGTGATTTTCGCAGCCAGTACGATCCGGGCAATCCCAATGCCGACAAGCAGGGCTATGTGAAGCTGCCCAATGTCGACAGCCTGGTGGAAATCATGGACATGCGCGAGGCCCAGCGTTCCTACGAGGCCGATCTGTCGGTGATGGAATCGACTAAGCAGATGTTGGCAAAGACTGTCGATCTCCTGAACAAGTAACCCCTCCGCCCTTCGCTGGCCCGAGGGCCAGCTACGGGCACCTCCCCATGCAAGCGCGCTTCCCGCGCGCCGGGGAGGGCGAACTGAAAGAGAAAGGACAAAATTATGGCCATTCCCGCCGCAGCCGCAGCAGCCTATCGCGCCGCCGCCCAGATCGGCACCACCGCCGCGACTCCCGGAATTACGCCCGCCAATGTGCCGGGCGGGAATTTCTCCGACTTTCTGTCGGGGGCGCTCAAGGACTCCATCAACACCATGCGCCAGGGCGAACATGCCGCAAGCCAGCAGGTGCAGGGCAAGGCCAATCTGGTCGATGTGGTCCAATCGGTGAATGCCGCCGAGATCACGTTGGATACGGTGGTTGCGGTGCGCGACAAGGTCGTGGCCGCCTACCAGTCCATCATGAACATGCCGATCTAACACGGAGCGGCCGCGAACCCGAGTGTAACGAGGGGTCACTAGCGACAGCGAAGTGACGCGGCGCGACCATCAAACAGAGAGACACATGGATCCCGCTTCCACTATCGATTTTGCCCGCTCCGCCATTCTGGTTCTGCTGGAAATCATCGCCCCTTCGATGCTCACCGCCCTGGTGGTCGGGCTTGGTATCGGGCTTTTGCAAGCCGTCACCCAGATTCAGGAACAGACCCTGGTCTTTGTGCCCAAGATCGTGGCCATTTTCCTGGTACTGCTGCTCGCATTGCCGTTTGCGGGGGCTGCGATGAACGGATTGATGACGGATATCGCCGGACGCATCGCGGCTTATTAAATGGAAAAACGGGCCTACCGCTCTCGCCGCTTGAGGCCCGTTTTTCGTAACCGGTTGATAGATAACGCTGCAACGACATGACCATTCACCTGCCTGCTTTGTCCGGCATTGTCCTGACCTATCTCCTGGTGTTCAGCCGGGTCGGCGCGATGGTGATGCTGCTGCCCGCGATCGGTGAAATGGGCGTGCCCAGCCGGGTGCGGCTGGTATTGGCGCTGGCGATTGCCTTTGCCTTGACGCCGCAGGTTCAAGGCAATTATCCGGCAATCGCTCCGCAAAGCACGGTTGGCCTTGCCATCATGGTCATCCAGGAAATCACCGCCGGGGTGTTGGTGGGCGCCATGGCGCGCATCATCATGAGCGCCTTGCAGGTGGCAGGCTATCTGATCGCCACCCAGACCGGCCTGGCCTATGCCCAGACACTGGATCCAACCCAGAACACCCAAGGCGCCGTTGTCGGCAACTTCATGATGCTGCTGGGCACGACGCTGATCTTTCTCACCAACCTGCATCACATGGCGATCGGCGCCATCGCCGGCAGCTATCGCATGCTGCCGCCCGGCGGCCATTTGCCGGTCGGCGATATGGCGCAACTGGTGATCCAGCTCACCTCTTCCTCCTTTGCCCTGGGATTTCAACTGGCGGCGCCGTTCCTGGTGTTCGGCTTCGCGGTCTATGCCGGGCTGGGCGTCTTGGCGCGCCTGATGCCGCAATTGCAGATTTTCTTTGTCGCCGTGCCGCTCAACATCATGTGCGGCTTTGTGATCATGCTCGCCTTGATCGGCTCGCTGATGACGGTTTTCCTGACCTATTACACCAACTCCATGGCGGTATTTCTATGACGCCTCAAGCAGCGAAGCGGTAGGCGATAAGAAAAGCCCATGGCAGACGACCAGGACAAATCGCAGCAAACCGAAGAGCCGACAGCAAAACGGCTCGAGCAGGCGCATGAGCAGGGCGATGTCGTCAAATCGCCGGAAGTCACCACCTTCATCCTGTTGGGCGGCGGCACTTTGGCGGTCGCCATGTTCGGCAAATATACCGCCATGGGTTTGGCGCGTTCGTTGAGCCTGTTTCTGCAGCAGCCCGAGACTATGAGCGTGGATGGCGCGGGACTCGCGGCCATGATCCGACTCTTGCTGCCCCAGATTGCGTTGGCGCTGGCGCCTTTCTTCGCCGTGATGATCGCCGCCGGTCTTGCCGGCCATGTGCTGCAAAGCCGGCCCAGCCTATCCTTCGACAAGATAGTGCCCGATTTCTCCAAAGTGTCGCCGATGGCCGGTTTCAAGCGCCTGTTCGGCGCCGAAGGCTGGATCAACCTGATTAAGGGCCTGGCCAAGATCGCGGTTGTGGGCGTGGCGATCTGGACCCAGCTCTGGCCGGAGCGCGGCGGGCTGGAATCCATTCTCAACCAGTCGACCATCATGGTGATGCACGACATGTCGCGCCTGTTGTTCAAGGTGATGATGGCCGCCCTGTCGGCTTTGGCGGTGATAGCCGGGCTGGATTATTTCTGGCAGCGCCTGCGCTTCATGTCGCGCAATCGCATGTCCAAGCAGGAGATCAAGGAAGAGTATCGCCAGAACGAAGGCGACCCCGCCATCAAGGCCAAGATCCGCCAGCTTCGCCATGACCGCGCCCGCAAGCGCATGATGGCGGCGGTGCCCAAGGCCACGGTGGTGATCATGAATCCGACCCACTTTGCCGTGGCGCTGAAATATGAGAGCGGCAAGACGGCGGCGCCGGTCTGCGTCGCCAAGGGTATCGACGCGCTGGCCCTGCGCATTCGCGCCGTGGCCGAAGAGAATGGTGTACCGGTGATCGAAAATCCGCCTCTGGCGCGCGCGCTGCACGCCGCCATCGAGATCGACGATCCCGTGCCGCCGGAACATTTCAAGGCGGTGGCCCAGGTCATCGGATATGTGCTGCGGTTGCAGGGCAAGCTACCGGCCCGCGCAAACTAGGGTGAGCCGCGGCACGCGAAGGGTGTGAGCAGGTCCATCGGACTTGCGAAAGCGGCGAACGCCGTGAGCACGAGCGAACGGCCGGGGCAATGCGCTCTGCTGCCAAGGGTGCCTCGCAAAATTCCGCCGGCCAGGCAGTGTGATTCGGCCATTAACTTTTTGGCCGAAACGTCCTGAACAGCGTTCGCTGGTCTCAAAAATTTATTAATAAATCCAGCCATTTACTCCTTGGAAAGGATTGGTTAACCGAATCTTGTATTGTGGCGCCATGAACGCCGCTAAATCTATGTCCTCCGCCGGTTTTGGGGTCGCTGCCGGCCCCTGGCGCTGGGCCGCTCTGGGCTGTGTGCTGGTGGCCCTGTGTGCTGCCGGTCTCGCCATCGCCGCGCCCCAGGTGGCGGGTTTGGCTGGCCACGCCCTTCTGGGCGGAATTGCCCTGATCGCCATTCTTCTGCTTTTCGCGGTTTGGCCGCGCGCCGGGCGCGCCACCCAGGACGCCCTGCGGGTTGCCGAAGCGGCCGCAAAGGCCAATGTCGCCTGGGCGGTTACCGGCGAAGATGGCGCGGTGCTGGATTGTAATCCCGTCTATCGCCGCATGGCCGGCGTCAGCGATGCCGAATCTGCGCCGCCGCCCGAGCTGGCGATTGCCGGCGAGCCCAGCGCTGCGGTGCTTTACCGGCTGTCGCGCGATGCCGCCGAGGGGCGCGCACGCGAGGAAACATTCGCGGTATTGCCGGGTCTGGAAATCGTCGCCGCGGTTCGCCCGCTGCCGGACAAACAGACTGCCTGGTGGTTCACCCCGCGCTTGGCGGCCAGCACCTCGCCCCAGCCCGAGTTGCGGCGTGCGACGGCCCCGCTTGTCGCGGCCCCCGCGCCGCAGGCGCGGCAATCAGAAGACAATGCCGCGCCTGTAGCGGAGCAGGTTGTTGCGCCGGCCGTTCCGGCCGCGCCGGAAAATATCGGCGATCTGTTTCGCGATGCGCCGATGGGCATGGCCTTCACCGATGGCGCCGGCGTCATCAGCAACGCCAATGCGGCGCTGGCGAAATTCTTTGGCACCTCGCAATCCTTGACCGGGCGGAATTTTGCAACCCTGGCCGAGGGCGCCGAGCAGGCGCAGATCGGGTCCTTGATAGCGCGGGCCGCACGGGGCGAAACCGGACTCAAGGCCGTTGAGCTTCGCGGCACCAAGTCGGGCAATGGCGAAGACCGCATGGCCGAGCTGTTCGCTTCACCGGTGTCCGGCGGCAAGGCCGTTCTTTATCTGCTCGATGTCTCCGAGCAGAAAGCGTTGGAGACCAAATTCGCCCAATCCCAGAAGATGCAGGCGGTGGGGCAGCTGGCGGGCGGCGTTGCGCACGACTTCAACAATCTGCTCACGGTGATTATCGGCAATTGCGAATTTCTGCTGATGCGCCACCAGGCGGGCGATCCCTCGTTCAAGGAAATCAACGAGGTGCATCAGAACGCGCTGCGCGCCGCCGCCCTGGTGAGCCAGCTTCTGGCTTTCAGCCGCAAACAGACCATGCAGCCCAAGATACTGGCGCTGGGCGATGTGATCGGCGAGCTGGCGCAAATGCTGCGCCGGCTGGTGGGCGAGGGCGTCACATTGGTGGTGGAGCGCGAACCCGATCTGTGGGCGGTGCATGCCGACGAGGCGCAGTTGGGCAACGCCATCATCAATCTTGTAGTCAATGCCCGCGACGCCATGCCGTCCGGCGGCACGGTCACTATCCACACCGCCAACCAGACGGTGAATAGCGCCTCGGCGCTTGGCACCGCGATTATGCCGGCGGGCGACTATGTTCGCATCGATGTGGCTGATACCGGCACAGGCATGTCGAAGGAAATCCAGAGCAAGATCTTCGACCCGTTTTTCACCACCAAGCCGGTGGGCCAGGGCACCGGCCTGGGCCTGGCGACGGTCTATGGCATCGTCAAGCAATCGGGCGGGTTCATCACGGTGGACAGCGAGCTGGGTAAGGGAACCTGCTTCCAGATCTACCTGCCGCGCCGCAAGCTTGAGGCGGCCGAGGCCGTTCCCGCCGAGGCGCCGACGCCCACGGCGCGCGACGTCACCGGCCAGGACACGATCCTGCTGGTGGAGGATGAAGAAGCCGTGCGCAGCTTTGCGGCGCGCGCCCTGCGGATGCGCGGATACAATGTCCTGGAAGCCGGGGGCGGCGAAGAGGCGCTGGAAATCGTCAAGAATGATGCCAACAAGATCGATCTCATCATCACCGACGTGGTGATGCCCAACATGGACGGGCCGACCATGGTGCGTCATGTCAAGTTGTTAAAACCGGACCTGGCGGTGATCTTCATGTCCGGCTATGCCGAAGAAGCCTTCCGCCGCAGCGATCAGAGTTCGGAAGACATTCATTTCCTGCCCAAGCCTTTCGGCCTCAAGCAATTGGCGGCCAAGGTGAAGGAAGTTCTGGCGGGCGCGAGCTGATCCGGCGCGCAAAGGCGTGCTTGCAAAGCGTGCGCTTGGCTCTATGTTCGCGGCCGATGACAAAATCTCTGCCCCTGACTTTATGCGTCCTGTTCTGGGGCGGCCTGCTGCTCGCGGGCTGCACCGATTCCGATTGGGATCACGCCCTGAATTATACCGGGTTGAGGGGCTCCGCCGAGGAGCCGGAGGCAGTGGTGGCAAAACCGGCGCCCAGAACGGCATCCGCACAGCCGACCGAAGCCGCGGCGGCGCCAGAACCCGCGAATACAGATTTCTGCCGTTCCGTGGCGATGGAGGATGCCGGCGACAATGGCTTCGATCAGGCGACCCAGCAGCGCGTCTATGCGCGCAGCTATGCCCAATGCATGATTTTGAGTACGCGTTAAATTTCAAGGTCGCGGCTCCGCACCCGGACGGTTGTAATTACAGCGCCGTAATTTGTGATCCGCGCCTCCATTCCTTTGGTCGGTCAGGACGAACAGTCCACGTCCCGCTTGTTCCAGGCTTGCCCGGCTTCGGCCGCCAGCGTTATCGCCGGCAACATCGGGCGGCCAGGCATTTCATGAAAATCCCCCTGCGACCGAACCCGCAAAAGCCTTTTGCCACACGCCATATTGCGAACGCGAAGTCGCACCGGAGCGTTTGACCGGGCGGGCCCCGCCTGATTAGCTGCGCTATCGAAAACGGGCCGCGATTACGAACGGCCAGGGGAGAGGGTTCCATGAAGCGTTTGTTTTTTTCGGCCGCGTTTGTCGCGGCGGTGGGCTTAGGCACGGTGGCGGCCTTCAGTCAGGCCAATGAAGACGATGTCGCCTCGCGTATGGCGAAATACCCGCTGGCCGCCAAGGCCGGCGAAGACTCGCATGCCATCGACAAGGCTCCGGCCGGGGCCCTGAATCAGGGCAAGTTCGACGACAAGACCTGGAAGTTCGGCAAGGCCTTTGATGCGCCGCCCGGCTCGAAGCTGTGGAATCCGGCGAAGATCAAGATGCTGGCTGGCGGCATGGTGACCGGCGGCACGGTATTCTCCGCCACTGACCCGGAAATCTACTGCGCCATGGCCAATGCCGGTTACGATTTTATCTGGACCGAACATCAGCATGACGCACGCGATTGGCAGGCCACCCAGCGCATGTGGGCGGCTTGCCCCAATGCCAAGGCGGTGCCGGGCGTGCGCGTGGCCTATACCGACGAGCGTGAGGAACAGCATGCGTTGGATGCTGGCGCGCTGGTGCTGGTGGTCCCCACTGTGCGTTCTTATGAAGAAGCGCTCAAGGCGCGCGATTGGGCCTATTTCCCGCCCCTGGGACGGCGCAGCAATGGCGGCGGCCAGGCCTTTGCCATGTACAGCAGCGTTCCGGGCGGCTATCGCGCCACCATCAATGACAATCTGGTGTTGATCCTGATGATCGAGACTCTGGCGGGCCTGAAGGATGCCGACCGCATCGCCAAGATCCCCGGCGTCACCGCGCTGTTCGCGGCTTCCGGCGATCTGGGCAATCATTCGGGCTACAGGCAGAACGATCCCGACTATGAGCGCGAGATCAATATCGTGCATGATGCCGCCATCAAGGCGGGGGTCCGGCTGTGCGGGCCTTATGCCTGGCGCGACCGTCCCGACTTCACCTGCTTCCAGGCGGGCGGCGAAACGGGCGCCATTGCGCGCGGCGCCAAGGCCGAGTTGGGCAAGGATTGGAACACCCAGCCGGTGCCAGAAGTCGGCCCCTGGGCCAAGAAGCCGGGCCAAGAAGAAGCAGGCCGCCGCCGATAGAAACAAAAGGGCGCTGCGATCCTTCGCGGCCCCTTTTTTTTTGCCGTAGCTGAAGCGTTCGCAGTTGCAATATGATGCTTGGGAGACACAACTCTGTCAGGCCCGACATGTTGGCATGTTTTTCCCCTTGTTTTGGCAGCGCTGCCAAGGCAGTGTTTGGAGCGAAAAATAAAAAGCGCCCCGGGGGCTCAATGCGTAATTTCGGCACTCTTGTTATCGTTATCAGCATGGTCGCTTCGTCGGCCTGGGCCGAGCCGCTCGCGGCGGGCAAACCGGCCGGCGTGCGTGGGGCCCAGATGACCGGCAAGGAATGGATGGTGTTCGGCGGCATCGGCGCCTTGGCGGCAGGCGTCCTCATCGCCACATCCGGCGGCCGCAGCAGCACTCCCGCAAACCAAGTCGTCACGGTCGTCACGACAAGCGGGACCGCGACCTGATCGCCGGTTTTACTTCGCCGTCGAGAATCTGAATTCCGTGACCTGATAGAAAATCTTTCCCGGCCGCAATGTGGTGGCCGGGAAGGCCGGAATGTTGGGCGCATTGGCGAAATGCTGAGTCTCCAGGCAGAAGGCGCCGCGCTTGATATATTGCGCGCCGCCCTTGCCGATGATCGGCTTCTCATTGTTGGGCAGATAAAGCTGGATGCCCGGCTGGGTGGTCAGGACGTCCATCACCCGGCCGGATTCCGGTTCCACCACATGGGCCGCGGGCCGTAATTTTCCCATTGGCCCTCGCACGATGAAATTGATGTCATAGCCCGGCGTGGCGACGATGGCCGGATCGGGTCCATTGATGTCCTTGCCGATCGCCTTCGGCCTGGTGAAGTCAAAGCCCGTGCCCGAAACCTTCATCACTTCGCCGGTCGCCATGTGATTGGCGTCGGTCGGCGTTACCGCATCGGAGAAAACCTGCAAGCGGTGGTTCAGCGCGTCGCCGTTACCCGCGCCTTTCAGGTTGAAGTAGGAATGATTGGTGGGATTGAGCACAGTCGGCTTGTCGGTGGTGGCGCGATATTCGATCTTCAGCCCATCGTTGGCCGTCAAAGTGTAAGTGACGGTGAAATCCAGATTGCCGGGGAAACCCTGATCGCCATCGGGACTGACCATGTGCAGGATCAGGGCCGGTGACGGTCCATTCAGCGGCGTGGCGCTGTAAACGCGATAGCTGAAGCCAATGGGGCCGCCATGAATATTGTTGGGCCCGGCATTGGCTTTCAGACGATAAGTTTTGCCGTCCAAGGTGAATTGCGCGCCGCCAATCCGATTGGCAAAGCGCCCGATCACTGCGCCGTAAGTCGTGCCATGGGTATAGGCCTCGAGATTGTCATAGCCCAGCACCACATCCGCCATCTTGCCGTTTTTGTCGGGGACATTGAGGCTGACCAGGAAGGCGCCGTAATTGGTGATGCGCGCGCTCATGCCATGCGCGTTGGTCAAGGTATAGATGTCGACCTTTTGATGATCGGCGGTTTCACCCCAGGGCGCTTTTTCGATTTTCGCCTGGGCGGGCGCAGCAAGCATCAGGCCGGCGAGCGCGATTAGGATATTCTTCATGGCGATATCTCTTATTGGTATCGGCTTATTGATATTCTCTGGCAAACAGCCCGCCAATGGTGGCGCTGGTCAGCAGATGGCCTTTGGCGGCGGCCAGGAACTGGTCGCGCGTCAGGCCGGGCGCCAGTGTCGGTTCCAGGTCGGTCGCCATCACCGTTATCATATAGTGATGCGGGCCATCGCCTTGCGGCGGGCAGGGGCCGATATAGTTGGGATTGTTGCGGGTGCCGGCGCCCCCGGTGAAGCCGATGCCGGCCGTGCCGTCGCCCTCCTTCAATTCGGTGGTGGCGGGCGCGATATTGTAAGCCACCCAGTGCGACACGCCGGCGCCAAATTGGCCGTCAATGTCATACATCAGGATGGCGAAGCTCTTGGTGCCCTCCGGCGCATTGTGCCAGGCCAGCTGCGGCGAGACATTCTTGCCGGGGCAGGGACAGATGGCAGGATTGCGGGGCGAGCAGGCGCGCTTCTGATCGTCGCCGCCCAGGCGCACCGGGATGCGCGCGCCGTCTTTCATCGAGGTGGAGGTCACGGTCATCCACGGCGCGGCGATGGCGGAGAATGTCCAGGCGCACGCCGCCAGGCCCAGCGCGGCAACTCCGATCCTGTTCATGTCCGACCCCATATCTTTTTGTTGCATAGAGTCTAGCTGCCGCAGGACAGGCTTGGAAAGTCGCGCCGCCCCACCCGCTCTTGCCGTCTTTTCCGCTCTAAATGACAAATTATCATTTCAAATTATTAAGCGGCAGAGAGGAAAGTTGGCGATTATATACTTTACTCAGCATAGTGTCTGGTCTACCTTCTTAAACAAGGAGATAGGCCATGGCCAAAACAGCGAAGTCAGCCCTCGAAAACCCCATTTTCCAGAACCCTGAAAAGGCTCGGAATTGGCTTGAAGCCCTGCTCTGGGCTGATGGCCGAGTATGCGGTTATTGCGGGTCTATCGATGACTCAACCGAGCTGCCAAGCCGCCCCGGTTTCTACCAGTGCAACGCCAAAGGCTGCCGCAAGCAGTTCACGGTCATGGTCAACACGGTCTTTGAACGCAGCCACATTCCCCTGAACAAGTGGCTCATGGCTGCATTCCTTCTCAGCGCCTCTAAGAAGGGCATCAGCGCCCATCAGATGCACCGTATGCTCGGCATCACCTACAAGTCGGCCTGGTTCATGATGCACCGCCTACGCGAGGCTATGAAGATCGACGCCAAGCCAGGCCCGATGGGCGGCGAGGGCAAGGTGATCGAGGCTGACGAAACCTACCTGGGCAAGCGTGACGGCAACCAGATCAAGCCGGACCTGTTCGTTTCTGGCTTCGGCTGGATGAAACACCCGGTCCGCGACAACCAGCGCAAAATCGTTGCCCTGGTGGAGCGCGGCGGTCCTGCCCGCTCCTTCATGGTGGACAGCGTGAACAAGAAAACCGTGACCAAAATCCTGTTCACCAACGCTGACCGCAAGTCAGTCCTGATGACGGATGAGGCCAATATCTACAAGGCTCCCGGCGCGCATTACGCCGATCACCAGTCCGTAAACCACAGCCAGTATGAGTATGTCCGTGGATCAGCCACTACGAACACCGTGGAAGGCTATTTCAGCATCTTCAAGCGCGGCATGAAGGGCGTCTATCAGCATTGCTCAGAGGCGCATCTGCACCGCTATCTGGCGGAGTTTGACTTCCGCTATAGCAACCGCGCCGCGCTTGAGATTGATGACCAAGATCGCACCAAGAAGGCCCTAAAGGGTATCGTTGGAAAGCGACTGACATATCGCAGGCCTGACCAAACCCGTTACGCCTAAGCAGAAAGCTAAGGCGTTCCTGCGTTGGCGCGATAAGACCTAGTCCTCTGATTTGAAGCCGTTGCTGCCACCCTTACCGAGCGCAACACCGGAAACAAATAAAAATGCGCCCGTGAGCCATGCAAACACTTTGTCGTTCCAGACTGAGCCCTGTCCCTGTGCGCCAAAAATCACGAACGCGATAATGATCAGAAGTACAATTGAGAGAAAGATTGCCGCTGCTTGGATCTTGTCATCCGTGCCGTATCGGAAAATGCCTAAGTTGATGAATAGAATCCGCTCGTCCGCCGAATCCCCTGTCATGTCCCGAAGCCCCCTTTGGGTGGCTTTATCGGGCTCAGTAGACGGGTTAGGCGGTGACGGTATTGCCATTTAGTTTGGCTTTGAAAATAGCGGCTATCAGATCATTAGGAATGACGGGTTTCTTATCTAGCGACCCATACTGATCCTTGACAACAGACCAGGGCTCGCCTGGCGCATGGGTCGCATTTGAAAGCTGAACGCCAGTGTAACTCTTATGGGAGTCCCACACGGACTTGATAAAGGCCTTTGTTTCGGCGTTAGGCGCGGGCGGAATGCTGATCCTAAAGTCCAGAACGCCGGGCCCGACCTTATTGATTGTCGTCAGCGTCCCATCTACTGGGCTGCGTCCATAACTGGCGGTATCTGAATACACCGTCCTGACAACTGGCCCCCACGGCCACGCCTCAATATCCTCGTCAAACAAAGGGGCGTCCTTTGTAGCGAGGTGCCATGCGTGAGCATAAAACAGCAGCTTTTGTAGCTTCATTTGGTCGATAGGCAGGCCGTCTTGCCTACCTAATGCCAAAAACTCATTGCCGGCCGCTGCTGCGGTGGTGGGAGCGGTAGCCATGTTCTCTATATAGTCCGCTTCGCTCCATTTTCAAAACAAGGCGTCTTTAAAGTTTCCCCTTTGCGCCCTTGCCATGCGGCTTAGGCCCCATCTTGGCAGCGGACTTAATCAGCTTTTCAAACTTCGGCCATGCGTCAGGGTCTAAATCCAGATTCGCCACTTCGGGCTGAATTGGCTTAGGCTTCTTTGCTTTGCTGGCGGGGGCCTTTGCCATGGCGAAAAAATTCCTCACGGATGAAGAAGCATTATACGCGGCTGTGGGGCGGGCGCTAACCTCTTGGGCGGTCGTTGAGGACGCTTTAGGGCAAGTCTATTGCGTTGCCATGAACCCTAGAAACTTCTTCCCCGCCGAGCGGGCCTATTGGGCAATCACTTCGTTCGAAAACCGTCTGAAAATGACGGGGCAGGCGATTGAGCATAGAGGTAAGGGCTTAGGCGTACTCGGGGGATGGCCCGATATTAGCCTTGAACTTCAAAGCCAAAACAGAATCCGCAACAAACTTGCACACGGGGCAGTCGTTGACGTTGGGGAAGGCGGACTCCTGAGTAAGAATAAGTGGGTTTTGGCCCCCTATTTTCACGCACGGAAAAGACCAGAACTAAACGAGCGTCTCAAAAGAACGAAGATTGAGGTGGGCAAGGTTAGCCCAAGGCCTTCACCCTTTGTTGAACGCCCCAAAGAGAAGTTTTCCAAGGCTCAGTTGGCGCACTTTACGCGCGGGTTTGAGCGCGCGCAAAAGCAGCTTGAGGCGTTTTATTTCGTGGTTGAGCGCCTAGCGTGCGCTCAAGAAGGCGTTCCACTAGCAACCGATCCGAGGGACCAACGCCTAGTGACGATTGTGAGTACCCTACCTGAAATAGAAACTGCGCCCCCCGTTCAATCATAGCCGGGGTGATCCGTATTCGGCTCTTTGCCCCCACAGGGCACCCTCAGTCCGGGGCGTCCGAGTTAGAACTAAAAGGGAACTACCGGGGACGCCCCGTTACCGAAATCAGCGCCGGCCTGTCGAAGCGATTCGACCACATTTGCTGACTAAAGTATATAATCCCCGGAAAGTTCCGTTTCTGGACAATACAAGAACGAAATGTTGTAATTTCTCTCTTATTCAACACCTTATGTCGTGTCTTGCCAAAGAGAACAAACCGTGTACCTTGTTTTCGTCCACCCGCCGCCGGATTCGCTTGGGGATCAGCGGGCGCTGTGGAATAACCGAGGGAGTTTTCCATGGCGCAGGCGGCTTTACGGGTGGTGGGCAAGGAACAAAATAACGATCGCAAGCGGGCGCTTGAGGCCGCGCTGAGCCAGATCGACCGGGCGTTCGGCAAGGGCTCGGTGATGAAGCTGGGCAGCCGCGACCTGGGCCTGGCGACCGATGCCGTCTCCACCGGCAGCCTGGGCCTGGACATCGCCCTGGGCATTGGTGGGCTGCCGCGCGGCCGGGTGATCGAAGTCTATGGTCCGGAATCCTCCGGCAAGACCACCCTGGCGCTGCACGTGGTGGCCGAAATCCAGAAAAAGGGCGGCACCGCCGCCTATGTCGATGCCGAACATGCGCTGGACCCGGTCTATGCCAAGAAGCTGGGCGTGGACATTGACGAAATGCTGATTTCCCAGCCCGACACCGGCGAACAGGCGTTGGAAATCACCGATACCCTGGTGCGTTCCGGCGGCGTCGACATTGTGGTGATCGATTCGGTGGCGGCGCTGACCCCCAAGGCCGAACTGGAAGGCGAGATGGGCGATTCCCTGCCGGGCCTGCAGGCGCGGCTGATGAGCCAGGCGCTGCGCAAGCTGACGGGCAGCATTTCCAAGTCCAATACCATTGTGCTGTTCATCAACCAGATCCGCATGAAAATCGGCGTCATGTTCGGCAATCCGGAAACCACCACTGGCGGCAATGCCCTGAAATTCTATTCCTCGGTGCGGCTTGATATCCGCCGCATCGGCGCCATCAAGGACCGCGATGAAGTGGTGGGCAACCAGACCCGCGTCAAAGTGGTCAAGAACAAGGTTGCCCCGCCCTTCAAGCAGGTCGAGTTCGACATCATGTATGGCGTCGGCATTTCCAAGGTCGGCGAGTTGGTGGACCTGGGCGTCAAGGCCGGGATCGTGGAGAAATCGGGCTCCTGGTACTCCTATGACGGCAGCCGCATCGGCCAGGGCCGCGAAGCCGCCAAGACCTTTCTTACCGAAAACGCCGACATTGCCGACAAGATCGAGGCTGCCATTCGCGCCAATGCCGGCCAGATCGGCCAGAATCTGGTGCTGGAGGCTTCCGAAAAGAGCGAGGACGACGAATAGGCCGCGAGGTCGACAAAAAAGGTTGAGCTCTTGCGTTTCGCAGCCTAAGGCTCAACTCCTTGCAAAGGGCGCCCGTGTGAATGCGGGCGCCCTTTGTTTTTAGGGTTCCGGCTTCGCCTGCGCCCTCCGTTTTTTGCGTATCCGGGCGGCAAAAACCCAGGCGTGACAAGGTTTTTTGGAGCCGTTACAACCGGAGCCATGAAAAGCCTTTCCGACGTCCGCAGTGGGTTCCTGGATTTCTTCGCAGAGCGTGGCCACAGTGTGGTCGCGTCCTCGCCTTTAGTGCCGCGCAACGACCCCACCCTGTTGTTTACCAATGCGGGCATGGTCCAATTCAAGAATCTGTTCACAGGGGCGGAAAAGCGCCCCTATAGCCGCGCCACCACGGTGCAAAAATGCGTGCGGGCGGGCGGCAAGCATAACGACCTGGACAATGTCGGCTATACCGCCCGGCACCACACTTTCTTCGAAATGCTGGGAAATTTCTCCTTCGGCGATTATTTCAAGGAAGAGGCCATCACCTTTGCCTGGGATTTCGTCTCCAAAGTGATCGGCCTGCCCAAGGACAAGCTCCTGGTCACGATCTATCCCACCGACGACCATGCGCGGCAGCTTTGGAAGAAGATTGCCGGCTTTTCCGACGACCGGATCATCGGCCATGAGAGCAATCTCTGGGCGATGGGGCCGACCGGGCCTTGCGGCTATTGTTCGGAAATCTTCTACGACCAGGGGCCGTCGGTTGCGGGCGGCCCGCCTGGATCACCGGACGAAGACGGCGACCGGTTTCTGGAATTCTGGAACCTGGTCTTCATGCAGTTCGAGCAGGTGGACGAAAAGACCCGCCTGGACCTGCCCAAGCCCTCCATCGATACCGGCATGGGACTGGAGCGTATCGCCGCCATCCTGCAAGGCGTCACCAACAATTACGACGTGGACCTGTTCCGCCACCTGATCGCGGCCTCGGAATCGGCCAGCGGCGTGGACAGCAAAGGCGAGGCCACTTTCAGCCATCGCATCATCGCCGATCATCTGCGCGCGACCTCCTTCCTGATTGCCGATGGCGTGTTGCCCTCCAATGAGGGCCGCGGCTATGTGCTGCGCCGGATCATGCGCCGCGGCATGCGGCATGCGCATCTCTTGGGCACCAAGGACCCGTTGATGCACCGGTTGGTGCCGGCGCTGGTGGGTGAGATGGGCTCGGCCTATCCCGAGCTCAAGCGCGGCGAAGCGCTGATCGCCGAGACCCTCAAGCTGGAAGAAATCCGCTTCCGCGAAACCCTGGCGCGTGGCCTCAAGCTCTTGGATGAAGCCAGTGCCGGTCTAAAAAAAGGCGACCAGCTCAAGGGCGAAGTGGCCTTCAAACTCTATGATACATACGGTTTTCCACTTGACCTGACGGAAGAGTCGTTGCGTGCGCGCGGCGTCCAGGTGGACACGGACGGTTTTGCCGCCGCCATGCAGAAACAGAAGGCCGAAGCGCGCGCTTCCTGGTCGGGATCGGGCGAGGCAGCCAGCGAGGCGCAGTGGTTCGCAGTCTTGGACGAAGTCGGGCGCACCGAATTTTTGGGCTATGACAGCGAGGAAGCCGAGGGCGTGGTTCTGGCCATCTTCAAGGATGGCGGCCGGGTGATGGCGGCCAGTGCCGGTGAAGCGGTGGAGATTCTCACCAACCAGACGCCCTTCTATGGCGAGTCGGGCGGTCAGGCGGGCGACAGCGGCCATATCGCATCGGCCAAGGCCAAGGGCCAGGTTACCGACACCCAGAAGAAATTGGGCGCGCTCCATGTCCATGCCGTACGCATCACCGAAGGCAGCATCGCGCCGGGCGATGCTGTCGATCTGAAGGTTGACCAGGAACGCCGCCGCGCCACCCGCGCCAATCACAGCGCCACCCATTTGCTGCATGCCGCGCTGAAGCGGGTGCTGGGCAATCATGTCAGCCAGAAGGGCTCGCTGGTGAATGCGGAGCGCCTGCGTTTCGACTTCTCGCATCCCAAGCCGGTGTCGCCGGAGGAGCTGGAAAAGATCGAGGCACAGGTCAATACGATCATCCGGCAGAATTCCGACACCACCACCCGGCTGATGCCGACCGATCAGGCCGTCGCGGCAGGCGCCGAAGCCTTGTTCGGCGAAAAATATGGCGATGAAGTGCGTGTGCTTTCGATGGGTTCCGATCTCGAGGCCGAGAAGGCCTATTCGGTCGAACTGTGCGGCGGCACCCATGTCCATCGCCTGGGCGATATCGGCCTTTTCACCATCCTGGCGGAAAGCGCCGTGGCGGCCGGCGTGCGCCGCATTGAGGCGCTGACATCTGAACATGCCCGCCGCTATCTTTCGGGCCAGGCCGAAATCGCCCGCGAAGCCGCCCATGCGATCAAGACGCCGATCGGGGAATTGGCGGGCCGGGTGGCGCAGCTTTCCGAAGAGCGCCGCAAGCTGGAACGCGAACTGGCGGAAGCCAAGAAGCAGCTGGCTTTGGCCGGTCCCGCCAAGGGCGGTGATGACGGGATGGAAACCATCGCCGGACTCAAGATTGTACTTCGGCTGGTGGAGGGCGTTTCGCCCAAGGACCTCAAGAGTCTGGCAGACGGCGCGAAATCCCAGGTCGGTTCCGGCGTGGTGGCTTTTGTGGCGGCGGCCGACGGCAAGGCGTCCATCGTGGCCGGTGTCACCGACGATCTCACCGCACGCATCAGCGCGGTCGATTTGGTGCGGGTGGCGGCGGAAGCCCTGGGGGGCAAGGGTGGCGGCGGCCGCCCCGACATGGCGCAGGCCGGCGGACCGGACAACGGCAATCCCGGGGCGGCTCTGGATGCGATCCGCAAGAAGCTGGGCGAATTGGCGCCGGCCTAGGAAATGAAAGCGGCTCTGCCAAGTGTGGTGCGGCTATCTCGGTCCAAAAGCGGCCTAGTCTGGAGCATACTTGCAATAGTCGTATCTTCGCTCTGTATGGTGGGCGCGACCACTTCCGGGCAATTCTCCCTGAAGAATGCCACAATCGGTTTGCCGTTTTTCCTCCTGCTCGGCGCTTATGGCGTCTACGGCTATTTCCGTGAATGGTACATCGTTTCTGATATGGACCTTCAATACAGGCCCCTTTTCGGCAGAGGCGGTTACTTCAACTGGTCAGAGGTCGTCCGCGTTCGTTGCAATCCGTTCGGCTCTGTGACCCTGACAACAGCGTCAGGTCGGCGCGTAAGGATTTCAGAAAGCTTGTGGGGATTTCGGGAATTTGTACGCCTGCTGCTCGCCCATGTGCCACGCGAGAAAATCGGCGATTGGAGCTACAAGATGCTTAAGGGAACCGGCTCGGAATAGCGCCGATAAACTCTAAGCAATAATATCCGGCAGCAGCCCATTGTTGATCTCGGTGATTTCGTCCTTGAGCTGAAGCTTGCGCTTTTTCAGCCGCGACAGCGCCAAGAGATCGGCATTGCCCGCCTGCACCATGGCATCGATAGCGGCGTCCAGGTCGCGATGCTCCTGCATCAGCTGGGTCAGCTTGGCACGGGCGGCGACTTCATCGGGACCGACAACGCGACTCATTTCTGATTCTTCTTCCGTCTGCCCTTGGCGAGTTCCTCGCCCCAGCGCTTCACGTCCGGCCAGTCATAGCCGAACAGGTCCAAGGCGCGTCCCACCATCTGGTCCACCAAATCCGAAAGCGTGCGCGGTTCGGCATAAAAAGCGGGCACCGGAGGCAGGATGATCGCGCCCATTTCCGCCAGCGCCGTCATGCTGCGCAAATGTCCCAGATGCAACGGCGTCTCGCGCACCATCAGCACCAGCGGGCGGCGCTCCTTCAGCATCACATCCGCGGCGCGGGTGAGCAGGCTGGTGGTGACGCCGGTTGCGATCTCGCTCATGGTGCGCACCGAACAAGGCGCCACGATCATGCCCTTGGTCTTGAAACTTCCGCTCGCGATGGGCGCGGCGATATCGCCAATGGCGTAGTTGAAGTCCGCCTTGGCTGCGACTTGCCGTGGTGAAAGTTCCGTCTCGTAACCGATGGTCATTTCCGCCGGTTTGGTCATAACCAGATGTGATTCTATCCCCAACTGCCGGCATGCTTCCAGCGCGCGGATGCCATAGGCCACGCCCGAGGCCCCCGACAGCCCGATAACCAGCCGTTCTGCTTTATTTTTC